>Ga0256913_10000670_pt1 | contig 17893 bp, 15 predicted proteins | sample Axial_MatmetaG_FD_185970 | JGI IMG/M metagenome (GOLD analysis project Ga0256913, IMG submission 185970) | Deep-sea worm associated microbial mat communities from Axial Seamount, Juan de Fuca Ridge, Pacific Ocean - Axial_Mat | ecosystem: Environmental > Aquatic > Marine > Oceanic > Microbial... | reverse complement strand
AGAAAAAGGACAGAGTTTATATTTTACCTATTTGTTTCTAGCCACTAAAGTGATGAATGAGATTCATGAGTTTCATTATCGTATACAAGATGATGATGTGCTTTGGTATGAACGAGTAGATTGTGCTCCAACGGTCTTGAGTGCCGATAAAAAACTACTGTTTTCGCATCTGAATTTTATCGATGATGAGGAAACCTTTGTTTTGAATAGTCAAAAGGTAACTGAGGAGGTATTGAGTAGTGGTGTATTAGATGCCGGTAATAGGCTGAATGTGATTTATGCCACTGCTATTCCGTGGGTCTCTTTCACCAGTGTTCGTCATCCTTTTTATCGCGAAGGGGGAAATGGCGTTCCTCTATTGGCATTTGGCAAGATCTACTCTCTGGCAGGTGAAAAGATGATCCCTGTTTCTTTAGATGTGCATCATGCCCTGATGGATGGTTACCATGCCGGTATGTTTTTTGAAAAATTGGAGGCGTATTTTACCCAGCCTCATACTATTTCTACCCCAAAACGATAATTTGTTATGTTATTATTGATTGAAGTTCTGGTGGAGTTCCATAAAAACTATATTTTTGCATAAAAACAAGGCTTTTTGAAAGATTATTACGAAAACCCAGGACTTTTACTACCTGAGGAAAACATAACAGGACAAATTGGCTGGAGAAGTCCAAGCAATATTGCATTAGTGAAGTATTGGGGTAAATATGGTCGGCAACTACCTAAGAATGCCAGTCTAAGCATGACCCTATCTAAGGCTTATACAGAAACTTCTCTGAAATATCGGACGGCCACTACAGCTCCTAAAAGAGTTTTTTTATTCGAAGGAAATGATCATCCGGCTTTTGCAAAGAGAATTTGGAAGTTTGTGGACTCATTGGAGCATATTTTTCCTTATTTGCAACAAATGGATTTGGAGATAGTCACAAAGAATAGTTTTCCCCATTCTGCCGGAATAGCCTCCTCAGCCTCTGCTATGAGTGCACTAGCTCTTTGTTTGGTGGATATGGAAAGGCAAATTTTTCATTTGGAGTATTCCGATGCGGAATTTTTTAAGAAGGCAAGTTATATCGCCAGATTAGGTAGTGGGAGTGCCTCTCGTTCAATATATCCCGGTTTCTCTCTCTGGGGACATGCGAAAAAAGTGAGTATTGATTCTGATAATAAGTTTGCCATCCCCTTTTATGATGCCATTCATCCTAGTTTTCGTGGATTGAGAGATGCCATTTTAATAGTAGATGATGCCCAAAAGAAAGTGAGCAGCAGCATGGGGCATTCCTTGATGAATCATCATCCTTATGCCGATGATAGACTTGCTCAGGCAGATAGGAATTTGAATTTATTAGATAAAGCTTTGAGGGTTGGTGATAAACAGGTTTTTATAAATGTGGTAGAGAGTGAAGCATTGAGTTTGCATGCTTTGATGATGACATCTGATCCTTGGTTTATGCTGATGAAAGCCGAAAGTATGAGCATTATTCAGAAGATAAAAAAATACAGAGAGCATAGCGGGAAATTTATTACTTTTACTATGGATGCCGGCCCTAATGTGCATGTGCTTTATTCGGAGGAAGATCAATTGGATATTCATTCTTTTATTGATAAAGAGTTGAAGCCCTTGTGTGTAAAACAGCAGCTGCTCTATGATGAGATGGGTAGGGGGCCAATAAAATTGAAATAGATGATAGAAAAAGGAGAAGTTTTTTATGGGAAGATATTGTTGTTTGGTGAATATGGCGTTATTTTTAATTCCAGAGCGTTAACGATTCCTTATACACATTTTAAAGGGGAATTGAGTTTTGCCAGCAAATATAAATATACCGATTTGGAATGGGCTCAGGCCAGCAATCAGTCGCTCAAGAAATTTGCAGATCATTTGTCTATATTGCAGCAACAGCAGGCTCTGGGTTGCTCTATGAATATTAAACAATTGCATCGTGATTTGGATAAGGGGATGTATTTTGAAAGTACGATTCCCCAAGGCTATGGCATTGGAAGCTCGGGAGCTTTGGTAGCAGCCATATACAATCGCTATGCTGAGGAGAAAATAAAAAGTGATCGTAATTTGAGTAAAAAATCGGTGTTTAAGCTTAAAGATATCTTTAGCAAAATGGAAGCCTTTTTCCATGGGAAGTCTTCCGGTCTTGACCCCCTCAATTGCTATATTCAGTATCCTCTGTTCATTGAAGATTCAACAGAGATTAATACCGTGGCTATTCCCCGTAATAAGTTTGATAAAGGGGGAGCTATTTTCTTGATCAATAGTGGAGCCCCCGGCAAAACAGCTCCTTTGGTGAGATATTTTCTGGATAGTTATGCCACCAAACCCGATTTTAAGCAGATGATTGATGCTGATTTTATCCCTACTAATAACGAAAGCATACAAGCGCTTTTAGACGGACGGGGAGGCGATTTTTTCAACCTGCTTAATCGCCTCAGTCAATTACAGTTTAACCATTTTCAACGGATGATTCCAGAAAGTATTCGTCCTATATGGGAGCAAGGCCTTCTTAGTGGTGATTTTCAAATGAAGCTTTGTGGCTCAGGAGGGGGTGGCTTTATGCTTGGTTTTACCCAAGATTATGAAAAAGCACGCGTCAGCCTATCCTCTTGCGGAATGGAGATGATACCTGTGTATAAAAATGTATAGGATAATAGCGGAAAAGCATTGTGTTAATTCTTTACTCTAGTCAGCTGTATTATCTTAAAAAACCATTGAGGAAGTGCTTTTTCCGGATTTCTTTTTCTCAAATCCAGATACCAGCCCAGTTTTTTTAGAATAGGGATTTTATGTGTCTCAACAAATTCGATCAAGGAGCCATCAGGGTCTTCAATATAAGAAAAATGTCCTGCGGCTTCTCCCATATCAAAGCTGTTGGCGCTATCCACTGTAAAAGGATGCCCTATTTGTTCACATTCATCTTTTAAGGCTTGCATATCAGAAACATCGAAGCATAAATGGATATAGCCCAAATCGCCCCAGAGTCTGTCTTGATAGATCTTTCGTGGCTCTTTAGTAGAGGTAGAAATCAGTTCAATGCTCGAAGCACCAAGAAGGTTCCCAAAGGCTCCTTTTCTGTCCACAGAGTGTTTGAGTAAAACGCGTCTCATTTTGTTTTGGCCTCCCGGAAGATGTTTGAAATCATCAAAAATATCGGTAGTATCAAAAACCGTGGTATCATAATCCAGTATCTTAGAATAGAAGTTGATAGATTTCTCCATATCAGACACTCCCAATACCACGCCGGAATTACCTCCAAAGAGTTTGTTTAGTTTCAGATTCCAATTATTAGATTCTTCAATTTCAAGGATATTGTTCCAAGGGTCTTTGATATAGAAATGCTGTGATCCGGCCGGTGTTTTTACGATCTCCGAAATGATATTCACTCCCTTGTTTTGGAGAGAGGAAAAGGCTTGCGGGATATTTTCTGTCTTTATTTTGGTGATAAAAATACCCAAATCACCTAATTCAGCTTCAAATTTAGCATTTACCGGTGTCCTGCTTTTGTATTGCCAGATTTCCAGTCCACCACCACCTTTCATATTTAACGCTAGGATAGCATGACGATCTTGTGGTTGTTGATTGGTATAAGGCAGCATCAAATTTGCTTCTGCTGCTTCATCAAACATTTTGATATCGAAACCTAGAGTTTTTCTGTACCAGTCCCATGCTTCATAGACATCAGAAACGCCAACGCCAATTTGCTGTATTCCACTTATTATTTTCCCCATAATTTACTTCACTTTATTTACAATTCTGTAATATAAAAAAGGTATGTATCTTTTGATGTAAACCATCATGATCTCCTTTCCTCCGATATGTATTACTTTTTTCTTATTTTTAAGGCCTTTTAGTATTTTTTGTGCGGCTTTTTTTGCCGGCATGCCCTCAGCTTGTTCTTTATCCAGTTTGTTGTGCGGTTTCCCATCTTTATCCACAGCATGAAGAGAGATATTTGTCTTCACTCTACCCGGTATGATGATGGAAACCAAGATGTGATCCTTTTGATGCTCGGCTCTCAGTGTATCGAAAAAGCCATGAAGGGCATGTTTGGAGGCGGCATAGGCCGATCGCAAAGGAAAACCAAATACTCCAACTATGGAACTTGTAACGGCAATATGACCGGATTGTTGTTGCATCAAATAAGGGAGAACTGCTTTTGCCAAGGCAATATGACCAAAGTAGTTGATGTCCATCAGTTTTTTATCAATATCCAATGGAGTATCTTTAATGAGCGACCTTTGGCTAATTCCACCATTTAAAAACAGATAGTCTAGCCTATTATATTGATTATACGCTTGTTGAGTCTTTTTTTGAAAGCTTTCGGTATCTAATAAATCCAAAGGAATGACAGCGCATTTAGCCCCGTTTTGTTTACATTCTTTTTGCACTTTTAAAAGCTCGTTTTCGTTTCTTGAGGAGATAATGATATTGGCCAATTGGTGAGAAAGCCCCATAGCAATCGCTTTTCCTATGCCTGAGGAGGCACCAATAATCCATACACATTTTCCCTGATAAAACATCAACAAAATTTTGCCCAAATATAGAGGTATTTCTGATTGCTTGTATATTCAAAAATCTTAACAAAAAGTCAGAAGTTATTCTGCTTATGGTGGTCAAGAAATATTTTTGCCAAAAAACTATTTTAACAAGCTAATATGAAATTCATCGAAATGACTGACCGCATCGGCTTTAGTCCAGAGCCCCACCTTTCCGGCTTGGGTAAAAGTTTGATCCTGAACCTGAAAAATCTCTAGATTATTGAGATAGACGGTGAATAAATCGCCTTGGGCTATTAACTTGAGTGTATTCCAGCCATTGCCAAGCTTGGGTACATCTACACCATAGGTTCTGCCTTTGTTTAGTAGTGGCAAATCGGTTCTTTTACCATTTTTTACCTTATACATCACCACATTGTCTTCCAGTGGATTGGCGCGTACCACATAATAATTATCGGCATCAATATATCGCCAAACAAAACCACCTCCTTGATCCATATTACCGGCAACGCCTTTTAGCTTCACTTCCAATTCCACATCTTTTGCTTGCATTTTGTTATATACAATCACATTAAAATGGTAGTTGGGATGATCGCTCGAAACCTGTGCTAGAACTTGTTTGCCATTGTCATTAGCGATGATCCATTTTGTTGAAGCATCTTTTCCTGTGGCATATTCCGACCAGCCTGAGGGGATTTCCCCTAGTTTATATTTGTTAAAGTCGAAGATGGTATCCCAAATAGGAGTGATAGCTTTTTGTGAAGTGAGGTTGTTCTCTTGTTTTGAAGGAGTAGGATGTTTGGTGGTTTGTCCACAACTTACTAAGAATAGAATGCTGAAAATAAGGGTGCTGATTGTTTTCATGTTTTTAATTTCAAAGGTATAAAATTTTAACTATCTCAACAGGGTCAATCATACTTATTATTTATCCGCGCACCGATGCGAAGCGAGCTTACTGAAAGTCATGAACGCAAATTTGCACGAATTAATAAACAAAATATGCAGTTTTGCAGCTTATTTTTATCATATAATTTGGCGAAATTAACTTTTGTTACCGCTCATTCACTTTTATCCTATAATAGATAAGTAGGAGTTTATCTTTTCTGGATGATTATCCCCATTGTCCCCCATCCATATTTTTCCTATCTTCGTGCGTCTTAAAACCAAATATCATGAAAATTCTAACAAGAATCATCCTAATTATCTTTGTATTATTGGTAGTTGTATATGCCGCTTCATGGTTTTATCTAGAGCATCAAAGCCCACAATATTCTGGCGAAATAAAGTTAGATGGTTTGGAAAAACAAGTGGAAATAATATATGATGACTATGGAATTCCTCATATTTATGCGCAAAATGAAAACGATGCCTATTATGCTTTGGGTTATGCCCAAGCTCAAGAGCGTCTGTTTCAAATGGTGCTTTATCGTCGTTTGTTACAGGGAAGAGCCAGTGAGATTTTTGGCTCTGCTTTGATTTCCACGGATAAATATTTTCATACTTTAGGATTGAATGAGCTGGCGAAAGCTGCTGCTAAAAAACATTTTGAATCCGGTGAAGGTGGCGAATATCAAGAACCTGCCAAAGCTTATATTCAAGGTGTCAATGCTTTTATTAAAAAAGATAATTTACCCTTGGAGTTTAGTCTCATTGGTTTTAAGCCTGAGCTTTTCAAAGTGGAAGACATATATGGAAGTGTCAACCTCACTGCTTTAGGTTTTTCTTTTGCACAACGCGAAGATTTAATACTGAATTATATTTATCATGAATTAGGTGAAGAATATATGCCGGATTGGTCAACAGATTTCTCTCCACAAAGTGATGCTACTGAAGCTTCTGTTAGCTTGTTGATGGGAGAGAAGCTGGACGAAGCCATGAGCTCCATAGGCTTGCCATTATGGGAAGGTAGCAATGGATATGTTGTGGGGCCTTCAAAAACAAAATCGGGGAAGGCCATATTGGCCAACGATACCCATATTGGATTTTCGCAACCTGCTGTTTGGTATGAAGCTTACATCAATTATCCGGGCTATGAGTTTTATGGCTCTTTTCTGCCTACTTGTCCCTATGGCGTAGTAGGTCATAATCGTAGTCAGGGTTGGGGATTAACGATTTTCCCCTTCGATAATATGGATTATTATCAAGTAGAGTCTGATGGCGACCCTAATAGCTATTTGTTGTTTGGTGATACACTGCAATATCAGAAAGAGGAGGTGGAGATAAAAGTAAAAGATGCCGAGCCGGTGACATTTACTCGTAAGGCTACAGAACTAGGTCCCATTATAAATGGAATAGACACTTTTGTAGATAGCCTCTATCAATCGGATGTTGCATTGGTATGGTCGATTTATCAATTGCCGCAAACATCATTAAAAGCCCTTTATTTGATGAATCATGCGCACGATATAGCATCTTTTCAACAAGCTCTGCCCTTGATAGATATTGTGGGACTGAATGTGATGTATGCCGATAAAGATGATAATATTGCTTGGTGGGGATGTGGCCATATTCCTCTGAGGGATAGCTTATCGAATAGCTTTTTATTTTTACACAGCAATCAAAAGACCGATCAGCAGTTTGGCTTTCAAAGCTTTGAACAAAACCCCCATTTGGTGAATCCCCCTTCAGCTTTTATTGCCACTGCCAATAATAATCCTGTGTATTCAGGCAGCCATTATGAAAGAGGAAATTATTTACCTACGGATCGTATATTTAGAATCCAGCGTCTTTTGAAAGCAAAAAATGACTGGGATGCGGAGACAATCAAAACAATACAATTGGACGTGGTTTCTACCGTGAAAGCCGATTTGGCGCATTTTATTGTTCAACATTTAATAAATTTACCCGAAGATAGAAAATATCAAGAAGCAGCAAAAATATTGCAAGAGTGGGATGGTAATTATCAGTTGCAAGCTGTAGCACCAACTATTTTTTCGCGAATGTATTTTCATATTGCTTCTTTGGCTACTGCTGACGAATTAGGAACTATTTTATTCGACAAAGCTTGTGGAACCTATCTGCTAAAAAAAGCCTTGCCGAAACTTATCTATAATGAAAATTCACTTTGGTGGAAGAATACGAACAAACCGCAATTTTCCACTCGTGATGAAGTGCTGACAGAAGCCTTTATGACTACTGTCGACGAGTTACAAAGGGAATTGGGGCCGCAAGAACAAACATGGAAATGGATGAAAGTTCATACCTTGGTTCATGAACATCCTGTGGGGAAACAAAAACCAATGGATCAATTATACAATGTAGGTCCATTTCCCATTGCAGGAGGAAATCAAGTGGTGAATAAGATGGAATATAATCTTTCCGGCGATGCAATTCATCATGTGAAGTCCGGTCCGGCATTGCGCGTAATCATTGATTGGGCTGATGTGGATGCGGCAGAAAATATCAATCCTACCGGTGAGTCAGGGAATTTTCATAGTCCGCATTATGATGACCAAGCTCAGATGTATGTGAATGGTATTTACCGTGGAATGATTATGGATAAAGGCCTGCTGATGGCTTCGAAGCATGAGACACTTCTATTAGAACCAAAATAAAAAAATATTTCATCATTTTTCATTCATATGAAGCTTAAATAATATGTACTTTTGTGCGCTCAAAAAAATAATGTTATGATTTACTGTCATGCCTAATAAAATAATACGTTACATCAGAATGTGGGGTTTGCGGAAGTTAAACCAAAAACAAAAAACTTACTTCATTAGTATTGTTATAGGCTTTTTTGTTGGCCTTGGAGCTGTTATCATTAAAAAAGCTGTCCATCTAACGCAATATATTTTAACGCATAGTTTTTCTGCTGAATTGGGTAACTACCTCTACTTTATTTATCCTACCATTGGAATCCTGCTGGCGGTATTATATATGAATTATATTATCCGCAAGAAAGTAGGTCATGGTATTCCGGCTGTATTATATGCTATCTCTAAACAGAGAGGAATTATCCCCAAGCATAATCTGTTTTCTTCCATTTTTACAGCAAGCTTTACCGTTGGTTTTGGTGGTTCGGTAGGATTGGAAGGCCCTACTGTATATACGGGCGCTACTGTGGGTAGTGTTTTTGGCCAAATCATGAAAGTCAATTATCGACAATTGGTTTTTTATTTAGGATTTGCCAGTGCTGCGGCCATGGCTGCCATTTTTAAGGCGCCTATTGCCGGTATTGTGTTTGCTCTGGAAGTCATCATGATAGATCTTACTCTGGCTTCTCTTATTCCGCTGCTCTTGGCTTCTGTTTCGGCAGTGATGACCACTTATTTCTTTACCGGACAAGGTGCTTTATATACCATAGATTCAGTTGATCCTTTTGTTTATAATCAAGTGATATGGTTTGCTTTGCTGGGAATTTTTACCGGTTTGGTGAGTACCTATTTCACTAAGGCATACATTAAAATCGAAGGTATATTTGCCGGTATGAAGACATGGTACACTCGTTTGTTGGTGGGTGGCTCTGTACTTGGTGGCCTCATTTTTCTATTTCCATCACTCTATGGTGAAGGCTATGAAAGTATCAATACTGCCTTGCATGGCGAATCGGCTCATCTTTTTGAGAGGAGTATCTTCTTTAATTATCAAAATGATATATGGGTGGTTTTCGCCATGATAGCCATTATTTTGGTTACCAAAGTCATTGCTACTTCTGTTACTTTTGGGGCCGGTGGTATAGGAGGTATTTTTGCGCCTTCTCTATTTTTAGGAACTTATAGCGGATTGCTCTTCTCTAAATTGGTAAATCATTTTGGTTTTGATCAATTATCGGAGAAAAACTTTGCTCTTGTGGGCATGGCAGGTATTATTTCGGGTAATCTTCATGCGCCCTTAACAGCCATATTTCTGATTGCCGAGCTTACCACGGGTTATAAACTCTTCGTTCCTCTGATGATTACCTCGGCTGTCTCCTATGCTACCACTCGTTTGTTTGTAACGAACTCTGTTTATACTTATCAATTGGCACAAAAAGGTGAATTAGTCACCCACGATAAGGATAAAGCGATTATGAGAATGCTTTCTGTGGAGGACTTAATTGAGAAAAACTTCATGACAATAGACCCGAAAGCAAATTTAGGCGACCTAACCAAATTGGTTAGTGAATCACCCCGTAATGTTTTCCCTGTCGTAGACGGAGACAATAATTTCTGTGGTGTGATAACGCTTGATGAAATTAGGCATCTCATGTTCAAACCAGAACACTATAAAACAAATAAAGTAGAGGATTTGATGTTTGTCCCCACTACTATTGTGAAACCTGATGAAGAAATGGGTGAAGTAGCGAAGAAATTTACTAAGTCGGGCTATTATAATTTGCCGGTGGTAAAAGATGGTAAATATTGGGGCTTTGTGAGTCGTGCCAATGTGTTTTCTGCTTATCGTAAATTATTGAAGCATTTCTCCGACGATTAATCTTGAAAATGATTTTTAAAGCTTTACAACAGACACTATGGAAAACCAAACTAAACTCAGCGTAAATATCAATAAGGTGGCTACTTTACGTAATGCCAGAGGAGGTAATATACCCAATGTATTACAGGTGGCTCTCGATTGTGAGCGTTTTGGTGCTCAGGGTATCACAGTGCATCCCCGTCCCGATGAACGGCATATTCGATATACGGATGTTTTTGAGCTAAAACCCAATTTGGCAACCGAGTTTAATATAGAAGGATATCCCAACGAGCGCTTTATTCAATTGGTATTGGATGCCCAACCTGCTCAGGTTACCTTAGTGCCCGATCCTCCCGGTGTGCTTACAAGCAATGCGGGATGGGACACTATTGAACATGAAGCATTTCTCAAAGATACCATTGCTATATTTCATGCTCAAAACATACGTACTTCTATCTTTATAGAAACTGATGCCAAGCTTATTGAGAATGCAGCGAAGATAGGTACCGATAGGGTGGAGTTGTATACCGAGTCCTATGCCACCAATTATCCTAAAGACAAAGAAGCAGCCATTCGAGATTTTGTTGCTGCAGCTATAGTGGCGCAAAAAGTTGGATTGGGATTAAATGCCGGTCATGATTTAAGTCTTGAAAACCTGAGATACTTTGCCGAAAAAATACCAGGCCTACAGGAAGTGAGTATTGGTCATGCTTTAATCAGCGATGCTTTGTATTATGGACTGGAAAATACTATACAGATGTATCTAAATCAGCTGAGGAATATTACGCGATTATCTTAGATTATTCTTCTCTAAATCCTCCAAAAAAATCACATCATGCAATTATTTTACAGAAAATTTGGTCAAGGGAAACCATTAATCATCTTACATGGCTTATTTGGCATCTCTGATAATTGGGTGAGTTTTGGAAAAAAAATCGCCCATTTAGGTTATGAAGTATTTATTCCCGATCAGCGAAATCATGGACAGTCACCGCATAGTCCCGTCTTTAATTATCTGGCTTTGGTTGATGATCTTTTTGAGTTTATTGATGAGCATGAGTTGGACGATGCCGTAATTTTGGGCCATAGCATGGGAGGCAAAGTAGCCATGCGTTTTGCGCTGGAGAATCCCGATTATGTTTCCAAAATGATAGTGGTGGATATTAGCATGAGAGCTTATGCAGCTCGTCCTCACCACAAAAACATCATTAAAGCTATGAAGAATGTGGATTTTAAAAAGGTGCATTCACGTAAAGGAGTGGAAGAGATATTAGCTAAGGATATCAGTGATCAAAAGATTAGATTGTTTGTGATGAAAAACCTTCATCGAATCAATCAAACAGATTTTCAATGGCGCTTGTATATTGATGGAATTTGGGATAATCTTGATTTGATGTTCGATGGGATAAATGTTGATGAAGCTTTTCTAAAGTCTAGTTTATTTATCAGGGGAGGCGCTTCCGATTATATTTTAGAGGAGGATATACCAGCTATCGATAAAGCTTTCCCTCAGAACAAGCTATTTACCATTCCCAACGCTACCCATTGGGTACATGCCGAGGCTCCTGATTTGTTTTATCAATATGTGAGGAGCTTTCTTGGTGAATGATACAGGTTTTATCTAGCCTGATTAATTCCTTAACTTTGTGATTTCTTAGTTTTTTAGCGACTTAGTGGCAGAAAGAGAAATAGCCACAAAGGTAGGAAGACTCTAAGTTTCATTAAGTTATTTTTTATTTGAATTATCGAATTTTGAAAAATTTCATGGAACTTTTTTAGGAAAATGAAGTATAAAACTGCAAAACTAAAGCAATGGATTTATCTACATACTTTGAACCTATTGATATCAACGATTTTAATTTTTCTCGAAGAAATAGTAGAAAAAGCTTGGGTCATATCATGAGAAAATACACCACCGACTCGTATTTTCCGGATATGGATCAGGTGCATTTGGCTATCATAGGCGTTGGAGAAGAAAGGGGGCAAGTGAATAATGATGGCTGTGGACAAGGTGTCGACTATATTCGAAATTATTTATACGACCTATTTCCCGGTAGTTATCAACCTCATATTGCTGATTTGGGCAATTTAAAATTGGGACATAACATTGGAGATACCTATTTTGCTTTAACAGCTGTATGTTCCGATTTGCTCGATCAAAAGATCATCCCTATTATTATTGGAGGAAGTCAGGATTTAACCTATGCCAACTATCGTGCCTATGAGGATTTGGGGCAAATTATCAATATTGTAGCTGTGGATAATCAGTTTGATTTAGGAGAAAATGATGAGGAGCTTACCTCACAGTCTTATTTATCAAAGATTATCTTACATCAACCCAATTTCTTGTTTAATTATACCAATTTGGGTTACCAAACCTATTTTGTAGATCAAGATGCCATCAGGTTGATGAATAATTTGTTCTTCGACACTTATCGTTTGGGAAATGTACGTGCCAATATGCAAGATGTGGAGCCTATGGTTCGTAATGCAGATATGATGAGTGTGGATATTTCTGCTATCCGCCAGACAGATGCCCCCGGGAATAATAATGTGACTCCTAATGGCTTTTATGGAGAAGAGATGTGTCAAATCACTCGTTATGCCGGTTTAAGCGATAAGCTTAGCTCCATAGGTTTTTATGAGTATAATCCCATGTTGGACAAGAATGGACAGACAGCCCATTTAATAGCACAAATGATTTGGTATTTTATCGATGGTTATTATAATCGTTTGCATGATTTCCCCATCGACAAAAAGAGCAATAATTATAAGAAGTTTATGGTGAAGCTTAGCAATCAGCGTGAAGAATTGGTGTTCTTTAAAAGCAGAAAGAGTGACAGATGGTGGATGGAAGTGGATTGTGCCGCGACCATAAAAGCAAAATATGAGCGACATTATTTAGTACCTTGTAGCTACGATGATTACGAAAAGGCTTTAGAAGATGATGTGCCGGAGAGATGGGTGCAAGCATTCCAGAAATTGATGTAAGATAAAAATACTCGAAATTTCTTAGTGAAACGTTTACTCAATCATCCTTTACGATGATATAAATATCCTCATTGGTTTTTTTCATCTTAAATTTTTCGCGAGCATATTTTTCCAGATTTTCTCTATTATTGAAAAGTGAATAATAAGTAGTACTGTCTTTGAGTAGCTCTTGGCGGTAAAAATCTTTTTCATCTTCCAATTGGTTTAGCTCGCTCATCAAAAGGTATTGTGCGCGGAAATTATACTGATCTACAAGGAGTAAATACCCTAAGAAGATGGCAGTTGCAATAAAGTATTTATTTTTAATGATTTTTAGGAGGATCATGAAGTTGTTTTTTACAAAGATAATCATAGAGAAAATGATTTCTTTAATATTTTATAAAAATATCAACTTTTTATTGTTAGTGAGAATTAAACTACATGCTTTGATGCACCTTGGTTGCTAGAATATCGATGGCGACGTCATTTTTCCCTCCTTGTGGAACAATTACGTCGGCATATTTCTTTGTGGGTTCAATAAATGTTTGGTGCATGGGCTTCACCCAGTTTTGATAGTGTTTAAGTGTGTCAATATAGCTACGTCCACGTTCTTCCATATCACGTCTGATAATACGCATGAGGCGATCGTCTGCATCGGCATCAACAAATACTTTTATGTCCATTTTTTGTCGCAAGCGACGATTGGTCATCACCAGTATGCCTTCAATAATAATGACTTTGGTAGGTTTTATCTCAACTGTTTCCTTTGATCGAGAGCAGGTAACATAGTTGTACATGGGCATTTGAACCATTTCTCCATTCAGCAAGGCATCTAAATGCTTATTTAGCAGGGCAAATTCAATGGAGCCCGGGTGGTCGAAGTTAATTTTGGTACGTTCTTCGGCCGATAGGTGGCCATTGTCTTTATAATAGGCATCTTGTGAAATAACGGTAACCGAATCTTCGGGGAGTTTACTAATGATTTTTTTTACTACGGTAGTTTTTCCTGATCCAGAGCCTCCTGCAATGCCTATTATTAACATAATGTTGTATTTTTAATTCGTTAACAAAATACGTCAATAATTTTCATTTATACAATGAAAAAAAACCACAAACTCTCATAATGAGAATTTGTGGTAAAAATTATGAAAACAAAAATAATTTATTGTGCGCTACAAACTTTCGATGTCAAGAATTCTCTGTTCATTCTAGCGATATTACTCACAGAAATTTCCTTAGGACATTCCATTTCGCAGGCATAGGTGTTGGTGCAATTACCAAAACCGAGTTCGTCCATACGAGCCACCATTTTCTGTACACGTTCTGTCTTTTCTGCATGACCTTGAGGTAGCAGAGCCAGTTGGCTAACCTTGGCAGATACAAAGAGCATTGCCGAAGCATTCTTACAAGCTGCCACACAAGCGCCACAGCCAATACAAGCCGCAGCATCCATGGCTAAGTCAGATGAAAACTTATCAATCAGAGTTGCGTTAGCATCGGGAACGCCTCCGGTTGTTGCTGATGTATATCCACCTGCTTGTATGATGCTATCAAAAGCAGAACGATCGACTACCAAGTCTTTGATGACGGGGAAAGGCTTAGCTCTCCATGGTTCAACGGTGATGGTATCCCCATCTTTAAATTTACGCATATGTAGCTGGCAGGTAGTTACTGCATCGTCGGGTCCATGAGGATGTCCATTGATATATAAACTACACATACCACAAATACCTTCTCTACAATCGTGATCGAAACAAACGGGAGTCTCCACTTTGTCTACTAATGACTCGTTGAGCACATCCAACATTTCGAGGAAAGAACTATCGGTAGAAACACCTTTTACATCGTAGGTTTTAAATTCTCCCTTGGCTTGGGCGTTTTCCTGACGCCATATTTTTAATTTTAAATCCATGCCATATATATTTAGAAATCAGTAATACTGATTATCTGTTCAACAATTATTTATAATTTCTGGTTTTAACTTCGATTTCTTCGTAAGCTAAATCTTCTTTGTGAAGAGCCGGTTTCTCACCATCGCCTTTATATTCCCAAGCGGCTACATACATATAGTCTTTATCGTTACGCAAGGCTTCTCCTTCAGGAGTTTGGTATTCTTCACGGAAGTGACCACCACAGCTCTCTTCACGGTGAAGAGCATCAGTAGCAATTAGTTCTCCCATATCAAAGAAGTCAGAAACACGAAGAGCCTTCTCCAGCTCAGGATTTAAGCTGTCAGCTGTTCCTACCACTCGTAAATCGCTATAGAACTCTTTACGCAGTTTCGCGATTTCTTCTAAGGCATGCTGCAGTCCTTCTTTGGTTCTGGCCATGCCCACGTTGTCCCACATGATATGTCCTAACTTCTTATGGAAATGATCCGGCGACTTACTACCTTTGATGTTCATCAATTTGTCGATTCTGGCTTTTACTTCTTTTTCAGCTTTGTCAAACTCAGGAAGATCAGTAGAGAATCTTGGCGTACGAATCTCGTCGGCTAAATAATTCTGAATAGTATAGGGCAATACGAAATAACCATCGCTTAAGCCTTGCATTAAGGCAGAAGCTCCCAGTCTATTGGCTCCGTGATCGGAGAAATTGGCTTCACCACCAAAAAATAATCCTGGTACAGTAGTTTGCAGTTCATAGTCAACCCAAATGCCACCCATAGCATAGTGGATAGCAGGATAAATCATCATAGGAGTTTCATATGGATTCTCGTCGACAATTTTCTCATACATTTGGAAGAGGTTACCATAACGAGCTTTAATTACATCTTTACCCAGTCTTTTTATGGCAGATGCAAAATCGAGGAATACGGCAAGACCTGTTCCCACGCCAAAACCAGCATCACAACGTTCTTTAGCAGCACGGCTGGCTACATCACGAGGAACTAAGTTACCAAAAGCAGGATATCTTCTTTCCAAATAATAATCCCTTTCGTCCTCTGATAATTCCGTGGGTCTTTTCTTGCCTTCTCTTATTGCGAGGGCATCTTCTTTTTTCTTAGGAACCCAGATACGGCCGTCGTTTCTTAAACTTTCACTCATCAGTGTTAGCTTGCTTTGGAAATCGCCATGAACAGGGATGCAGGTTGGGTGAATTTGCACATAGGAGGGGTTGGCGAAATAAGCACCACGTTTCCAGCTTCTAATAGCAGCACCACCATTGGAAGCCATGGCATTGGTAGAGAGGAAGAAGGTGTTTCCATAGCCTCCCGAAGCCACCACCACAGCATGGGCTGAATGACGCTCTATTTTACCGCTTACTAAATTACGTACGATAATTCCTCGTGCTTTGCCATCGATAATCACCAAGTCTAACATCTCACGGCGATTATAAATAGTAACGCTACCTTTTTCTATTTCTTTACTTAAAGCACCATAGGCACCTAATAATAATTGTTGTCCGGTTTGACCGCGGGCATAAAAAGTACGTGATACTTGAGCTCCACCAAAGGAACGATTATCTAGATATCCGCTATATTCACGGGCAAAAGGAACACCTTGTGCCACACATTGGTCAATGATATTATTGCTCACTTGAGCCAAACGATATACATTCGCTTCACGAGCTCTGTAATCGCCACCTTTGATGGTGTCATAAAACAAACGATAAACGCTGTCGCCATCACCGGGATAGTTTTTAGCTGCGTTGATACCACCTTGAGCAGCAATACTATGTGCTCTGCGGGGGCTGTCAGAAATGCAGAAATTCTTAACATTAAATCCCAACTCTCCGAAAGAGGCTGCTGCAGCACCACCGGCCAAACCGGTACCTACTACAATGATGTCTAATCGTCTTTTATTGGATGGATTAACCAAACCTTGGTGGGCTTTATAGTTCGTCCATTTATCTTGTAATTTACCTTCAGGTATTTTTGAATCTAATTTTGTCATGTTCTTCAAATTTTTTTGTTATTACAATCTGCTTTTTCTATCCCCAAATCATATAATACAACGGAACCATGATGAATCCTAAAGGAACAACAATAGAATAAATTTCACCAAGAGCTTTTATAAAAGGAGTGTATTTAACATGATTCAAACCTAAAGTTTGAAAAGCAGATTGAAAAGCATGTCTTAAATGCAACCATAAGACTACAAAAGCCAAGATGTATATGCTAGAGAATACTGCATCTGTAGAAAATAGAGTGACAGCAATAGTGTAGAAATCAGGGTGTTCTCCGCCTGGTAGCATAGCTCCTGTATTTAATCCTAATTTTACAAAGTAGAATTGATAGAGGTGAAGAGCAAGAAATAAGAATACCACAATGCCTGAGTAAATCATGGTTTTGGCAGAAAGAGTAACTTGAGTTTTACTGGCAACAGCATAAGATTGTGTTCCGCGAGAACTCCAGTTTTGTAGTTGGACTACTATTCCATAAAAAATGTGAATAATAAATCCCAAGAATAAAACCAACTCCATAATTTTCATAGGAGGGAAGGTGGCCATAAAATCGGCTGAATCCAGAAAAATCTGTTTGTGATCCTCCGTGATAGGTAACAAGAAAAGGTTGATACCCAAGTGAACCAACAGGAAGGTGATTAAGAACAATCCTGCCAGCGACATTATCACTTTTTTTGTAATAGATGATAAGGCTTTTTTGTTATTCATAATGTTTGATTTTAGTTGTTTCAAACTGTTTTTGAAAAGGTTTATTTAATTTTTTTTCTAAGTGGAGCAAATGTAGAAAGATTTAAACAAAGATGTAGAACAATCGTTTGTGACTATCAACTATTTTGATAGATTTTAAATAGAGTTTGTCTATTAAATCTGAATTCTTCGTTGTTGCTCAAAATCTAAATTCTCATTCTGATAATCATCGGTTGGTATTCTGCGATTTGTATTTGTCATAGGCATTAAATCCAAACTTTCCAGCTCAAACCTTCGGCTTTATTGACGGCTCTAAATAGTGTTTGTCCATAAAGTCCGCTATCATCGTTACGCTCATACTGAAAACAAACATTTACAAAAGTAAACTTATTGCTATTCAGCATTTCACAAGCCTCGATATCGAACTTTATAAACT
>Ga0256913_10000669_pt1 | contig 17926 bp, 9 predicted proteins | sample Axial_MatmetaG_FD_185970 | JGI IMG/M metagenome (GOLD analysis project Ga0256913, IMG submission 185970) | Deep-sea worm associated microbial mat communities from Axial Seamount, Juan de Fuca Ridge, Pacific Ocean - Axial_Mat | ecosystem: Environmental > Aquatic > Marine > Oceanic > Microbial... | reverse complement strand
TTCGCCATGCCGAGGAATTGTCGATAACATAACAGCCAAGGGCAGCAAATTGTGGAGCCCATATTTTTGAGATAGCGGCGCCGGCAGAAAAAATGGCTATTTGGGGGCGTGCGGCCAGGGCTTCATTCAAACTTTTAATAAGGATCGTTTGCCCTTTAAAAATTACCTCCTTACCGTGAGATTTTTCCGAAGCAACGGCAAGCAGCTCGTCAACAGCAAGATGGCTTTCTTCCAAAACCTTTAGCATGACACCTCCCACCAAACCTGTAGCTCCAATAATTGCAATCCTCATGATGAAATATTCTCTTTTATAAAAAACTATGTTGTCTGGGCAAAATTAGTATATTTATGCGATAAAAAAATCATAATTGTTTGCTAATGAAAAGGCTATTACTCATCAGTTTTTTGTCGCTGTTTATATCTATTAATTATGCTCAGATATCTGAGGATTTTCAAGATGGCGATTTTATCAATAATCCTGTTTGGACAGGAAATCAAGCGGATTTTAAAGTCAATACCGACCTGAAATTACAATTGGATATGGAGGGTAACTCCGGTATTTCCTCTTTGCAAACTGTCAATCAATTAATGGATAGTGTGAGTTGGGAGTTTTATATCAAATTATCTTTCAGCCCTTCATCTAATAATAATGCCCGTGTATATTTGGTCTCGAATCAGGAAAATCTGCAGCTTGCCTTAAATGGCTATTTTTTGCAGTTTGGAGAATCAGGCAGCTCCGATGCTATAGAGCTCTTTAGGCAAGATGGGGAAACCATTACTTCCATTTGTAGAGGATCCGAAGGAAGTATCGCATCTTCTTTCAATGCTAGAGTTAAAGTGACTCACAGGGCTAATGGCGAATGGATTTTGTATTCAGATTTTGGGAATACAGGTAGTTTTGTCTTGGAGTGTATGGGAAATGACCAGACGTATCATTCGACCAATTATTTTGGGTTTTATTGCAAATATACCAGCTCCAATGCCACTAAATTTTATTTTGATGATATTGAGGTAAATAATATACAGCAGGATTTGGAAGCTCCTAGCGTGACTAGTGTTTTGATAAGCGATGCCAATAGCATATTGGTCTCTTTCAGTGAGGCTGTTAGTCAGGAGCCCGCTGAGAATACCAATAATTATTTTGTTAACAAAGGCCTGAACAACCCCAATGTTGCGCAGCTGACAGAAAACCAGACTCAAGTTTTGTTGCATTTTTCTGACAATTTTGTAGCCAACGAAGATTATCAGATAAGCATAGGAGGTCAGCAAGATTTTCATGGCAATACTATGGCAGATACTTTGATTGATTTTACTGATAATGTGCTACAAGAATTCGATGTGGTCTTTAGCGAGATTATGGCCGACCCCAGTCCGGTGGTGCAGCTTCCCAATGCGGAATATTTGGAGATTTATAATAGAACCACAGCAAATATCGATTTGTCAGGTTGGAAATTGATAATCGGAAGCACAGAAAAAGATTTCCCTTCGGCTATCATTCCCGCAGAATCCTATCTCATCCTATGTAAAGAAAGTAATATTCAGTATTTATCGGAATATGGCACATGTGTCGGCTTTAGTAGCTTTTCATTAACCAATGGAGGACAAAGCCTCAGCTTGGTTTCTGCTTCAGGTGATCAAATCCACTCCCTAAGCTATACTGACGATTGGTATCGTGACCCCATGAAAAAAGATGGTGGTTGGTCTATTGAACAAATAAACCCCAATGACTTTTGTTCGGCTGAGGAAAATTGGATAGCCTCTGAAGATTCTAGAGGAGGAAGCCCGGGAACACAGAATTCTGTTTATAACCCTACCGCTGTTTCTCCCACAATATCTTCTGTGGTGGTGACAGATAATCCCCTCCTTCTGGTTACCTATTCTCAAGAGATGCAGTTAAATGAGATCATCACAAAAGGAAATTATTCGGTAAGCCCCAATATTGGTCAGCCTAGTCAAATAATGGTTTATGATACTAGCCGTGCTGTATATCTCAGTTTTTCCGAGACTTTTCAGCAAGGAGTTCAATATACTTTATCCATTAGTGGCAGTCTACATAATTGTGCCAATCAAGCAATGGATGTTCCGGTGGAGATGCCTTTTATGCTGAATAAAACTGCCGAGATGGGTGATATCGTATTTAATGAGATTATGGCTGATCCTGAGCCTGTTGTGGGTCTACCGGCCTACGAATATCTCGAGCTCTATAATACAAGTAATTCTCCCATAGATATGGATAGTTGGGATTTGCAAATAGGGAGCACTCATAAATTATTGGAAAATATGATCATAGCTCCTCATCAATACCTCATCCTTTGCAAAAATGAAGCTGTGGAATATTTTCAAGAATATGGCTCGACTTATGGTTTGGCCAGCTTCTCTTTATCTAATGGAGGTACTCAATTAGTACTGCGGAATATGATGGGAGCAGTGATACATCAAGTTGAGTATGATGATACTTGGTATGGCGATGATGCCAAAGCAGAAGGGGGGTGGAGTCTGGAAGCCATCGACCCATTGTCGTATTGTCAAGAAAAAAACAACTGGAGTGCCAGCACTGATGATAGAGGTGGTAGCCCAGGGCAAATCAACAGCATTGATGGCCTAGCTCTCGAAGACGAAGATGCCCAAATCAGTAGAATAGAGATCGTGAGTGAGCAGCGTATACGAGTTTATTTTAGCAAGAGTATGGATAGCGCCACTTTAATCCAAACGGCCAATTATGATATAGACCAAGGTGTGGGTGCTCCGCTTCAGTGCATTATCCAAGGTCCCAAATACCAACAGGTGGATTTGCTGTTAAATGAAGTATTGCAGAAGGGAGTGGTTTATTCGCTGGAGACACAAGATGGCCTTTTAGAGTGTAATGGCACAGATGCTTCCCATATTGTAAGTCGTTTTGCAGTTCCCGATGAAATTGCCAAAGGCGACATAGTCTTCAACGAGATTTTATTTGATGCTGCCGTGGATCATGGCGAGTTTGTGGAGCTGGTAAATATCTCGAATAAAATATTGGAGACAGCAAACCTCAGCCTTTCTAGGATTAATATCAATCAATACGATACCACTTGGTATAGCGCTGAACTCAGTGGCCTATTGCTTTTTCCCGGTGATTATGTGGCCTATGCACCCTCGGCTCCACAAGTGCTGAAGGTATATCATTCTGAAGCTCCGGAAAGAATCATCAGCCTAGAGTCTTTCCCCAGCTTGCCTAATACCAATGGCATTCTAATCCTGCATCTGTCTTCTAATAGAGATAGCATCATCGATTATTTGAGTTATGATGAGAGTATGCATTATAGCTTGATAAAAGATACAAAGGGTGTTTCCTTAGAAAAGATGGATTTGTATGGAGGAAACGCCAGAGAGAATTGGCATTCGGCTGCATCCTCGGTGAATTATGCCACACCTGCTTATCAGAATTCTCAATTTGTGGATCAGGGGCAAACAGCCGCTACTTTTGAATTGAGCCCCGAAGTATTTAGTCCCGATAACGACGGCTTTGATGATGTATTACAAATCGATTATCAGATGGATGAGCCAGGTTATACCTTGAATTTAGTTATTTATGATGCCCATGGAAGACAGGTGAAGCATTTGATAGAGAATGAGTTACTAGGAACTTCCGGAGCGTTTTATTGGGATGGGCAAACAGAGAATCACCAAAAAGCTGCCGTGGGAATCTATATTCTCTATTTTGAATATTTCGATTTGCAAGGAAATGTGAAGTCGGAGAAGTTGACTACTGTTTTGGGCGGTCATTTGTAAAAATGAATGGATATTTATGCAGTAAAAAAGAGACTTTCTAAAAATATTTCATTACTTTAGCCACTTTCTAAAATATCAAAAATTAACACCTTCATTTATGAGGAATCAGCTAGTTGAAAAGCCTATGAATAGTAATGGCTTATCAAATATAGGACAAAAGAAAATACATCAGAAAAATTCTATTATTGAGTATCTGTATAAACAGGGTCCCACCTCCAATCCGGATATCGCTCGTTATACCAAAATGAGTTCGCCGACTATAACTAAGCTGGTTCAAGAATTAGTAGATTTAGGTGTGGTGATGGATATGGGAATAGGCGATTCTATTGGAGGAAGAAGACCAAATCTGTTTGGCATTAACCCCAATGCTAAATATATTGTGAGCATAGATATCGATTGCAGAATGGTCAAGATTGGAGTCTTTAATCTGGCTAATGAGGAAGTTTTGGATATCATCACTTATTTTGGTAATGTGAAGGATAAAAATAAAATGTTTAAAGATGTTTTTGATCGTTTAGATTCTTTGCTGGAGCGAGTAGGTATTCCAAAGGAGAAATTTTTAGGCATTGGAGTATCTATACCGGGGCTTATCAATTCTAAAACAGGCCAGACTTATCTCGATTTAAAGCTGGAAGGTAAAACATTAGATGAGTTATTTAGAGAGCGCTATGAGTTACCGGTGGTGATAGATAGCGATTCGAGAGTGATGGCCATTGGGGAATTGGCTTTTGGATATGCCAAAGGTAAAAGCGATGTGCTCTGCCTAAATATTTGTGATGGCATAGGCTTGGGTATGATATTGAATGGCATAGTTTATAGAGGCAAGAGCGGTTTAGCCGGAGAATTTGGCCATATCAATGTGGTGAGAGATGGTAACCTTTGTACTTGTGGGAAATATGGATGTTTGGAAACAGTAGCCTCCGGAACAGCGCTGATAGAACAAGCGCAACAAGGGATAAAAAAAGGTCAGGAGAGCATGATCAGCGAAATGGTCAATCACGATTTAGATAATATTCATGTGGCCGATATCATTGATGCCGTGAATAAAGGTGATATTTTCGCCATCGAAATCATTAATAAATTAGGCCACTTTTTAGGTGAAGCTTTGGCTTCGTTGGTGCATATTTTTAATCCTGAAATGATTATCATTGGAGGAAAAGTGGCTCTGGCCGAAAATTATTTGATTAACCCCATTGAAAACACTTTGAATAAATACACCATCAGCCATATTATGAAAGATACCAAAGTGGTGACATCCAGGCTTCAAGAAAAGGTGAAGCTACTGGGGTCGGTAGCCATGGTGATGAATCAGGTATTTGATGAGAGTGTTGAGGATATTAGGTTTTTATAGAGTAATTACATCAACAGCCAAGCGACATAAGCAAAATATAATACCAAAAAGATACTTCCCTCTACTCGGTCTACCTTACGTCCTTTGCCCGTAAAGACAAAGATAAATAAGAGTAGGGTAGAAATAAAAGCGATCAGCAAATCAATATTGATGGCAGGATTAAATTCAATGGGAGAGATGGTAGCACTCACTCCTAAAACCAAGAATACATTAAAGATATTTGAACCGACGATGTTTCCTATGGCCATATCGGCATTGCCTTTATAACTAGCTACTACCGAAGTGGCGAGTTCGGGTAGAGAAGTGCCCAGAGCCACCACCAATATTCCAATGACCACATCGCTTAAGCCCCATTGTTTGGCTAAGGTTGAAGCACTATCTACAATAAAATCACCACCAAAATAAAGGCCAATCATGCCTATAAGAATGAAGATGCCGGATTTTATTTTGCTCATTTCTTTCACATCATGACCTTCATCCTGATCATGAGGCTTGCCTTGAGTGGTTACCACAAAAGTGTAGTATATAAAGATGAGAAAGAAGGATAGAAAGATCAGCCCATCGGAGCGGTGAAGGATGGAAAAATTGGTGCCGTTGATTAAACCGTCATTGGCCACTACGAATAATAATGCCATGGCCAATAAGCTAAAGGGTAACTCATAGCGTACCGTGAAACTTTGTATTTGCATGGGCTTTATTACTGCCGCGAGGCCAATAACCAATAAGACATTAATAATATTACTGCCCACCACATTACCTACTGCCAGATCGCTTTGCCCGTTCAGGCTGGCAAAAATATTAATAATCAACTCAGGAAAAGAGGTGCCAAAAGCCACTACGGTCAGCCCAATAATTAAATTGGGAATCTGTAACATTTTGGCAAAAGAAGAAGCTCCCTGAACTAAGAGGTTGGCTCCATATATTAAAATTGCCATCCCAATAATCAGTAGTAAATAATCCATTTATGCTTATTTTTTACAAATATCGGAATTATTTTCATGTTTTCTCTACAAATATTTAATGTCTGTTCGTAAAGTCGAGAGTTTGAGCTAGAAAGTTCGAATTCAAGGTTTGTGATAAATCCAAACCGCAGAATACTAAGGTATTTGATGATTTGTATTTTGAACAATAACGCAGAAGTCGGACTTTATAGACGAACTCTATTTAGTTGTGATTCTGTTCATCTTGTTAACCCTGCCATCTAACTTTGGCTCGCTCAAAGTGGGCTTAACATAATTTAGTAAGATTCGTCATGAATAGATAGTGATAGATAGCTCGATTATTTTGTATATTTGCCACATATTGAAATATAGTGATAGCTATTGCGTTTCAGTATGAAAAGATTAGTTTTGACATTAATAAATAAATGAGTTCCGAAGGATGACTTACTGTTAATTAATAAGAGTGTTTTCTTTGTGACATTTTTTGATAACAAATATTCAAAAGAAAAATATGAAAAAAGCGATATTATTTATTCTATTAGCGTTTGTGGGCTTTGGTGCTTTTGCTCAGCCGGTTGCGGAGTCAACGATGAAAAAAATATCTGTTGGTTATGATGTGTATACTAGTGTTTGGTTGGATATGCCAACAGGTATCAAGACCAGAACCATTAATCAAGGTGTCAATGTATTTTTGATGTATAATCATATCATGGGTGATAATGGCTTTAGCTTTGCCGGTGGTTTGGGTATTTCTTCGGAAAATTTGTATTTGAAAAATGCTTACGTCCCAAACGTAAAAGCAGACTCTATTGCTTTTATGGCAAGCCCTTTGGGAGTAAAAGTGAATAGATCAAAGCTCAATGTGACCTATCTTGATATTCCAATTGAAGTGCGTTATGTCACAGCAAAAAAAATGCGCTTTACTTTGGGGATGAAGTTTGGTTTTCTTGTAGATAGTAAAACGATGTATAAAGGTGATGCCTTTGATGAAAATGGTAAATTAGGTTATGGTATTCACGAAAAATATAAAACTGTAAATCAGCTAGAGTCTACACGCTTTGGCGTTCAGGCACGTATCGGTTATAAATGGGTTCATGCCTATGCTTATTACTCACTAAACAAACTTTTTAAAGCCGACAAAGGTCCACAAACGTATCCCATTTCTGTTGGACTTACCTTTATGCCTTTCTAGATATAGAGCGCTTTAATAAATATAGAATAGCCGGTTTTTAACCGGCTTTTTTCGTTTTTGGGAAATTGATTGAATAGATTTTTCTCATTTGATAAAATGTTTTTGTACCTTTGAGCGGTATTTCCTCGATTGCTATCCAGATATTACTATTAATACCTATTCGTAATGTTAGATTTTATGGGTAAACTTTATTTAAAAGTTGTTTAGACTTAGTAATGATATTGTTGGTGATGAAAGAAGTGAATAAAAATTTGCAGAAAAGAATAGAGAAGCTTGAGCAAGAAAATAAATTGCTACAGGCTGATTTGTCGAAAGCTCAGAAGGAAAAAGAATTGTATGAAGCGGGTTTGAATTTCAAGGCAGCTGCCGGATTGAAGTTGAAAGACAAACCGAATTTTATCTTTGAACTAGCCGCTAATGGCCAAATACAGAACTTCGTATCTATACAAGATCAATCCCCTTCCATCAGTTGTTTGAATGATTTTCTTGAGGAAAATGATGCGAATACACTTCTAAACGCTCTCCCCAAAACAGACAGCCCAACTGAAAGCTTCCACTTTGACACAACAGCTTTTCACCCCTATAAAAGAGTACAGCTTTTTGTTACGAAGCAATTTGTTGAGACCAAAGAGAAGTATTATTTGGTCATGGGATTTTTAATGATCAATAAATTTAGTGAAGAACAGAAAATCCAATTTTACAAAGAGACCTTCCTGAATTTTACAGAAGATCATCTGGAAAATATTAATCGTCTGACAGCCATGTTAGGGAGTATGCTCAATGCCAGCGTATCCCTATATAATAGATTAGATGAAGATATGCTGATTTCTTGGGGACAGTGGAATACCCCTCCCGACTATATCCCTCAAGATAAGCTCGATGGTTATTTATGTTACGATGTCATCAGAGGAGAAAAAGATCAGGTGCTTTTAGTACGCGACCTCCAAAATACAGCCTATGCCGATTCCGACCCCAATGTAAAATCCTATCAATTGGAAACATATATTGGCTATCCGGTTTGCACCACCAATGATAGGCAGGTGGGATCCATTTGTGCCGTTTTTCAAGATGACTTTCAGCCAAGCGAGAGCGATATCAGGGTTTTACAAACCATAGCTTACGGTATTGGCTCCGAAGAAAAAAGATTGCAAAAAGAAAAAGAACTCAAACAAAGAGGCGACTTATTATTGGCCATCAATAAAATTAATGCCCTTCTTGCCGATGACTCCGGAGAGACCCCTTGTCAGCATATTTGTCAAATAGTGGGTGAAGCCTCTAAATTTAACAGCGTCAGAGTTTTTAAAAATACCTCAAAGAGCCTCGCCGATTTGCAAATTGATGAAGTGGCAGCCTGGGGAAAAGGAATCAATAAATCAGGAAAAATTGTTTTCCACCATATTTGTAAAATAAAAAATGCTCAAAAATGGAATAAACTATTTTTACAAGGAGAGCCTATAGCAGCAGGCAGTAGCGATTTTCCGGACAAAATTGGCACCATTTTAACGGATGCTCATATCCACTCTTTCTTATTGGCACCGGTGATCATTGAAACCTACACCAAATATTTAATTTTGGTGGTAAATAGTCAGTATCAACACCAATGGACAAGCATAGAAAAGGAGTTCATCAAGTCAATAGCACAGAAAATTTCCGATTATACCATCTCCAAGCGACTAAAGAGTCTGATCGTAAGTGAAAATGAAAGATTTTCCGCCGTGATGAATACGCTCAGCTCTGCGGTCTATGTGAGTGATATTGATACGTATAAGCTTTTGTACTATAATAAATATGTAGCCAAACAGATCGAAGGTGCCCAAGGGAGTTATTGCTACGATTTGGTGCTGGGTCAAGATCATCCTTGTCAAGCATGCATAAATCATTTATTATTTGATAAGAAAGGGAATCCCAAACCTCCAACAAAATGGAGGTATTATAGCGAAAGAGAGAAGAAATGGTTTTTAAATGAAAACAAAGCCATACCATGGGTGAATGGAAAGATGGCGTGCTTGGCTATTGGGACTGATATCACAGCCATAGTCAAACAAGAGCAAGAGCTAAAAAAAAGTAAGGATGAAATAAAAGAGAAGCGCGATTTTTACCGTAGGATGATGGATAATGCACCGGATTTAATCTGGGCAAAAGATTTGGAAGGGAAATATATATTTGCCAATAAGGCCATGGCTGAAAAGCTTTTGATAGCCGATGTAAAGGAAATTAAAGGCATGACAGATGTTTTCTTTGCTAAAAGACAGCGAGCCTTAAACCCGAAACGGAAGGATTATCATACCTTTGGTGAGTTGTGTGCAGATTCAGATAAGGGCGTAATAGAAAATCCTACCAGATCCTACCAATTTGATGAATATGGAAATGTGCAGGGCGAATTTTTATTTCTCGATGTGTTAAAAGCACCTCTGTTTAATAAGGATAAGCAGTTAATAGGCACAGTGGGAAGTGGTAGAGTGGTGACCAAGGAAAAAGAAATAGAAAAAGAGCTGAAGCTTAGCGAAGAGAAATTCCGTAGCTTCTTTGAAAAGAATAGAGCTGTGATGCTCCAGATTGATACACAAACCAAACAAATCATTGGTGCCAATCCGGCAGCTATAGAGTATTATGGCTATTCTAAAGAAGAAATGCTTGCTAAATATATTTACGATATCAATATGCTGCGCCCGGATATCATTGATAAAAGAATAGATGAGGTTATTCACTCAAAGTCGAAAAGATTTGAATTTAAACATCGATTGGCCAATGGAGATATCCGTGATGTGAATGCATTTGCCTCTCCCATTAAACTGGGTGATCAATTATGTGTCTTTAGCATTGTCATAGATATTACCCACGAAAGGCAGATAAAAGAAGCCTTAGCCGAAAGCGAACAAAAGTATAGAATATTGGTGGAGAGCACCACAGACATCATCGCCAGAGTTTCTTTAGATGGTCATTTGATTTATGTAAGTCCTAATGCAAAGAATATTGTAGGTATCGATATTGAAGGGAAAATGGGTCAGCATATTAGTAAATATTTTTCCAATAAAAATGAGTTGCTGCAGGCTTTGGACATTCTCGAAAATATTTCTAAAGATGAAAAACCCGGTACTGTTGAAGCTAAACTAAAGTTTGAGAATAGAGATGCTGTTTATGTGGAGATGAGGTATTCGCCTATTATTATTGATGGGAAAGTGGATTCTATACACATTATCATACATGATATTTCCGATAGAGCAAAGGCACAAGAAGCTCTGAAAGAAAGTGAAGCCAAATATAAATTCCTAGTGGAAAACACCAAAGATGTCATAGCTCAAATATCACCCTTGGGGAAATTGATTTATGTGAGTCCCAATACCTATGAGTTTGGAGGATATAAGCCGGAGGAAGAAATAGGAAATCATATCTCAAATTATTTTGCAAGTAAATGGGAATTGGCTAAAGCATTAAAAATATTACGCGATATTGTTTTTTATAAAAATTCTGGGGTTCATGAGTTTTATTATAAACATAAATCAGGCAAGAAAATCCCTGTTGAAGTCAGTTATTCTCCAATAATTGTAAATGGCAGGGCTAAATCTATTCATTTGGTGTTAAGAGATGTAAGTTTTAGATATGAGGCTCAGTTGAAACTGAAGGAGAGCGAATACAAACTAAAAGAAGCTCAGAGCATTGCCAAAATGGGGCATTGGGAATATGTCTTAAATGCTCGATTAATCTATTTATCCGATGAGGCATTTCGTATATTCGAAAAAGTAAATAATGATAAACCCTGGAGCGTAGAAGATTATACCGACTATATTCTGCCAGCAGACAGGAAGAGAGTGAGACGGGCATTTATCAATTCCATAAAGAATAAAGAAGAATACCATTTTGTTCATCGTATTCAATTAAGTGGCGAGAGAATTAGATATGTGAGTCAGAAAGCATATCATGTCTTTGATGATCATGGAAGAGTTATTCGTAGCGTTGGAACCATACAGGATGTTACCAAGATCAAAGAGACCGAACTAGCTTTAGAAAAAAGCAAAGAGCAATTAACTGAGCTTAACAATAAGCTATTGTTGAAAGTGAAAAAACAGTTGGCTCAAAGTCGCGAAAAAGATAGAATATTACTCTTGCAATCCCGTCAGGCCTCACTGGGTGAAATGATTGGAAATATTGCCCATCAATGGCGACAGCCCTTAAACGAAATTTCGCTCTTAATTGCCGATATGGAGGATGCCTTTGAGTATGGCGAACTCACCGAAGAGTATTTTCAAAAAGCGGTGAAACAGGCCAAGTCACGCATTTCATATATGTCGCAGACCATAGACGATTTCCGTAATTTCTTTATCGAAGGTTCCGATGTGCCGGATTTTGACCCGGAGGTGGCTATTCATAAAAGTATACAATTTGTAGAGCGTGTTTTTGCAGAAAAAAAGATAAGATTAAGCTATCACTTGGCTAAAGGGATTCGATTAAAAGGGAAGTCTAATCTTTTATCACAAGTGATTCTCAATATATTAAATAATGCCAAAGACATCTTGATAGAGCGGAAAATAGCCAAGCCTGAAGTGATCATCAATCTCAATGATGGTAAGGATGGTGTAGAAATATCAATCTGTGATAATGCCGGCGGCATCGATCCTGAAATTATGGATAAAATATTTGATCCTTATTTCACAACCAAAGGAGAAAAAACCGGGACAGGTTTGGGATTATATATGGCGCAAACCATTGTGAGTCGCCAGATGAAGGGAGTGCTATATGCTGTGAATAAGGCGGCGGGCGCTTGTTTTATCATGGAGTTTTAATGGAACAATTTTAGAGAAGCAATTATGGAGAAAGTGCAATTGAGTGTTTTAATAGTGGATGATGAGAAGAGTAGCTTGGATCGTATGACGAATATTATTAGCAGACGAGCAACAGAAGTTTATTCAGCTTCTCATGCCAAGGAAGCCACCAAACTATTTAGACAACATCAGCCGGATATTGTGATAAGCGATATTTTTATGCCCGATATGGATGGCCTAGATATGTTGAAGAGCTTCAAGAAAGAAAACGACTCTTTTAAAAGTATCGTGATCTCAGCTTATACCGAAACCGGTTTTTTCTTGAAAGCCATTGATAATGGTGTGGATCTGTTTCTCGTAAAACCCGTGGACAAAAATAAAATATTAACGGCTTTTAATAAGGTTGTCAACCAAATTCGTTTGGAACATGATGTGGTCAAACATAGGCAAGAATTAGTGGAGTCGGAGCGTAAGTTAAGAGAGTCGAATCTGACAAAAGATAAGTTTTTCTCCATTATTTCTCACGATTTAAAGTCGCCTCTAAGCTCTGTTATCAGCTTCTCCGATATGCTAATCAACGAATATGAGGACTTAAATCAAGAAGAAATCAAGCAATTTCTACAAGTGATTAGAAAATCGGCCGGACTAACGCTGGATTTGCTCAACGATATTTTGGATTGGTCGCGTGCCCAAACAGGAAAGATATTTTATAAACCATCGCTTATTGAAATGCCTTTGTTGATAGAAGAGATGATAGATTTGATGAAAAATCAGGCTGATAAAAAAGAGATTCGCTTGCTGAATAAAAAATGTTGCTCTGAGAAAATCTGGGCTGATAAAAATATCCTCCAAACTGTTTTAAGAAACCTGATCAGCAATGCCATTAAATTTACCGATGTTGGAGGAGAAGTAGTCATCAATTCTAAAGAAATGACCGATGGTACAGGGCAGCAGATATGCATATTTTCTGTCTCCGATAATGGTATAGGAATGCCCAAAGATAAGGTAGAGCGGCTCTTTCAAATTAATGATGATATCTCTAAACAGGGGACAGCCGGAGAAAAAGGTACCGGTTTAGGACTGTCGTTATGTAAAGAGCTCATCAATGTTCATGGGGGCGAAATAAAGGCCAAAAGTGAGCTTAGAAAAGGAACTACCATTTCTTTTAGCATACCAAAAGAGAAAAGAGTATGATAATATCGTGATGTTTAGCCAAGGATGTTAGCCTTTTTCGTATCGTTTGGCAAATAGTTTTTACTTTCTGCTACGATTCATTCACTTTTAACCCAATGATAGATAGGTATGAGTTCGCCCTGCCCTCTTTTCAGTTTATCATCTTTTTATAATTTATTTTCATTAAATTTGACAGCTAATATTGTATTCTTATGATTGATACCCAAATGTTTTTGGCTGTTTTAGGCTATGGCAAAGAGTGTTCACAAAAAAATGCTGCCATAGCCTCTGCTCTTGGCAAACTGGCAGGGAAGCAAAATATGGCTTTGGTTGCCGGAAATGTAAGCGCTACCTTTAACCATGCTTTTCAATCTGCTTCTGACTTAGGTTCGGAAACTATATGCATCATCGAAAAACACAAAAGGACAGCAAAAGAGCACCGGGCCTCCAAAATAGTTCGTACGAAAGATACCCACCAAAAGCATAGCCAAATTGCTCAAATGGCTGATGCTGCTGTGTTGATAGGGGGAGGAGCAGGCTCACAAATGTTGCTGAATTATTTTATAAAGAATCATAAGACGGTGGTGGCTATCAAAGGAAGCGGGGGTATTGCCGATAGTAGTTTGCCTCATCAAGTTCTGGTGGCCAATAATGCCAAGGAAGCTTTTCAACTATTGAATTCCTGCCGTAAGAAATGCCAAATAGAAACCGGCCTTGGTCTATTACAACTTAACTTCGATCACTTTGGATTGGATGAGGCAAAAATCGTGGAAATGGAGATGCCATTCAAATGTGAAAAAGAAACGCCTTTTGCAAGTCAATTTCAGGATTATATCGAAGGTAGAAATAGGATGTTTGCAGGAAAAATACATCTAAAGGGAACCAGCTTTCAGCTAAAGGTATGGAAAGCTTTGGTGGAGATTCCTTTTGGGCAGACCATGCAATATGGGGAACTGGCTGAGAAAATTGGCGATAAAAATGCCGGTAGGGCGGTGGGAAAAGCTGCCGGACAAAACCCTATCTGGATACTGATACCCTGCCATCGCCTGTTAGGCAAGAATGGTAGCCTCACAGGTTATGCCGGTGGCTTGGAGATGAAAATGCGTCTCCTCGATTTGGAGAAAAACCAAACAGAGCTGAATATATTCTGAGTCGAATAATTCAGGATTTTCCTTGATCACCTGCGTTTTTTGCTAATTTTGCTCCAATAGAATAATTCAAGCAAATGCTGAAATCAAAAATATCTTTATCTATTCTCAGTGGGCTTCTGCTCATCTTGTCATGGCCTACTTATGGCTTTCCCTACTTGATATTTTTTGCTTTTATCCCCTTATTTTTTATAGAGGAGAGCATCAGTAAGATAGCTAAAAAGCCTTTGCGTAAAGTTTGGTTCTATTCTTATGTGGCATTCTTGATTTGGAATATAGGTACCACTTGGTGGATATGGAATTCCACTGCCTTTGGTGCCATCATGGCTATTGTCCTCAATGCTTTGTTTATGAGCTGGGTTTGGGTGCTGTTTAGCTTTTCTAAAAAATACTTTAAAAATACCAATCATCTAATTTATATTTTGCCGCTCTTCTGGGTTGCTTTTGAATATTTGCATCTTGATTGGGACTTAAGCTGGTCCTGGCTCAATATTGGTAATGTATTTGCGAGTCATCCAGAGTCTATTCAGTGGTATGAATATACAGGTACTCTGGGCGGTAGCTGGTGGGTTTTGGTTATAAATATCCTCGTTTATAAATTCCTTGTTAAGTTAAAGACGATAAAAAAAGAACCTCTCCATCTTGTATTGGCTGCTTTTCCCGTTCTTCTTACTGTTTTTGTTCCTCTTATTTATTCATGGGTAGTGTATTCCCATTTTCAGGATAAAGGCCAAGGGGTGGAAGTGGTGGTGGTGCAACCCAATATGGATCCCTGGAGCGAACAGTTTACCAGCCCTCCCGAGGAGGTGATCCAGCGCATCATCAAACTCTCATCACCCTTACTGACTAGTAAAACGGCCTTTTTAGTTGCTCCCGAGTCGGCTATTCAAGAAGGACTACAAGAACCTAATATGTCCTATGCTTCAGCTTTTGGCAAGCCGGGAGTCTCCATACCATTGTTAGAGAATTTTCTTCAGAAATATCCTCATTTGCAGTTGGTGATTGGCGCTTCCACTTATCGTTTTTTAGATCAGCCTACCGGGACTTCCCGTACAACAAAAGGGGGAAGTATTTATGACGAATATAATACCGCTATTTTAATGAATGCTCATGGTGTGGAAGATGTGTACCATAAGAGCAAACTGGTTCCCGGACCTGAAAAAATGCCCTTCAAGAAATTACTCAGTCCCATACAAGATTTGGCTTTCGATCTTGGCGGAACAGTGGGTAGCTTAGGTTACGATCAGCAGAGGAAAGTTTTTTATCATGATAGTATAGGGATCGCACCTTTAATCTGCTACGAAAGTATTTATGGTGGTTTTGTGGCTGAGTTTGTACGAAATGGAGCACAACTGCTATTTGTCATCACCAATGATGGTTGGTGGGGAAACACACAAGGACATCAGCAGCATTTAGCCTATGCACGTCTACGAGCGGTGGAATGTCGACGTAGTGTGGCGCGCTCTGCCAATACCGGAATCTCTGCCTTCATCAATCAGAGGGGCGATTTAATCCATACGACTCCTTATTGGCAAATGGACGCTCGCAGAGAGCGTATATTCGCCAATTCCGAGCTTACCTTTTTTGCTCGCTACGGCGATTATCCCGGAAGAGTTTCTGTTTTTGTGGCTGTATTGGTATTCCTGATTAGCATCAGCATGTTCTTGAGGAGGGATAAAACTGTTAAAAACACTTCAATATGAAAAATGCCAATAGGATCCTTCGTTTTCAAGCTTTTCTAATTGTTTTTTTGATTTTGCGAAGTGGTATTGTTTTCTCTCAATCCCGCATAGATACTACATCTACTGACAAGCCAAAGAAAAGTCCTCTATGTTTTTATGCTGATAGCATTAATAAGCTGCGAAAAGACCAATGGAGAATACAACAGCAGGCACTTGATAGCGCCAAAGCCATTGATGATGCAAAAAGAATAAAAGCTTTTTTTCAACAGAATCCGGATAGTATAAGAGTGATAGATTTAACTAATCTTGTTCTGGATACATGTCCACATTTGGCACAATATTCATCTGCCATTGCCCTAAGGCTTATGAGGAATAATATACAAGAAATTAAAAAAGATGTCTGGCCCCTTAGTGATAGTTTGAGGAAAGTCTCTTTGTCTGACAATCTGTTAAACAAAATTCGATTTGCCAAGAATAGTAGTATCCGAGATCTGGATTTAAGTGAAAATGAACTGAAACGAATTCCTCGTTCAATAAAAAAACTTAAATCCCTTCGTTCTATAAACCTCAGCCATAATCATATCAAAAGAATCCCGCGATTTTTAGCCAGAATGAATAGCTTAGAGGAGGTAGATTTAAACTATAATCAAATACATCAGCTACGAAAGAGAACTATTAAAGGCTTAAGAAATTTAAAAATTATTCAAATAGGAGCCAATCATATCTCCTCTCTTCCGGAGAATATCTCTATTTGTAAGAGGGTGGAAAGTTTAAACTTAGGCAAGAACCAGCTTTCATCCATCCCAACATCTTTTGCTGAGCTTGATAGCTTACAGCATCTCATCTTTTATGATAATGAATTTGATTCTATTCCGGCAGTGATATGGAAGCTACATCAATTAAAAGAGCTCGATTTTTATAAAAATAATATCGCAGTGATACCACAAGGCATTGGTCAGTTGCAGCATTTGGAACAATTGTTTTTGGCTTATAATAAAATAGGCTCTTTACCTGATACTTTGCAGTCTTTAATGCATCTAAAAGCGCTTTATCTACATCACAACCAAATGATAATTGTCCCTAAATGGATAGGGAATTTTACGCATCTTCTCTATTTGGATATGGGATATAATAAGATATTTGAATTACCTGATATGAGCGGAATGGATCAGCTTCAAGAAGTAGATTTCCAGCAAAACAATCTCAGTGAGTTTCCTTATGACTTGCTTAAAAATACCCATTTAAATCATATATATCTTCAAGGGAATTCCTTCGTCCTGACCAAAGAAGAACGAGAAGAAATGGAGAAATTGAGTAAAAAGCTGGAAGAGAAAGGCGTGAAGTTTTATTTTTAGAAAATCCAAAATCCAAAATCCAAAATCCAAAATCCAAATCCTTTTTATGTTCCCTATGTGTCTATGTTGTTTAAAAAGTTCAATGTTTAATGTTCGTCCTTAAGCCTTCGAGCCTTTATGGCAAAAAGCAAAATCCACCACTTAACTCATGCATCTCCTTTTTTCTTTTACTTTTGCAGCAATCATTTCAAAACAGCTCTTATGAACATGTATTTATTCGTCTCTCTATTTAGTTTAATTTCAAGCCTTTTGAATCCGGCAGCTGTCGACCAAACTCCACAAAAAAACTTCGATTGGAAAAACGCCACCGTTTACTTTTTGATGACCGACCGTTTTCTAAATGCAGATAGCACCAACGATATTCATTTTAATCGTACAGAGAAGGCTGCTTATCTACGGAATTTTGAGGGAGGAGATATCAAAGGCATTACTAAAAAAATAGAGGAGGGATATTTTAACAAACTGGGAGTAAATGTCATTTGGTTTTCGCCTGTGATGGAACAAATACATGGATATGTGGACGAAGGGCAGGGAAAAACATATGCTTTTCATGGATATT
>Ga0256913_10000668_pt1 | contig 17929 bp, 18 predicted proteins | sample Axial_MatmetaG_FD_185970 | JGI IMG/M metagenome (GOLD analysis project Ga0256913, IMG submission 185970) | Deep-sea worm associated microbial mat communities from Axial Seamount, Juan de Fuca Ridge, Pacific Ocean - Axial_Mat | ecosystem: Environmental > Aquatic > Marine > Oceanic > Microbial... | reverse complement strand
TATTCGCTTGATCAGGGCCGATTCAAAGGGTACCCCGATGCGAAAAAAGAGTTTTGCCCTTGCCAGTCTGGCAAGCTGTTTGGGCGTGGGTGCATAGGTGGCCGGACTGGCGCCGGGCCGAACCAGCACCTCCACCTGGACCCGCTCACCGCCAATCGCCCGGACAAAGGTTGCCTGCGGCGCAATGGAGACAAAAACCGGAATGGGCAGCTCTATCTGTTCGTCTGCTGCTCCCCGGATGGGAAACAAACAAAACAGGATACTGATGAAAAAAACAAAACTCTTTACGGACATGGTTTCTCCGCTTGAATCAACCCTGCCGACGCGCCAGTAACCCATCAAGATGGGCCAGCCACTCGTCCATTCCCTGCCCTGTCGGGGCCGCGATTTCAAGTATTTCAAGCTCGGGATGTATCCTCAAGGCCTCCTGACGGGCCTCGGCCAGGGAAAAGTCAAAATGGGGGAGCAGATCGGTTTTGGTGATAAGAAAGGTGTTGGCGCCGGTAAAGGTGGTGGGATATTTGGCTGGTTTGTCCGAGCCTTCAGGCACGGAAACAAGGATAATCCGCTCATGCTCGCCCAGATCAAAGGTGGCCGGGCAAACCAGATTGCCCACGTTTTCGATAAAAATCAGATCAAACCTGCCATCCTCGCTCTGATCCTGCAGGCCATGCAGCCCCTTGTGAACCAGAGGCGCGTCCAGGTGGCAGGCCCCGCCGGTGGTGATCTGGACCACGGGCACGCCTTTTTTCCTGATCCGGTCCGCGTCCCGCTCGGTCTCGATGTCTCCCTCGATCACCCCCACCTTCCAGCGGCTGCCGATCCGCTCCAGGGTATGTTCAAGCAGGGTGGTCTTGCCCGAACCAGGGCTTGAGATCATGTTGATGGCCACCGCGCCCATGGCCTCTATATGGTGCCGGTTCTTTTCCGCCTGTTCCTGATTGGCGGCGAGAAGGCTCTGGTGCACCTCGACAACCCTTTTCTCCGCATGGCCATGGGTATGGCAGCCGCAACTATCACACATCGTCTCTCTCCCTGTCCGCCGGTTATTCCATTTCCACCTGGATCAAAATAAGGTCATCACCCGTAACTTCCCTGACCTCGAGCCTGGCGTTGCTGGTCGCCTGGAAGCTGGTTTTGACGGCATTAAAGCCAAAGACAAAAGAATCGATCACAATACCGGCCCGGTCGCCGATATCCACCCTGACGGTAAGGACGGTTTCGGCCCCATGTTCCCGGGCCAGGGCAAGCAGTTGATCAAGCAGCCCCTGGGCCAGTGAAAGTTCATGCATGGGCAACAACCCTCACCTTATCTGTGGCCGGATCAGGCAACATGCTGCCAGGGCATGGAGGAATGATGGAAATTGATTTTCAGCTCGCCCTTTCTTGTCGTCCGGAACTGGTTGACGGCGGCCCGGGTGGGTTTAAACAGGACCGGCCCGATCGCATATCCATACAAGCGGTCAAGATATTCTCCGGCAATTTTGCGGTAATCACCGCCATTCTGAAAAACAGAACCTATGTCAATCAGTGCCGCTGCCCATTGCTGCTGGGCCTTTTTGATATCATCTTCCGTTATGGCCAAAACCGACACCATTCCCGCTCACCTCTCAGGATTATTATTGTGCCCGTCATCAGGTTGTTTAAAAACCACCCGTTTCAGTGGACAGGAAGACGCCTCCTCAGGTTTATGCACATGACTCCAGTACGCATCAAGGGCAACGGCAAGAGTCGGAAAAATATGATCTTCGCCAATTTTGTTCAGCAGGCCGGTGCGGCGCATGGTCTCGACAATATGTTCCTTCAAACCACTGAAATAGACATCATATCCACCGGCATGGAGTCTATCTACCAAAAGCAGAAGGGCATGGTCGCCCGATGTGTCAATGTCATTGATGCCATTGGCCTTGAAATGAACTATACGCAATTCAGGCATGGCATCAACGATTTTCAACACCTCATCTTCAAGATAGCTGATATTGGCAAAAAACAACGGCCCATCAAAACGGATCACTGCTATAGAACGGCACTGCTTGAGATGGAAATGGCGAACATCACGGAAATGCCCATCCTTCCAGCGGGAAAGCTCAGCGATGACCGGTTTCATCCGGTTGTAGAAAAACATGGCCACACTTAAACCGACACCAAGCAGTATACCCCGGTCCAGATGGGGGGCAAAAAACAGGGTTGCGGCAAAGGTGACAATGGCGATAACCCCGTCCGAGCGCTTGACGAGAAAGGCATGTCGGATTTCCCGCGTATTGATCAAACCCGCCACGGCCATCATGATAATGGCGGCAAGCACTGCCTGGGGCAGATGATAGAGAAGCGGTGTACAGAAGAGCAGGACAAGGGTAACAGCGAAAGTCGTGATGGCCGAGGCAAATCCGGTTCGCGCGCCAGCCTGAAAATTGACCGCAGAGCGGGAAAACGATCCGGAAACAGGGTAGCTGCCAAAAAATGATCCGGTCATGTTGGCCAGCCCCTGCCCCATCAGCTCCTGATTGGGGTCAAGACGGCATCCCGTGCGGGCGGCAATGGATTTTGCTATGGATATGGCCTCCATGAAACCAAGAAAAGAGATAATGATCGCGGCTGCGGCCAGGCGTGGTAGAATGGTGAAATCGAACCTGGGCATGGAAAACCGGGGCAGACCGCTGGGAACAGTGCCCACCACCTCCCCGCCCCCGACCAGGACAAGATGGTGCGAATCAAGGGGTTTTGCGCCGATTTTCAGACGACATTGACGCCTGTCCTCACCTGAACTCGTCGCCGGATTGTTCTTTTTTTCAAGATAGTATTTTTGGCCAGTGGCATCATCCCTGACCAGGACAAAACGAAGTCCGCGCAGTTTTTTCCTGAGCTGGACGGTAAACTCCTTTTCCTGGACAAGAAACTGATCAAGCACACCGGCCATGACATGCAGTTCCAGGACCTTGGCAAGGGGGATGGTCTCATCCGTGCGCACGGTGACATTCTGTTTCAACTGTTCCATATCCACCATGTGGTCAGGATGACAGCTTGAGCACAGTTTTTTCTTATCACCAATGGAACGACCCGTGCCATTGCGGGTAATCTCTGCCCGGACGGAACGGACCTCAACAATATGATTCAGATTGAAATTCAGCCGTTCAATCATGGCTGGCAGTTCCGGCATTTTTATCGCCGAAATATCCACCACCTCGTTTTTCTCAAAACCCATGACCCAGGACAGCACGGTGGTAATCAGAACCGCAACCAGAATACAGGGCCAGCGGGGCCGGAATCGTTTCAGGACAATCATTATGGCCAGGGCGAGCATCCCCATGGCAAAAGTCGGCCAGTGCATCTGATGTATGGCCGCCTCGAAAACCCGCCCCATGGTCTGATAGTAATGCTCCGCCTTGTCCACATGCACACCAAAAAATTTCGCCAGTTGGCTCGAGGCGATAATAAGGGCCGCGGCATTGGTAAAGCCACTGACAACGGGATGGGAAAGCAGGCTGACAATAACGCCGAGCCGCAGAACCCCAAGCATAAACTGAAAAAGACCAACCACAAAGGCAAGCAGCACCGCATAGGCGATATAGGCCTCTGAGCCGGCAATGGCCAGAGGTTCCAGGCTGGCGGCGGTCATCATGGAAACCACGGCCACGGGCCCTGTGGCCAGCCTTCGGCTGGAACCAAACAGGGCCGCGACCATGGGGGGGAAAAAGGAGGCATACAGGCCGTAATACACAGGCAGGCCGGCCAGCTGTGCATAGGCCATTGACTGGGGAATAAGAACCAGGGCGACTGTTATACCCGCGATGGCGTCCGCTTTAAGATCAGACACGCCATATCCCCTGGCCCAGCGGACAAAGGGGAATATTTTTTCTGTAACGGAGGCGTTCATATATCTTCTCTTTAAGAGTCTGGTCGATAGGTGCCTGAAAACAAAACTGGATGATGAAAAACAAAAAAATTCCGCAAAAAGTTATCCGTTATTAGCAGAAGGAGCAGGTCACGAAGGAGAAAACCTTACTAACAACCAGTAAATAACTCTTTGCGGAATCTCTATTATTCCTTGCTGTTACCAGAAAACCCGATGGAGAGCGGGTTACCCGGTTGAAAGAAAAAGGATTTCCGCGGGCAGCATCCAGGAGCTGAGGATATTACCATTTCGCAGGAAGATAGCCGGAACTGTCGTGTAGATGAACAAAGAAACCATCCGCGGAAATCCAACTCTAACCCACTCTAAAATCTATATGCCAGGCCGCAGCCAAACAGCCAGGGATCAATATCAACATCTGTCGTCACCCGCGTTCCCAGGGCCTGCACGGCAACATCGGTATTGAGCCACAGCTTTTTAATGTCGAAATTAATTGCCCAGTCATCGTTAACGGCTATATCAATACCGGCCTGAAGGGCATAGCCAATGGCGTTATCATACCTGACGTCAACGGCCGCACCGGGATCTTCATCAAAGAAAATCGTATAGTTGATGCCAGCTCCCACATAGGGGCGAAAGCGGCCATTGGGCAAAAAATGATACTGGACGGTCAAAGTAGGCGGAAGCAGTGACACATCACCAAGATCAATGTTGCCGACCGAGGTGTTTACGGCACTCACATCATGGGGTGAAATAGTCAATGTCAATTCCGCGGCAATATTCTTGGTGAAAAAATAGGTGAAATCAACATCGCCGGTGACGGAGCTGTCCACTTCCGCGTTGCCACCAATCACCGTTATGGCGGAACTGTCGTCATCGGGGACCACGCCAAGCAGCCGTGCCCGGACTATCCATGATGGATCCTGATTCTCAGCAGCCAGACCGATGTCACTCAGACCGCCAAGGACACAGACCAACACCAGTATATACAAAACTGCTCCAATACCATGCTCTCTCTTCATTCTTCTCTCTCCTTGATATTTAGTCTTTTCTCTACTGTTTATGCAGGGCTGCCACCCATACATAAGCAGATCTGAACCAGCACTATCAGGCTCCATGAATGGTCCAGTTCAGCCAATAACGCTCTTTATCCTGCTTCTGCTTCCCCTTTCACCTCCTCAAACCGTTCCGAAGCCGTCACCTTCTGCCGCTCCAGCTCTTCAATCTCATCTCTTGTCAGGTGAACCTGGCCACAGAGTGGACAGGTACCGTCAACCTGTTCACCCACGGCCCGGCCTTTAAGCTCATCCACGGTCATGTGTCCCACATAGCCGCAGGCGCCGCCAGGATTCTCGGCCCGCACCTGCCGCCGTTTTTTCTTTGCAGTCATCTTCTCATCCCCCTTTCGATCTGGCCAGGGTTTCGATGGTGTTGCCGCCCTTGTCCACCAGGGTCACTGTCAAATCCATACCGCCATCCAGGCGGTGCGTGGCACAGGACATTCACGGGTCATAGGCTCGAACCGCCATCTCCACCTTGTTGAGCAATGTTTCGTCATAGACGCCATCCTTGATCAGACTGGTTGCCGCCTGCTTGACGCTCATGTTCATGGGCGCGATATTATGAGTGGTGCCGACAATCATGTTGGCCTTGACAATGCAGCCGTTTTCATCTGTGGTGTAGTCATGGATGAGCGAGCCGCGCGGCGCCTCCACCGCACCGATGCCCCTGCCGGCCTTTGGCTCCACCCTGGCCCGAACATCGGTGTCGAGAATATCATCCTGCTCAAGCAGTTCTATGGAACGTTCGCAGGCATAGACCAGCTCGATCAGCCGCGCCCAGTGATAGAGCAGGGTTCCCTGGGCCGGACGGCCGAACTTGTCGCGAAATTCCTCAAGCTCTGCCTGGGCATGGGGGGTGGCGATATGATCACAGACATTGATCCTGGCCAGGGTATTGGCCCGGTAGATGCCGTGCGGATCATCCAGATCCATGGAAAAGCCCTCGTTCCAGCATTTGGCATAGGGCAGTTTACCATAGGTCCAGGATTCCACGTGCTCGGAGATATACTGGTCATACTGATCGACCGGGAAATCCGTGGTCGTGCCGTCCGCCTTCATGAACCGGAAATGGCCGTCATAGATGCGCAGCGCGCCACTCCCGTCCACCGTGCCCAGAAATCCCGTTGTGATCGCACCCAGGGTGGCGATGGTCTCCTCATACTTGGCAAAGACCGATGTTTTCGCGTAGTCCATGGCATAGAGGGCAAATTCGAGAAGCGTTTTACAGCTTGCAAGCAGTTCGTCACGCTCCTCACGGGTCATGGGCTTGGCAAACCCGCCCGCCACGCCGGCAATGGGATGGATGGCCTTGCCGGCGAAACGCTCCAGCATCATCTGGCCAAGCTGGCGCATCTTCACCACCTGGCCGGCCAGTTCCGGGGCCTCCTTGACAATACCGATCACGTTGCGGACCGAATAATCCGCATCCGGCCCAAGGACAAAATCAGGCGCGGCAAGAAAGAAAAAATGGAGGATTTTATCGTTTATATGGGCCATGACCTGGCAGACTTCGCGCAACTTGTGACCCGCGGGCGTCGGGGTAACGCCAAAGCAACCGTCAACCGCCTTATTGGAGGCGAGATGGTGCATCCAGGGGCAGATGCCGCAGATCCGGTTGACGATGCGCGGCACCTCTTCCGCCGGCCTGCCCTCGATAAACTTTTCAAACCCGCGCAGGGACATGACATGGAGAAAGGCATCCTCCACATTGCCCGCATCATCAAGATGGATGGCGATGCGCGCATGGCCCTCGATCCTGGTTATCGGTTGTATATTGATCACCTTGCCCATTGTCTACTCCTTCGTTGTTGTCGTGGCCGGCAGGGGCCTGAGTAACCCATGCGCGCCGGAAAACCTGAGCAGGGAACGGCGGTCGACCACTGTTTTCCAGTCAATACCGTTACTGGCCAGCGCATTCATCATATCCAGCATCTGGTTGCCATCCGGGCGGACCGGACCAAAACAGCCCCGGCATGGAACCCGGGCGCTTATGCAGGATGGTGCACCACGGCCGGCGGCGCAACCGGCCGCGGTCACCGGACCCATGCACATCACGCCCTGTTCCAAAAGGCAGCGCATTTCATCAAGAGGCTTGTCAGGATCATACTGGGCATTCTGCACAAACCTGCGCACGCTCTTCACACTGCCCTTGCCTTCCCTGCGGGTCGGACAGGTATGACAGACCGACTTGCCGGGAATGACCGGATCCCGTCCTTCAAGCAGGCTGACAACCACCTCGGCAATCAGGGCCGGATTGGGCGGACAGCCGGGCAGCATCAGGTCGATCTTCACCTTTTCATCCACCGCATAGACCCGGTCAAGGGGTTTGGGAACCACCTGATCCGGCACCGAACATTTTTCAGTGGTTGCGGTTTTGTAATAATCCTCGATCCCCTTTTCCATGCCCCATTCGTTCATAAGGGCAGGAAGACCGCCGTGGGTGGCGCAGGTACCAAGGGCGATGAGGATTTTACAGCTTGCCCGCATGGCCTCAAGCACTTCGAGATGTTCCTCGTTGGCCACCCCTCCGGAGACGATGCCCACCTCGGCCTCCGGGATCTCCAGGGAGCTGTCACCGCCAAGCTGGCCATAATACTTGTGGTCCATCAGGACCGGAATATGAACAAAATCAATCCTGGCCAGCAAGTCGATGAGCGGCTCGCCAATATTGAGTATGGCTATCTCGCAGCCGGAGCAGGAGTGCAGCCATTCTTCTGCTATTCGTACACCCATAATTTCCTCCCTGGTGTCAGTATCACAGAAATACGTGTTGCTTCAGACCAGCCAGGCAAAGGCATGACCGGTTACCAAAACACTCCTATGCCGCCTGCGTGGCTGTCGCACCTGTCACAACAGGGCCAAGCCGCCGGACCTGATCGGTCATCTTGACCACGGCCTCAACAAACTTGTCCGGCTCTGCCGACGAGGCCCATGCCAGCATCAGCCTCTCCTGCTCAAATCCATAATCTTCCATGAGCTCATGTATCATGTCCACCCGGGACATGGCCTTGTAATTACCATCCTGGTAATGACATTCACCAAGGTGTCAGCCAAGGACCATGACCCCGTCCGCGCCCTTGTTCAGCGCGGAGAGAACCATTTCCGGGTGGACCATTCCTGAACACATGACCCGGATAATCCTCACATTAGGCGGGTACTGCATTCTGGACGTGCCGGCCAGGTCAGCAGCCGCATAGGAACACCAGTTACAGCAGAAGGCGATTATCTTTGGTTCAAAACTCATTGTTCTCTCTCCATTTTCACTACACGGTTAAGGCAGCCTCAATCTGGCTCTCTATCTGCTTGAAGGTAAAACCGGCCACGGAAATACCCCGCTTGGGACAGGTGCCCTGGCACAGCCCACATCCCTTGCAATGGGCCTTGTTGACGCTGACTGTCAGCTCTTGCACGCCGTCTTTATCCTTGCTTTCCACCAGGGTTATGGCGTGATAGGGACAGACATCGATACACAGGGCGCAGCCATCGCAAAAGTCGGGATCCACCTCGGCCTTGATGCCATCGAGAACGATTTCATCCTGGGAGAGCAGGGTCGCGGCCCGGGCCGAGGCAGCCAGTGCCTGGGCGATGGACTCTTCCACTGGTTTGGGATAATGGGCCATGCCGGCCACAAACAAACCATCGGTGGCAAAATCAACAGGCCGCAGCTTGGCGTGCGCCTCCTGAAAAAAGCCGTGATTGTCCAGGGGCACCTTGTACAGCCTGGCCAGTTTTTCGGCACCGGGAGAGGGCAGAATGGCTGCGGCCAGCACAATCATATCGGCCTGGATAAGCAGGGGCCGGTGCAGGACATGGTCCCAGACCGTGACCGCAAAACCGTTATCGGTTTTTTCCACCTCCGGCTTGCCGTGCAGCTCATAGTTGATAAAGACCACACCCAGCTCGCGGGCCTGCTTGTACAGGGCCTCACGCTGGCCATAGGTGCGCATGTCGCGGTACAGGATATAGACCTGGCGGGCTGAATTTTCCTTTTTCAGCTCAATGGCGGCCTGGACCGAATGGGTACAGCAGACCTTGGAGCAGTAATTGCGGTCTTCTTCCCGCGAGCCCACACACTGGATAAAGACAAAGGAGTTTGCGTTGCGCACATGGACGTCGCCCACCTCTTTAAGCTTGTCAAACTCCAGGGCCGACACTACCTCCCGATGTTCGCTGTAACCGTATTCATCCGGCATCAGGCGGGTGCCGCCGGTGGCGATCACGGTCACGCCGTGGGCAATGGCGAATTTGCGGCCGCTTTTGCCGCGCAGGGTAGAGGTAAAATTGCCTACATATCCCTCGGCGGCCACCACCTCGGTTTCCATGTGCACGGTGATCAGATCGCAGTTACGCACGTCATGGACCAGGTTGAAGAGCCGGTTTGAAATATGCTCGCCGGTCCAGGTGGTGTGCAAGTGCAGACCATTGCCGCCCAGGACCGCGCTTTTCTCCACCAGTTCAACCGGGAAACCCTGCCTGGCCATATTCAGGGCCGCGGCCATGCCGGCCAGACCGCCGCCGATAACCAGGGCCCGGCCGGTGATGGGTACGCTTACATTTTCAAGCGGATTCTGCCAGGCCACCTTGGCCACGGCCATCCGGGTCAGGTCCTTGGCCTTTTCCGTGGCTGCAACCCGGTCATCGGTATGAACCCAGGAATCCTGGTTGCGGATATTGGCCATCTCAAAGAGATATTCATTCAAACCCGCGGTCCGGATGGTCTCATGAAAAAGCGGTTCATGGGTGCGGGGCGTGCAGGCGGAAACGACAATCCGGTTGAGATTATTTTCCCGGATCACCTTGACCATCAAATCCTGGGTGTCCTGGGAACAGGTAAAAAGATTGCGCTCCACGTAGACCACGCCCGGCAGGGTGGCTGCGTAATCGGCCACCTCTTCCACATCGAGATAGCCGGCAATATTGGAACCGCAATGGCAGACAAAGACGCCGATGCGCAGCTCCTCGTCCATGATGTCACGCTCGGGTGGGAAGGTCTTCTTTTTCGCCAGCTCATGCCGGGCCGGGGCCAGCACGTCGGCAACGGCTGCGGCAGCGGCCGATCCCTCCATGACCGACTGGGGAATATCCTTGGGCCCGGAAAAGGCACCGCAGGTAAAGATACCCGGCGTGGAGGTGGTCACCGGCGCAAAGGAGGAAACCGCGGCAAAGTTATCCGCGGTCAGCCGCACCCCGGCCCGGTCGGCAAGCTCCAGTACATTTTTCGGAGTTTCCAGACCAACCGAGAGTACGACCAGATCAAAATATTCCTCGATCTGCCGGCCTTGTTCGTTGACATAATGCAGGCGCAGGTCGCCTTCTTTTCCTTCCGGCTCAACCCCGCCCACCCGGCAGCGGACAAAACGAACCCCGGTCTCTGTTTTGGCCCGCTGGTAATACTCGTCAAACTCCTTGCCATGGGTGCGCATGTCCATATAGAAAATAGTGGCCTGCAGATCCGGAACATGGTCCTTGGCAATAACCGCCTCCTTGATGGCATACATGCAGCAGACCGAAGAGCAGTAGCCATTGCCGCAGAGATGCTCATCGCGGGAACCCACGCACTGTAAAAAGGCCATCTTGCGAACCGGCTTGCCGTCGGATGGCCGCACAAGATGGCCCTCGGTGGGGCCGGATGCGGACAGGTAGCGCTCAAGCTGCATGGAGGTGATTACATTGGGATATTCGCCAAAGCCGTACGGCTCGATGCCGGTGGGATCAAAACAGTCAAAACCGGGCGCCATGATCACCGATCCCACATCGATCTGGTGGATCTTCCCGGTATCATCGAAGTTTATGGCCCCGGCCGGACAGACCTTGGCGCAGGCCCCGCACCGGCCAGGTTTTTTCAGCCAGATACAGGCGTCGGGATCGATCTGATACTTGAGCGGCACGGCCTGGGCATACTTGACATAAATGGCCTTGCGCTTGCCGGTGTCCGCATTGTATTCATCATCGACCTTTTTCGGACATTTGGCCGCGCATTCTCCGCAGGCAATGCACTTGTCCACATCCACATAGCGGGGATGCTCCTTGACCGTTACGGTGAATTTTCCTGCCGCGCCGGTAACATCGGTTACCTCGCACAGCGTCATCAACTCAATATTTAAGTGCCGACCGCACTCAACCAGTTTTGGCGCGATAATTCACATCGAGCAGTCATTGGTGGGGAAGGTCTTGTCCAGCTGGGCCATGGCCCCGCCAATGGCGCCGGACCTCTCCACCAGGTAGACATAGTAGCCGGCATTGGCCAGATCCAGGGCAGACTGCATCCCGGTTATGCCACCGCCAACCACCATCACCGAACCGATTATCTTTTTTTCCAGCATGGATAACGCCTCCTTCCTTAGCTCTCTTCTTCAGTTATCTCGGCCGTTACCGGCAAAATCAGTGAATCGGCCACTAGTTCCCAGAGATATTTGACCTCAACGCCAAGCTCATACTCCGTATTCAGCGATTTCTTGAGCTGATCCCGGCAGTTATGACAGGGCGCAATGACCAGTTTGGCCTCTGTTTCCCTGATCTGGCGTGCCTTGAGGCGGCCGTAATAAACCCGTTCCGCGGCATAGGGCATGGCCCAGGCGCCGCCGCCGGCACCGCAGCAGTAATTGCCGTTGCCCTTGGGCACCATATCGACAAAATCCGGGCAGCAGGCACGGGTGATGATCCGCCCCTCCTCAAAATAGCCATGCCCGAATGTCTTCAAGGACTTGCGGCCATAATTGCACGGATCATGATAGGTAGTCAGATGTGTATGCAGTTCGGGATTAACCTTGATGCGGTCATTTTCCAGGTATTCAAGGAGCAGATCAAAGACGGAGTAAATTTTGAACTCTTCCAGAACTTCCGGAAACCATTTCTGCAACCCGGACCGGGTCGCGTAGTAGGCATGGCCTCATTCGGGTAGAAGCAGGGCCGAACAGTTAAGTCGGCGCAGGTTGTCGACAATGCGGCCGACAATGGTCTTCATGGCCTCGTCATCACCGGAAAAGAGCCCCCAGTTGACGCCCTCCCAGTTATCGGCGGCAATGGTCCATGATTCACCGGCCGCATAAAATATCTTCCACCACCACATCATGTCCTCGGGCTCGGCAAAGGGCTCCTTGGAGTTAACGGTCACCAGCAGCCGGGCGCCATATTCATCCACCGGGGTTTTGAACCCGGGACAGGATTCCTCGGCCAGCTCCTCACCGAGATCCTCGAGCAGAAAGAGAAAATCCTCCTTGGGAATACCCAGGTTGTTGCCCCGCTCCAGGCAGGCCTGCACCCCCTTGTGAATGGGGCCGGGCACCTTGTCGCGGTCGCGGCGGGAACGAATGCGGCGCATGAGCTGGACAATCTCAATGTCCATGGGGCAGGCCTCCTCACACTTGGCGCACATGGTGCACTTCCATGGCCAGTCCAAAGCCACCAGATCATCTTCCAGGCCAAGAAATGCCATGCGGACAATCTTGCGGGGATCCAGGCCGTCAATGCCGGAGATGGGACAGGCAGAGGCACAGGTGCCGCAGGTCAGGCAGGTATCGGCCCAGGAAGGATCATCGTACAGGGTTTTTGTCCTGTTACTGATGGGAAGCGGCGGCAGATCCACCTTGGTGGAGAGTTTCTGCAGCTCGGCCGGGTCATAATCCTGACCCGGATTAAACCGCGGTTTGCGGCCGAACTTGTCACACAGGGCCACATAATCGTCCCACTGCATGATGTACTGCCGGCCCGGCCCGATGTCCGCCTTGATGGCGCCGCTCTTTATCCAGTTACGGATAGTATTGCGGTGAACACCAAACTCCCTGGCCAGTTCACTCACTTTGAATTCGTAGGTCATGGCACGGTTACCTCGCAATTTTCCTGGAATTTTTCTATGATAAGATGTCTTACCACCTCGCTTGCCTCTCTTACAGCCCTGCGCATGGCCTGGGTCAGCCCGGGGCTGATTGCATCCGGAATATGCTCTGTCCGGGCGGCGACAATATGGACCGAGGTATCAGTGTAGTCGGCCAGTTCCCGGAGCAGATTGACAGTGGGAAACTGATGCAGGGAAAAATCATGGATCTTTTTGGCGGGAATGGCATCCGGGGTAATGGTGAAGACCTCGCCGGGCGCACGATCCGAAAAATCAACCGCATCAAGAATTATAAGCATTTCAGGAGCAAGATCCGGGGCAAGCATATAGTCAAAAAGGTATTCCCGGATACCGGTACCCACATCTTCGACACGGACAGAGGCAGGCAACATGCATTTCTGCTCAAGCCGCGCGATCACCGCCGGCCCGAACCCGTCATCACCCAGCAGCATATTGCCACAGCCAAAAACCGCAACCTCAGGAGAAGTAATTTTGTGCATATTGTTTCCACCTTGCATATTTGCTCTTGTATTATTGCTTTTATTTCGGTAAATGGTCCCTGTCAATAGAAATTTAACTTATTTTACAGTGCAATAAAGCACAATATGCACAATGCATAATTCGCATAACACCAAGCTCCTTCTTCGGGACGAAAAACGATTTTTAATCCTGGTCAAGGGTATCGTGCAGGGCGTCGGGTTCAGGCCATTTATATATAATCTGGCCAGGGAACTGGACCTGTCAGGTCAGGTGGCCAATACAGGTCGCGGGGTTGAAATCCATATCCAGGGCAACCGGTGGAAACTCTGTACATTTCTGGACCATTTACGAAACAGTCCCCCGGCGCCAAGCCGCATTGATTCCATTGCAATTCAGCCGGATCAGGAGGCTGCTCCTGTACACACTTTCAGCATCATTGCCTCTGAAGAGGGAAACTCCGCCACCCTGGTCTCACCCGACCTGGCCACCTGCGATGATTGCCTGGCCGAAATCCTTGACCCGGCCGATCGCCGCTTTGACTATCCCTTCACCAACTGCACAAACTGCGGCCCACGCCTGACCATAATCAGCAGCATGCCCTATGACCGGCCCCATACCTCCATGGCCGCCTTTGCCATGTGCCCGGAATGCAGACGGGAATATGAGGATCCGGCCGACCGCCGCTTCCATGCCCAGCCCAATGCATGCCCGGCCTGCGGCCCCCAGGTACGCTGGCATGACCGGGATGGCAACCTGCTGTGTGAGGGCAGTAACAATGTCCTTGACGCCTGCGCGGAAGCCCTGGCCGAAGGCTTTATCGTCGCCATCAAGGGATTGGGCGGCTTTCACCTCGCCGTGGATGCGACATCCAAACAGGCCATTGCCCGGCTCAGGCGCAAAAAGACGCGGCCGGATAAACCCCTGGCAGTCATGGCCAGAAATCTGGACAGGGTGCAACAGATCTGCGAGGTGGATACCAGGGCCGAGGCCCTGCTCCGAGGCCGGGAACATCCCATCGTGCTCCTGCCCAAAAAAAACATGCTGCTGAACGAACCACTTGCGCCGGGCATGGCAGTGCTGGGGGTCATGCTGCCCTGCACGCCGCTCCACCACCTGCTCTTTGCCAGGAGTGAATGCCCTGATTTGCTGGTCATGACCTCGGGTAACAAAAGCGGTGCGCCCATCTGCACCGCCAACAAGGAAGCGCTTTCGGAACTGGCTGACATTACGGATTTCTTCCTTCTTCATAACCGGGATATTGTCACCAGGGTTGATGATTCACTGGTCAGGATATCGGCTGGCAGGGCGCGGCTGATCCGGCGGGCAAGGGGCTATGCCCCTCTGCCGGTTCCCCTGTCGGGCATGGAGAATCTACCCTCCGTGCTGTCCTGCGGGGCTGAACTGAAAAACACCTTTTGTCTGACCCGGGCAAATGAGGCCTTTATCAGCCAGCATATCGGCGATCTCAAGGCGCCTGACAACCTGATTTTCTTCGAAGAATCGATTCGTTTTTATCAAAAGCTCCTGATGGCACAACCCCGGATCATAGCCCGGGACCTGCATCCCGACTACCTGAGCAGCCGCTATGCCGATACCACACCCCTGCCCTCCATCAGGATACAGCATCACCAGGCCCATGCGGGTGCGGTCATGGCTGAACACGGTCTGGATGAATGCCTGGCCGTGGTCTATGACGGCGCCGGCCTGGGCGAGGACGGGACTATCTGGGGCGGCGAGTTCTTTTCCATCCACAGGGGACTCTGCCTGCGCAAGGCACACCTGCATCCCTTTTTTCTGCCCGGCGGAGATCTCGCCACGCGTGAAATATGGCGCATTGGCCTGGCCCTGCTCCGGGAGTCCGGCCTGGCCGCGGCAGACAGTGCCCTTCCAGCCCTTGAGCAAGAGGGGATCGGACCGAAAACACAAAAAAATATCCTCCTGATGATGAACAGGGGTATCAACGCACCCCGCTGTACCAGCATGGGCAGGCTTTTTGACGGAGTGGCCGCTCTTCTGGGTATCCGGCAGACAACCACCTTCGAGGCACAGGCGGCCATGGAACTGGAAAGCCTGGCCCTTCAGGTCAATGTAGCAGACCCGGAAGTCCGGATGGCGGCCGAAGAGACGCGTATTTTCGCTAACACAAGCTCGATGATTATCCTTGACCACCGGCCAATGATCCGCCGGATCATCGCGGACCGACGGACCGGAATGGATCCTGCAAAGCTGGCCCTGTTCTTTCACCACTGGCTGACACTGGCCACGGGCGCGGTCATCGAAAAAATATTCTCTCTGGACCATCGCCGTGATCAAGCTGAACACCCTCCTGTTGTCCTTGCCGGCGGCTGTTTTCAGAATCGTCTTCTCCTGGAAATGGTGACAGATATCCTCGAAGGCAGAGGATTCAAGGTGTATAGTGGCGAAGAAATTCCTGTCAACGATGGCGGCATTGCCCTGGGCCAGGCATGGCTCGCCGGGATGCGCCACCAGAAACAATAATAGTAACCCATCGCGGTGCTTGTAACTATACGGTTTTTATATGAAAGCCAGGCCATGTCCGTTATTGAGGGCACCGGCTTTCATCCCTTCATTGTCCCGGTGTGCCGGGATGGTGGTTACATACCACTATTTTGTAAGCTGGCACAGGTGCCCCATATTTGCGCAGTTGCTTCCGTTCGCTATAGCCTCTCTATGCGGGCGGGAGCAACCGCGTGAAGATGGGGTGCCTGTGACGGCTTACCAATAATCAAGGAGGACACCATGTGTCTGGCCATACCCATGCGGGTTGTTGAAATACAAGGGGGAAAAGATCCGCTTCTTGATCCTGAAAGAGCGATTGTCGATGCCGATGGCCTGCGCAAGGAGGTACGGCTGGATCTGGTGGACCGCCAGCCGCAGGTGGGCGACTATCTGATCATCCACGCCGGTTTTGCCATCAACTGTCTTGACGCGGAAAATGCCGAGATAAACCTTGCCCTCATGCGGGAACTGGCGGACGAAATGGCCAGGGAAGACGGGGAAACTCCATGAAGTACATGGATGAATTCCGGGACCGGCGTCTGGTCACCACCCTGGTCAGGCAGATCCATGGCGAAGCCGGACGGCCGGTGCGGATCATGGAGGTCTGCGGCACCCATACCATGGCCATCTTCCGGCACGGTATCCGGGCCATGCTGCCTGAAGAGATTGAGCTGGTTTCGGGGCCGGGCTGTCCGGTCTGCGTAACTCCGTCCGGGGTGATCGACGGATTTCTTGAGCTGGCCCGCAGGCCGGAAATCATCATCACCACCTTTGGCGACATGCTCCGGGTGCCGGGCTCTGAAACCGGGCCTGAAAATTCCCTGGCCGGGGCACGGGCAGAGGGAGCGGACGTACGCATTGTGTATTCTCCCATGGACGCCCTCACCCTGGCCAGGCAGGAACCGGACCGGGAGGTGGTCTTTCTTGCAGTGGGTTTTGAAACCACCACCCCGACCATTGCCGCCACCATCCTTGCGGCGCACAAGCTGCAGGTGGAAAATTTTTCTGTTTTTCCGGCCGTCAAGACCATGGGACCGCCGCTCAAGGCGCTCATGCGGGATCCGGAAGTACGGGTGGACGGGCTGCTCTGTCCCGGGCACGTCTCGATTATTGCCGGTGCGGACAGCTTCAGATTTCTGGCCCGGGAACATGGTCTTGCCTGCGCAGTGGCCGGTTTTGAGCCCACCGATATCCTGCTGGCCATTACGGCTCTGCTGCGCCAGATCGACTCTGGGACGCCAACCGTGGACAACTGCTATGGCCGGGCCGTCACCATGGAGGGAAACCGCAAGGCCCGGCAGATAACTGAAAAAGTCTTTACGCCGGTGGACAGCGAGTGGCGCGGCATGGGCCTGATCCCGGAAAGCGGCCTTGGCCTGCGGGATCAATACAAACAATTTGACATCACCAACCGCCTGAACCTGACCATTCCCCCATCCAGGGAACCCGGGGGATGCCGCTGCGGCGACATCCTGCGCTCCATCTGCTCACCGCCCGACTGTCCGCTCTTTGGCCGGGCCTGCACCCCGGCAAGTCCCATCGGGCCGTGCATGGTGTCCAGCGAGGGAACCTGCGCGGCCTGGCATAAATACAACAATCCCGAGGCACTGACATGACAGGATACATTACCCTGGATCACGGCGCCGGGGGCCTGGCCAGCCAGAAGCTGATCGGTTCCCTTTTTCTCAAATACCTGAAAAATCCCATTCTCGGACGGATGGAAGACGGCGCGATTTTTGACCCCGGCGAGGGCAGAACAGCCTTTACCACTGACTCCTATGTGGTTGACCCGATCTTTTTTCCAGGCGGCAATATCGGCGAACTCGCCGTGAACGGAACCATTAACGACCTGGCCATGTGCGGGGCCGAACCCGAGGCCCTGAGCCTGGCCCTGATCATCGAGGAAGGGTTTGCCATTGCCGAGCTGGAAAGGATCATAAGGGCCATTGCCGACAGTGCCGACCATGCCGGCGTACCGGTCCTCACCGGTGACACCAAGGTGGTGCCACGGGGCAAGGCGGATAAAATCTTTATCAATACCTCGGGAATAGGGACGGTGCGTGACGGGATCAGGATAGGCGCGGACCGAATCAGGGCCGGCGATATCCTGCTCCTCTCCGGCACCCTGGCCGACCATGGCATCACTATCCTGACCAGCCGGGCAGGTCTCACCGTGGACGGGAA
>Ga0256913_10000667_pt1 | contig 17942 bp, 13 predicted proteins | sample Axial_MatmetaG_FD_185970 | JGI IMG/M metagenome (GOLD analysis project Ga0256913, IMG submission 185970) | Deep-sea worm associated microbial mat communities from Axial Seamount, Juan de Fuca Ridge, Pacific Ocean - Axial_Mat | ecosystem: Environmental > Aquatic > Marine > Oceanic > Microbial... | reverse complement strand
CCTTCCGACCGGCAATAGTCTTTCTGCGTTTGTCCGCTGTTGCGCCGGCGTTCGATATGGGCTGTCATCATATCTCTGTTCTCTGCTCTTGTCATAATAGTTTTTTGCCCGCAAAAATAACACGGCAGAAACTGTTATGAAAGATGTAGTTTGCCGTTGGGATACACAATATCAGCATGTTTCCCCATACTGATTATGTTAAATTTACTCTGAAACATTTTGATAACCTCTTTGAACTTTTGTTGTTTCTTATCTGTCGTGATATTCATTCCCGGGAAAAATGCAAGTTCTTCAATCATATCTCCCCCGATAAGATCAAGAGGATGTAGCAGAAAACTTGGTTGTACGTTTGTGATTTTGCAATTCAGCAGAGCCATATTAAAATACAACTTCATCAGCGGTGTGGATATGTTGCTGATAAACAGTAAATAGCTTAAATGAAACGGTATCCTGAATGCAGGGAAGGTCGTTACGGGGATCTCAAGCAGTTTGTTCCCGTTTTGTAAATCCCAATAATAGGGCTTAACTTTACGGAATCCGTCTTTGAATTGTCCGAACAACAGTTTTCTTATCTCTTTTTCCTCAGGTGACAGATCGGCTGTCATAAAATAATATTTTCTTGCAAGCGGCCCAATCCAGGTTGGCAAAATGGATGCATCAAACTTATAACCGTTTTCAAAAAGTACCTCGAACAGCTCCATTGACCACGAGAAGCCTGGTCCTCGAAAACCGACAGGCTTTTGTCCGGTAATTCGTATTAGGTGTTTTTCCGTCTCAACTATCTCAAACTCAAGCTCTTTTTTTGAATATGTGTGTAACCAGGATTCGTGATTGAAAGAGTGGTTGCCTATTTCGTGTCCGCGGTCGGATATCATTTTAATTGCGGCCTCATTTTTACTTAAAACGGCATCCTGCCCAACAATGAAGAATGTAATTTTTAATCCCAGTTCATCAAGAATATCAAGTACAAAAGGAACAAACCGATCAAGATAAGTCGGGAAATCTTTCCAGTCGTCACCACCATGTATCTTTTTGTACGACCATAAATTATCAAGGTCGAGTGATAAACTTGCTATGAACTTTTTCTTTGCCATTTGAGATAAACTTTAGAAATATTGCTTTACTGCATTTTCCGCTAATTGAATCGTTTCGTTTACATTTAATGTGCCATTGGTTATCAATGATGAATTCACAATATAAAGACCGTTGACACTTGTTTTTGTTTGCGGGATATTTTCTGAATAATTAAGTGTTGAAAGTGCAAACACCTGCTTAGCCCTTGCTACACCGGTAAAACGAATATTTTCTTTGGAAATGTGCGAATGCATTTTTAACAAATCTTTAACAAATCGATTGGTGATAATCTCATCACTTTCATTAAAAACCGGGTCATTTGATGCAACATATTTCGGTAAATAGATAAGGTATTTCCCCTTAATTTGTTTAGGATCAATCAAAGCAGTCATCTCAATAACACCTGTAAACGGGAATCCGTTGTCTGTTATATTTGTTACATAGTACGGTGATAATGGTTTGTCTGATAAAATAGCGGCACAAACAACTCCAAGATATTGAGTGTTTGTAAGTTTTGACTTCTCCTCATTTGAAATATCAGGGCAAATTCGTGGTATAACGGGAGATGGAACTGTAAGGATTACTTCATCAAACTCTTTTGTTTCCTGATTTATGAACTCCACACTAAATTTGCCGTTTTTGCTTTTATTGATGAGCTTTACCTTATGGCCGGTCAATGTATTTATTACGCTCTCTTTCAGTTTTTTGTCAAACCTGTCGAGTATGGTTGCGTATCCTCCGTTTATATATCCGAACATCTCTTTTTTCAGTCCGCTTCGGCGTGCAGCATACATTCGTTGTATCGTTGCCCAGATAAATGCTGCTGATGTTTTGGTGTACATATCACCGAGTTTGGATTTTAGCAACGGCAACCACATTTTTTCAAAGGTTCTTTTGCCTGAAATTTGTGTAAGCCAATCTGCCACAAGGACTTTTTCGAGCTTTTTCCAGTTTTTAATCCGTGAAGCATAAAAGATTGTGAAACCAAGCCTGAACTTACTAATCAGATTAAGGGGAGGAAATTTCAAAAACTCAAATGTGTTTGACATTGAGTGAAGTTTTTTCTCGGAGTAAAATCCCGTTTTTGTCTCAACCCAGTTAATTTCATCATCAAGTCCGAGCTCTTTAAGGATTGTACGGGTATAATTGTCCGACATTAAAATCACATGATAAAACTTATCCCAGACAATGTCATCAATTTGCCAGGATGAAGCCAGCCCGCCTGTGCTTTTTGCTGCTTCCAGAATAGTCACGGAATATCCCTTTTGCGATAGCCGGTATGCCATTGTCATACCAAGAATACCGCCTCCTACAATGCCAATTTTTTTATCCATTTAATCTGTTTCAAATCATCTAAATATACTTATATCCAACTGTTATTGAGCATTTACTGCACATTCAACCAATTCGGAATAAAGCCCGTTGTAAGGTTTAATATTGTCAATTTTATCAGGATTGGCGATGCTGCATCCGGTTGAACAGGTATCGGCAAGGTCCCTGACCCTCCTGAATTTTGCTTTATTGAACTCATCTTTTGCATAATTGTCGTTCAGAAACTCTATCAGCCTGTTAAGTTCGTTCCCGATTCCCTTTTCAACGGCAACGAAACTGTCATATACAAAGGCAATAAAATCCTCATCAGGTTTATTTTTCCCTCTTCCAATACCAATATATTTGACAGAAATCTTTTCGTAAATATCTTTATTGTAGATATTGCAACCGTCAACCACACCATTCAAGGCGGGAGCATATTCAAATATCTTTTCATAATTGTCAATATAATATTTGTGAGCCGTGCAGATGAAAGTATATTCGGCAGCCTCAAGTGATTCTTTCAGATTGTTGGTAAAAATATCCTCAGCGTTGTATTTTAACAGGTTCTGGTCGTCAGTTTTAACGAACGGGTCGTGAATTTTAACATCACACCCTTTTTCTTTGAGTAATTCAGCAAGCAAAAGGGTAGGGGAGTTACGTGTATCTTCGGAGTTGAAGCGGTATGCAGCTCCGAGAAGTGCAATCCGTTTGCCCGACAAGTCACCAAAACTCCTTTCGGCAAGTCTTATTGTTTCTGCCGGCGATTCGTTGTTTATCTCTCTTGATTTTATTATCAGGCTGTTTGAGGTGTCAGCACCGCTCTCTATTTTTCTCCACCAAAGCAAAATTCCGTCCTTTGGCAGACAATGGCCACCGACACCGATCATAGGAATTAGCAGTCCTCCTGAAGGTACTGCATTAGGGTCGTCAGTTGCATTGTCTTGTTGCGATAAACGTTCGTTAATTTTATCCCTTACCTGGTAAAAATCAATATTATTGTTGTCGCAATATCTCACAACTTCCGTTGCAAAAGCAATTCTGACATCACGATAGGCATTTTCAAGTGTTTTTTCAATTTCGGCAGTGAGACTATTTGTTTCAAACAACTCTCCGTCCGTTACAATATGGGAGTAAAGATGCTTGATCATCCTTGGAGTTTCGGGATGCAATCCTGCCACAAGTTTATCGGAACTGACAACCCGCTCAACAAGTCTTCCGGGCATAACCCTGTTTGGGCTGTTCCCCAGTAAAATATCTTTTCCTTCGATCAATCCGTATTTTTCAAAGTGCTCTTTGATAACCGTTGCCATTGATGAAGGAGCGAGTGTTGATTCAAAAACTATTAACGGTATTTTAACTGCCGGTTTATTTTGCAAAGCTTCTGCAAGTTTTGTCAATCCACCGAATAAAGGTCCGTAATCAGGAGCAAGTCCTTTTTTGTCGGTCTGTATTGAAATCAGAATAACGTCAGCATCTTTTAATTGGTCATAGTTGTGAGTTGCACTCAAAATTCCGTCTGCAACATTTTTTTTAACAATATCATTAAGTCCGGGTTCAATCCCTCCAATCACAGACTTTCCCGAATTAATTGCATTGACTTTCCATCCCGAATTGGCTGAATTCCGCTGAACGACAAGTACTTTTGCAGGCTCGTCCGTTCCAATTTTAATTCTTGCATTTGCAAGAAGTGCAGCCATCGGCATTCCCACGATTCCGGGGCCTATCACTGCAATTTTTTCTACTTTCCAGTGAAAATTTTTCTTTTCATTTAATCGTATTTCCATCATAATATAATTTTCTATTTATCAATAAACCGGTTAAACCAAAGTTCAAGTGAAATTAAACCCCAGAGTGCCCGTCCGTAAGGTCTTGCAGAGCCCAACAGAAGGTCAATCTTCTCGGGATTGAAAATACCTCTTTCACGTGCCTTTTGAGATTGAAGTATTTCGCGTACAAAACCCGACACTTCACCGTTTTTCATCCATATATGCAAAGGTACTGGAAATCCCATTTTATCTTTTCGGTTAAATATTGAGGGAGGCAATATCTCTTTCACGGCTTTTTTAAGAAGGTGTTTCATCTCGCCACCTTTAAACTTCATTGCTGCAGGAACACCGGAGATCAGATCAACTATTCTACGATCAAGCAATGGCACTCTTGATTCGAGTGAAGCTGCCATACTCACTCTGTCTTCAACCTGTAATAAGCCCGGCAGACTCCCGAACATATCAAAATGTGTCATTTTGTTGTAATATGATTTTGTGTCGGGATCGTTGAAAATCTCCTGAAACCGGTTGAATACCTTTTCTTTATCAAACTCATTTTTAAAATCATCCGTAAAGTAATCCATCGAAGAGTTGCTGCGATCAAGCAGATGGAAGTACCTTCTGTCCATATCTTCAAAAGCACCCTTGCTCCAGAAATCCTTTATCATTGGTATGTATCTGTGTATGTAGGGCAGATTTGGAATTATAGAGGAAAGAGAGACAATGTGTTCACCTTCTTCATTTGTTTCCAATATTGCACCTTTTATTGCTTGTTCAAAATATGCGACCATATACCGTGCATAACCTCCAAAAATCTCATCACCACCCTGTCCGCCAAGTGCTACGGTCACATTTTGCTTTGCAAGCCGTGATACCATAAACTGAGGAAAAGAACCGGGGCCGGCAACAGGTTCATCAAGGTGATATATCAATTCTGGCAGTAACTCAGTAAAATCCGAAGCCGTGGGATAAATAGTGTGAATCTTTGCGTTTGCTTTTTTAGCAACCTCCCGGGCATATTTGGTTTCATCAAAGTCCTTACTTTCTTGAAAAGCTCCAGTAAAGGTTTGTAGATTATTGATATATTTTGAAGAGATCATAGTTACAATACTGGAATCCATACCGCCGCTAAGATATGTCCCAACAGGAACATCACTTCTTAATTGAATTTTTATAGTATCGTCAAGCAATCTTTTAAGTTCATTAACAAAATAGTGCTTTGTATGATCATGGTCAATATGGAAGTCGGGTTCCCAGTATTTGACCTGATTTAATTGCATAGCATTCAGGTTAATTGTTATAAAATGACCAGGAAGCAGTTTCCTGACATTTTTAAATAGCGTTTTGTCGCCAAGAACAAACTGGAAAGTCAGATATTCATTTATAGAATCATAATCCGGCTCAGCTACTACTGACGGATGCTCAAGAATTGCTTTAATTTCTGACCCGAAAATAAAATTTACATCATTATCAAAAAAATAAAACGGTTTTATACCAAAGTGGTCGCGGGCTATAAAAATGCTTGATCTGGCTTTGTCGTAAATTACAAAAGCAAACATCCCATTAAGAAATTCAACGCATTTTTTTCCGTACTCATCATACATTTTTAGTATTACCTCGGTATCGGAGTCGGTTTCAAACCTGTACCCAATAGCTTTTAACGATTCACGAAGTTCGATATAATTATAAATCTCGCCGTTAAATATAATAGTGTTCTTCCCGAAAGTCATCGGCTGTCTTCCGTTCTTAATATCAATAATAGAAAGCCTTTTATGATAAAAACCAACAGTATTATCAATAAAATGTCCTTCATCGTCAGGCCCGCGATGACTGATCTTGTCAGCCATTTGCTTTAATATCCTTAATTCCGGAGCTTCATGTCTTTTATTTATTATACCAGTTATTCCACACACTATGTTGCTGTTTTTAGTTAATAAATAGATTTAGGGCTTTAATATTGCTCATACGGAGTGAATACACTAATGTTTCGACTCTCTTTTCTTTTATGAACGTTTAAAAATTATTGACAAAGATAGGTTAAACATTCAAAAAAGCAACTATACGTTTTTAATTGATTTATATGTTGTTATCGTATAGTTTTGGTAAAACATTACCAGCCAATATTTAGTAACAGGCAGATAATCAACCACTAAATGATTCTGGCAAGATTTTGATTGTATTTGTTGCGAATTATAAAAAAATGATAGATATGAAGTACTCTAACTCACAAACTCGCATACGATATTTTCAATTAAAACTTTCATTTGTTTTTTTTACCATACTTCTCATCGCATTGTATAGTGCGATCCTTTTTGTTTGAAAATAACAAGCGTGTTACTTTACATAATGCTCATAAACCATTTTTATTCCTTCAGGTAGTTCAATTTTATGATGCCAGCCCAGAGCGTGTAATTTGCCAGGATCTGTAAGTTTTCTTGGTGTACCATCCGGTTTTGAGGGGTCAAACTTTATTTTACCTTTAAATCCTATAGTATCTTTCACGAGGTAGGCCAGATCTTTAATCCTGATTTCTTTTCCTGTTCCGATATTCAGATGTGTATTTCGTATTTCTTTGTTTTCGATGTTACTAACTTTAACCATATCATCAAAGTCGGCATTTTCCATTAGGAACACACAGGCATCAGCCATGTCTTCAGCCCACAGAAACTCTCTGAAAGGACTTCCAGTGCCCCAGACGTGTAATTCCACTTTGCCGCCATTCATTTTAATTCCGAATTTTTCAAGATAAGCTATGATCTCATCGTTAGGAGCTGAAATTTCAATAGATGACGGGTATTTGTCCAAATCTCTTCTTATAGCAGAGAAATCATTGTTCTCAAGACATTTACAAAGATGCATTTTTCGTAACAGGGCAGGTAGTACATGGGAATTCTCCAGATTGAAATTATCATTATATCCGTAAAGATTTGTCGGCATTACTGAAATATAGTTTGTTCCATATTGCAAATTGTATGATTCGCACATTTTTATACCTGCAATTTTTGCAATTGCATACGGCTCATTAGTGTATTCAAGAGTATTCGTGAGAAGTTCATCTTCCTTCATAGGCTGATTTGCCAGTTTCGGATATATACAGGTGCTTCCCAGAAACAACAACTTTTTCACATCATTCATATAACATGAATGAATGATATTGCTTTGTATCATAATATTTTCATAGATAAACTGAGCTCTGTAAGTATTGTTTGCAAAAATACCTCCTACTTTTGCTGCAGCAAGGAAAACATAATCCGGTTTTTGTTCTTTAAAAAACTGCTGTGTTACTTGTTGATTTCTAAGGTCTAACTCGGTATAATGTCTGAAAATAAAATTATGATATCCTCTGCTTTTTAAAATCTTAACAATACTACTCCCAACAAGACCGTCGTGCCCTGCGACGTAAATTTTACTATCTTTATTCATAATGTGATTTCCGGTTTTTTATTCAAAATAATTCATAATTGTATATCCACCAGCTTTCAGATATTTATCTTTCTCAACCTGCTCAATATCAGATTCAATCATATCTTTCACAAGCCCTTTAAGGTCATATTCAGGCTCCCAGCCCAAAATATTTTTTGCTTTAGACGGATCGCCAATCAATAGCTCAACTTCCGTAGGTCTGAAATATCTTGTGTCGATACTGAGAATCTCTTTTCCGGTTTCAAGTTGATATTTCGGGTTGCTGCAGTTGGCTACATATCCTTTCTCGTCAATCCCATTGCCTTTAAACTTAACTTCGATCCCAAGCTCTTGAAATGCCAGTCTTACAAACTCCCTGACTTCTGTAGTTACACCTGTGGCAATTACAAAATCATCGGGTTTGTCCTGCTGAAGGATAAGATGCATAGCTCTGATATAGTCTTTTGCGTGTCCCCAGTCACGTTTTGCAGAAAGGTTGCCGAGGTAAATTTTATCTTGTAAGCCCATTGCAATTTTAGTTGCGGCCATCGTTATTTTTCTGGTAACAAAAGTTTCGCCTCTGATAGGTGATTCATGATTGAACAGGATACCATTAGTGGCAAACAGGTTGTATGCTTCACGATAGTTTACCGTTATCCAGTAAGCGTATAGCTTAGCAACAGCATAAGGACTACGCGGATAAAACGGGGTTTTTTCCGTTTGAGGTACCTCCTGAACCAGCCCGTAGAGCTCGCTTGTAGATGCCTGATAAAACCTTGTTTTATCTGTGAGACCTAGAAACCTAATTGCTTCCAGCATTCTGAGAGTCCCTATACCATCAGCATTTGCGGTATATTCCGGAGTGTCGAAACTGACCTGAACATGCGACATAGCAGCAAGATTATATATCTCATCAGGTTTTGTGTCGCTGATAATTCTGATCAGGTTAGTGGAGTCTGTCAGGTCACTGTAATGAAGGATAAAATCCCTGTTCTTAACATGCGGGTCCTGATATAAATGATCAATTCTATCTGTATTAAAGAGTGAGGCTCTGCGTTTCAGCCCATGTACGATGTATCCTTTTTTGAGTAGATACTCTGCAAGATACGCTCCGTCTTGTCCGGTAATACCTGTAATCAATGCAACTTTTTGTGACATATTTTGGTGTTTTAAAATTTTTGACAGGGCGCAAAAATAGTGAATAGTATTGAACTACAAAATCTTTTTTTCTTCGCAATACTCATAAACTATATCAAGAATCTCTTTTCCATACTTTTTTAACTTTTTAGGTCCCATCCCTTTTATAATTTTCAATTGTTCTTTTGTTGTTGGTAAAATTGTGGCAATTTGCTTAAGAAGCTTTTGATGTGCTATGTAATATAATGGCACATCCTCCTCATCAGCAATATGCTTCCTCCAGTCTTGTAGATTTTTATAAAGTTCGGGATGTTTCACAGTAGCAACACTAACTTCAGCCTTTTTTCCTGGTTTTACGGTACGTGGTTTCAATAATGCTTTAGCCCTTACATCAAGATAATCGTAAACTTTAAATTTATTTGTGGTTTCTATCAGGCATTCCATTTTAACATACAGAGCCTCGTTAATTTTAGATAAAGAATTTTTAATTAATTTCCTGACTGACCTGTTATCCGTTTCAAAAACACCGCCTCCAAGTAGAGAAACTATCTGCTTTTCGGTTTTTTCTTTAAAATACCCACTTGCTTTTTTTATTCTCTCCTGAAGTTTAGTATTGGCTTCAGCATCACCTTCAGTAAATAATAAATGGCGGACCTGCTTTAAGAATTTTTCCGAGATATCAATTAATGGCGTCACATTAGGAAGAATTTGATTTATGATTTTAACCAAATTTCCTTCAACGATACTATCATTTTCAGTGACAAGTTTTTTGCAATGGGTTAACTGGTAAATGATTGGTTTGTAATTGTATAGTTCAGAAAGTAAATAAAATTGATAATCTAATTTTGATTTAGCGAGTTCCTGTTTGTCAGGAGGATTATCTTCAATATTACGATTGAAAGAGATAACCTGGCTGTCGCAGATAATTCCCTTCCCTGATATTTTGCTGCTCAATATCAATCCTTCTAATGATTTACAGCGACTAAGAGCCACATATATTTGTCCGTGGGCAAACGCCTGTTGAGCATCAATTATTGCTTTTTCGAATGTGAGTCCCTGGCTTTTATGAATTGTTATTGCCCAGGCAAGCCGCAAAGGATACTGAGTGAAAGAACCGATTTTTTCTTCTTCTATGTGTGCAGTAGCAGTATTAGTTGAGTATCTGATGTTCTCCCAGGTCTCTTTGTGCAGAACAATATGTTCGTCATCTCCCTGACACCGGACTTCAATATCATATTTATCTATTGCCGTGATAATCCCAATCTTACCATTATAATAGAGTTTTTCAGGCGAGCTGTCATTTTTAATAAACATTACCTGAGCACCTTTTTTAAGTGTCAATTCATAGTCGGTGGGGAAGCTGTACTCCGAAAAAGTACCTTCAACATCGGCAATAAATTTATATGACTTACCTTTTATTCTTGAAAGTTGTTCGTTGTTTATTCTGTCGGCAATTGCATTGTGTGTTGTTAGTGTTATATAATCCTCTTCTGCATTAGATGTGATGCCCGGCTTATATCTTTTGTTAAGCTCCTGCATTGAAGATTCACTTAGCATATTATCCCGGATTTCGTTCAGGATTTTTATGAATTTGTCATCACTTTGCCTGAAAATGTATCTAAGCTCGACATTTATCGGGTTCGATTCCTTCAAAGCTTTACTGCTAAAAAAGTAAACAGTATCATAATATTGTCTTAGAAGTTGCCATTCGTCATCTTTAACGACAGGTGACAGTTGTTGCAGGTCGCCAATCATTAGTAACTGGACACCGCCAAATGGTAGGTTTTTATTGCGATATTGTCGAAGTACGTCATCAATTCCATCAAGCAAATCTGCACGCACCATACTTATTTCGTCGATAACCAACAGGTCAAGCGACTTGATTATTTTGATTTTATTTCTGTTGAATTTCCTTACACTTTCCGAATTCTTAAATGATTGACTGATTCCCGACACCCTCTCTGATATCAATGGGCCGAAAGGCATCTGAAAAAAGGAGTGGATAGTAACTCCTTTGGCATTAATAGCAGCTACACCTGTTGGAGCAACAACTACCATCCTCTTGCGTGATTTCTCCCTGAGGGAGTGCAAAAATGTGGTTTTTCCTGTTCCGGCTTTACCTGTCAGGAAAACATTTCTGTTGGTAAACTCAACAAAATTGTAGGCTAAATCAAGTTCTGTGTTGCTTTTTAATTCCATTTAATATTTTATTTTCTTCCAAGCTTGCGAATGGCAACCCATTGTTTGAGCGTCTCTCTTGAATCGGCAGCGGGATAACCCAAAACCGTTTTGCCCGCCGGTACATCATTTACCACACCGGAACCTGCACCAACAGTTGCACCTGAGTGTATGGTCGTGTGATCTTTTATTGATGCACTTCCTCCGATTATAACGCCGTCACCCAAAGTGACTGAACCTGCCAGGCCACTATTCCCGGCCATAATACAGAAACGCCCCAATATGCAATTATGTGCTATCTGGACAAGGTTGTCAATTTTACAACCATCCCCGACTATTGTTGAACTGAATTTGCCTCGGTCAACGCATGAGTTAGCTCCAATCTCAACACCATCTCCAACAACAACATTTCCTATCTGAGGGATTTTAACCAGCCCCCTGCCATCTTCAGCCGGGCGATATCCAAAGCCATCGGCACCGATACTTACATTTGAGTGAAAAATGCAATATGCACCTATTTCGCAACGTTCGCGAATAACAGTACCCGACCAGACAATTGTGCATTTGCCTATTTTAGTCTCATCAAGGATTGTGACATTAGGATAAAGCACGACCTTATCATCCAAAATAACATCCTTTCCAATGTAGCAGCCTGCCCCAATTTTACAATCTTTACCAACAACTGCAGATTCGTGGATGACAGCAGTGGGATGAATATCTGTTTCAAATTCGGGATAGCCAGGGTCGAATGCTTCCAATATTTTTACCATTGCCAAATCGGCATTCTTAACTTTTATCAAAGCACGGTTTTTCCCGGGTGAAACATCTAACTTCTCATCAACAATGGCAGCACTTGCTTTTGATGTTTCCCAAAGACGGGTATATTTACTACTACCTATAAAAGTAATTTGATTCTCAACGGCTTTTTCCAATTGCTCCGGACCGCTTATTACCAAGTCGGCATCTCCGATGAGCTCTCCATTTACTATTCTGCTTATCTCTTCTATTGTCAGCGATTTCATAAAATAGTTTCTATTAGTTTTTTTATTAATAATCGGTAAAACTATATAAAATTTGCGAAAGTAAAGACCCTAAAATCTTATTTGCGGGATTTTTTGTTGGTAAAAATCAGTTCAATAAGCCTGATGGCATTATTGTCGTTGGAAAAGTTTTTTGCAAGAATATTTTCTCTTTTTTTAATTTGTTTTTGATTGAATTCGGAAGTAAAGAGAATGGAAAGTTTTTCTCTTAACATTTCCGGTGTATTGCCGATTTTACAAAGCTCTTCCAAACCTGTTCCGTTGAGCATCTTATCGTTCACAAGACAGAATCGTCCATTGTATAGTGTGTTAAGAAGTTTCAATTTAAGACCGGTAGCCTGGAATGTAACAAGAATGTTAACATGTGCATTTTTAATCAGGTCAAACATTTCCTTATCATCCGGATTTGCAATTATTTCCACATTTGGAAATTGTGAAGCAAGCTTCCTTATGTATTCAGGAGGATTCATCCCGGCAACTTTCAGTTTAATGTCAGATGCTGCAAAAACTTCGTTGATAAGCCATTGAACGGCGTGTGCATTTTCCGGAACTTCGATGTTGCCATTGTAAAGAGCATAATCACCTAATCCAATCAGGGATTCAACTTTATCATTGGCGTGAAAACTTGGAAGATAATTGACCTTTTTATCCGGAAAATGTTCTTTAAGATAATCTGTATCCTCTCTTGACACAACCAGCATCAGATCTGAATGCTTTAGAATATTTTGATACATACGGAGCCTCAGGCTTTCGACAAAAAAGTAGAGCTTCTTAACAACTTTCTTATCCACCTTAAACAGATTGTAATAATAGCGATGCTCAATATTACTTTCGCGATATATTTTTAAACGATCTTTTATCCTTTTGTCATCAATGTGATAGCAACTGTGCAATCCTTCAAATAAGATCGGGGCATCATCTTTTAATAGATTCTGCATTAGCCCTTCTGAGCGGCGCGATGTGACAATATAAGGTTTCATGGAAATAGCTGAGCCAAGTCCAACCAATCTCGGGTAATAATAAACCTTCTCGCAATATTTGTTCAACTCTTCGGTTCTGTCGCGTCCTGGATATTCATAACAGTGCAAAGTGATTTTAACTCCTTTAGCGTGAAGAGCTTTCAGTTTATAGAAAACATCAATAACACCCCCGTAGTTAGCAGGATACGGAATGTCGAACGAAACTATATGTAGATATTTGTCAGACATATTTTTTATAAACGTCAATCAATATTTTCTCTTCATTTTCCCAGTTTAGCTCCCGGGCTGCAAACCTAAGATTTTCTTTCCAAACAGTAATCTGTTTTTCATCAGAAAGCATTTCATTTATTTTTTTTGCTATATGTTTAGGGTCATGATTCTCAATTGTGTCGCCAATTTCATATTTTTCAATTATCATTTTTATTTCCGTCAGGGGAGATGCCAGAACAGGAATCCCGGCGTGAATATAATCAAACAGCTTATTTGGCAGGCTGAAACGGTAATTGATGTTTGTATCTTTGTCGAGTGTCAGGCCAAGGTCGGAGTTTGCTGTGAATTGATATAGCTCTTCAAAAGGCAATCTGGGCTTAAACACTATTTTCTCCTTTATCTCAGGAGCAGAAGCCATCTTTTTTAGATTTTCAATAACATCACCGCCACCAATGATTAGCAGAAGAACATCATCAATATACTTCATTGCCTCTATAAGCTCCTCCGAGCCCCGCTGAATATTAATTCCTGAGCCTTGCAGGATTATTATTTTTTTGTCTGACGGCAGCCCGAGTTCTTCTCTTGATTTAAGTTTTGTAATGTTTAGTTTTGGTGGAATGTTTCTAACAACTTTCACCTCCACACCATATTTCTGATTATAAGCTGAAGCAATTGACCCGCTGACGGTAAACACATCTTTTAGTTTTGGGAATATGTGATTTTCAATAGATTGCCATACATTTTTAACAAACTTCCGGTTAATCACTTCCGGTGTCTCAGTGAAATATTCGTGACTATCATAAACCACAGGAATGCGTTTTAATTTATGAATAAGATAATTGGGCCACAATGTATCCAGGTCGTTTGAGATAAGCAAATCTGCTTTATGAAAAAGAAGGTACAGAAAAAGTCTGATGTTATATTCTGCATAAAACAGAGGGCCCTTCTCAAAAAGCAGTTTCATCCTGTGCATTTTATAACTTCTTTTATTAAGTGGCATACTGTCTCTTTTTCTCCTTCCCACAAGAGTTACCTCAAAACCCAGTTTATGCAATGTGTTACAGGTTTTATTTACCCTTTGGTCTGTTACCAGATCATTTATTACCGATACGATTGCCTTTTTCAAACTCTTTCTTCAAATAAAACTGCGAAAATAGTAAAAGCTGCCAATAATCGGTTTTACTATATCATATTCTTAAATCAATAAGTGCTAATCTATCAGATTCCTTTATCTTTGCGACTATGAAGATCATGGAAAACTATTCGCTCAAGTCCTTAAACACATTCGGACTAAAAGTAGATGCAAAATACTTTGCTGTGGTTGCTTCTTTAGATGAAATAAAGCAGGCAGGTAAATTTGCAGATAAAAAAGCTGTGTCTCTTATGGTTTTAGGAGGAGGAAGTAATGTGTTGTTCAGAGGTGATTTTCCCGGGCTGATCGTCAGAAACAATCTTAAAGGAATATCTGTGATTGACGAAACTGATGACTATGTTTTTGTGAAGGTTATGGGAGGTGAAGTGTGGGATGACTTTGTGAGTTTTTGTGTTGGTAAGGGGTGGGGAGGCGTCGAAAATCTTTCCCTGATCCCGGGAAGTGTTGGAGCATCACCTATTCAAAATATAGGCGCCTATGGTGTAGAACTGAAAGATGGTTTTTTTGAACTTGAAGCCTGGTTCTGGAAAACAAGTGAAATGAAGATATTCTCAAAAAATGAATGTGAGTTTGGATACAGAAGCAGTATCTTTAAAAAGAAGTTGAAAGGAGAGGTAATCATTACATCCGTTACTATCAGGCTGGATAAAAACCCCAGACTTAAAACCGGATATGGAGCAATTAAAAATGAACTTGAGGGGATTATCAACAGAGAGATTGGTGTTCGTGATGTCAGAAATGTAATAATTAATATCAGGAGGTCAAAATTACCTGATCCTGTGGAACTTGGTAATGCAGGAAGTTTTTTTAAGAACCCTGTCGTTTCGTCTGCTAAAATTTCAAAACTCAAAACAGAGTTTCCTGAAATCGTTTCATATCAACAGGCAGATGGTAGTTATAAACTTGCAGCCGGATGGCTGATTGACAAGTGCGGATGGAAAGGTAAAAGAGCAGGGGATGCAGGAGTTCATACTGAGCAGGCTCTTGTGCTTGTGAATTATGGAGAAGCCACAGGAAATGACATTCTGAATCTTGCAAAAGAAATTCAGAAATCTGTTTTTGAGAAGTTTGGAGTAAAGCTGAATATGGAGGTAAATGTGGTTTAAGAAATGCTAACCTGAATTTTGAGCAAGACTCTGGGTTTGTTAGTAGCTATTGCCAACAAAATGATAATGAGGGTCGTTAATACCAAAATTATATGTGCCGGTTTGTGTATCTGCTAATGAAAAACTCAGTTGTTTATTCGTGGCTTTTACACCTGAAATAGCAATTGCATCATTGTCAATTACAGCTATTGTAAAGCTTTTTCTGTTTTGTTACTCCTTTGAAGATTTGGAGATATTATATTTTAAATTAGTAAAATATCCATTCATAAAAGTGACAGACTCACCATTAGAATTGTATAGTTTGTAGTAAAACGTTCCGCTTATTAATGAATCGGCTTCGCTGATTGAAAGAACATCTATCTCACCTGTCGTTTTATCGTTAATAGATGAAAAAGTGTTGCTGCCAAAGGCATAAGTGGCGTAATTGGATGATCCCTGTCCAACCGGGAAATTTCCGATACTGTCGCTAAAAACAACCATTTTCAGTGTTTGCCCTTTTGATACGCCTCCAATAATTGTGATTTTTCCGTTTTCAACGGTTGCCGACCTTGATGTTGTTGACCACGTAGCTCCATCAAGCAATGCATGGATTGTGGCCGGTGTCGGCCCCGAAGGTCCCTGATACTCTTCCTCGTACGAAGGACAACCGGTTACAACTATAAGCAGTGAAATAATTGCTATAAAGGATGATATTGTTTTGATTTGCTTTTTCATTTTATACTTTTTTAATAATTTAACAAAAGTAAAAACTTATCAATAATAGTACCAACTTATGGCTTTTCATCATAAAAAAGCATACTCACATAATCAACAACTTCTTCCGATGGTATCACTTCTCCCGAATGGCCGATTTTTAAAATTTCAGCCTTTGGGTTTTCCGCCGTAAGTTTTGAATACTCAATCAATGTTATTATTGGACCAAAACCACAAGCAGAAATATTCTTTTCTTTTATTTCTCTGTAAACGCCAACAGAATTAAGTTTTAGAATTTCGTTTATAACAAAACCGTCGAGCCTTCTGCCTTCATCGGGATGGATATAGTGCGAAAAGTCGGATGACGCAATAATGCAGATATTTTTCTTCAAAAATTTATTTTTTTCAAAAATTGCGTTAGCAATCAGAACTGCATTTTCAACATTCTGATGTGACATTGTTACCGGCAAAATTTTAAATTCATAATCAAGGAAATACTGAAGCATCGGAACCATAACTTCTCCCGAATGCTCATACCGGTGTGCGAGTGATGAAACCGTGAAACCAAGCTCCGTCTGAAAGTCACTGTCAACCGGAACAATGCCGAGAGGAGTCTCCCACGCCTCATTTTCATCAATTGAGATTTCGGCACCGTAACCCGTGTGATTGGGATTTATGATTATGAAAGTATCAAACTGTTGTTCCGACCTTTTTAATATTTCAAAAAGATGAACAGCCTGATAGGCTGAAAACATATATCCTGCGTGAGGTGATATTCCCCCAATGATTTTTTTCCCGGATAATGAATAATTTATTTTATCCTTTTCGTGAAAAAGTATCTGTCCGAGAGTACTTCTTATTTCTGCTGCAGTGCCCGGATAAAACCTTCCGGCAACTGCCGGTAACCTGACTTTCATAGTTTTAATATTTTTTAACTGACAAATTTACGAAACTTATCATCATTTTCAAAGAATTTGAATATTTTAGCCAAAGATTTTAAATAGTCTAAACAGGTAAATAAAACAAAAAAATAATTTATTAAAACAGCAAATATGTTCAAATCACAAGTTTATACTGACAGAAGAAACCGTCTGAGAAACAAGATGCAAAGCGGACTAATATTAATTTTGGGAAATACCGAATCATCCTACAATTATCCTGCAAATACCTATCATTTCAGGCAGGACAGCGATTTTCTCTATTTTTTCGGGCTTGATCATCCTGATTTTGCAGGTGTTATGGATATTGACGAAAACAAGGATTACATTTTCGGAAACGATGTTGATATTGATGATATTATCTGGATGGGGCCGCAACCTACGGTTAAGGAGCAGGCATTATCGGCAGGAGTTGAGAATACCGCTCCTTATGCAAATCTATCCGGTTTCCTGAAAGATGCAATTGCAAAAGGACGTAAAATTCATTTTTTACCTCCTTACAGAGGTGAGAATTTTATTCAGTTGGAGAAATTACTGAATATTCCGGTTGCAAATATTAAAAGTGAGGCTTCGGTTGAACTTATCAAGGCTGTAGTCAGTTTGCGTGAAATAAAGGATGAATTTGAGATTGCCGAAATAGAAAAAGCCGTTGCCATTGCCTACGAAATGCACACAACTTCAATGAAAATGGCAATGCCCGGTGTTGTGGAGCGTGAAATAGCTGGGACAATCGAAGGAATCTCACTTGCTATGGGAGGTCCGGTTTCCTTTCCTGTAATTCTTAGTATTCACGGCGAGACACTGCATAACCACTATCACGGAAACAGACTCGAAGTCGGAAGAATGATGGTAACCGACGCCGGTGCGGAGACCACAATGCACTACGCCAGCGATATAACACGTACTGTGCCGGTCGGCGGAAAATTCGACCTGCGCCAGAAGGAGATATAT
>Ga0256913_10000666_pt1 | contig 17957 bp, 22 predicted proteins | sample Axial_MatmetaG_FD_185970 | JGI IMG/M metagenome (GOLD analysis project Ga0256913, IMG submission 185970) | Deep-sea worm associated microbial mat communities from Axial Seamount, Juan de Fuca Ridge, Pacific Ocean - Axial_Mat | ecosystem: Environmental > Aquatic > Marine > Oceanic > Microbial... | reverse complement strand
AGTTGATCGAAGGTGTTCTGATAGCACAGGTAGAGTAACCTGGAAAAGCGTAGAGTCTTGTGAGGAGGGTAAGGAAGTGGTATTTTTGAGAGATATAGAGGATGCCTCTCTTTTCGCCGAAAGTGGTTTTGGCGATATCGAGGTGAGAATAAACTCCAGGACGGGTTCCGTTATGATGCGTTCGTCGGATGAGATGATAGAGTTCGACGAAGTGCCGGATGAGATATGGTGTTCGGAAGATAGTATCGCATTGCCGGGTGGGGATTGTTTCGCTCCCGGCAGGACAGAGATGCTCAGATTTGCCAGAGATGAGATGGGGGATAGATTTTACGAGGCCAGAGAAGCCATAGACAGAGGAAGGGATGTTTTTTTGCAGATGGTTTCCACGATGGGCTTGACATCCAGATGGTACGAGTTCGAAAAATCCGAGAGGGAGAAGTCTATCAGGATATGGTGTGAAGAGAACGGCATATCTCTGAAAGATTGATACGAGATGATAAAGATAATATCGAAAAACAGAAAAGCAAGACACGAGTATGAGATAATAGAGAAGTTCGAAGCCGGTATCGTGTTGCAGGGTGGAGAGGTAAAGGCTCTCCGAGAGGGGAGAGTGAATATCTCTGACTCCTATTGCCGGTTTATCAAAGGTGAATTGTGGCTTCTCAACGCACATATCGGCAAACTCGATACAACCAATACTCACTATGCCAGAGAGGAGAGGGCGCCTCGAAAACTTCTTTTGCATAGGAAGGAGTTGGAAAAACTGTTCGGTAAAGTGAGTAGAGATGGACTCACCATAGTACCCTTGATGATCTATTTCAATGAAAAGAATATAGCCAAACTCTCTATAGCCCTTGCCAAGGGTAAAAAGCTTCATGACAAGAGAGAGACTCTAAAGAGAAGAACATTGGACAAAGAGGCCGCGAGAGCGATGAAAAACAGGTCTATTTAGTATAGATGGCCAATATATAGAAAGTAAGCGTTATCCTGATAGATGTTTTGTGCTCAGGGGCACATAGGAGGGTGGCTCATAGCCTCTTTTTGAGTAGTCTGTAGACCCTCGCTATCCACCTCTTTATATATCCTCTCGCTCCCGATTTCGTATAGATATTTTCCATCCATCTCTTTATACGGTTCAAAATTTCAATCGCGTCTCTATACATCTCCAGAGACTTTATCCATTTGGAGATTTTAGTCACAGTCTCGTATAGAAAAGCGAACCATACAAACGAGAGAAGCTTCTCTTTGGCACTCCGGAATAGCCAGAATGCCACTGTCGCTATAGGGACTTTGAGTGCATATAGGCTCAAAGCCCTGACAGGCATTCCCGCGAGCATGAGTACTCCGGCATAGAGTCCGACACTCTCGACAGCTATGAATATGAATAGAAACATCAAGAGAATCGTATATCTATTCGCTTCATCCACCACCGCTTCCATCTTTTGCGTCAGTTGCAGAGAGTGTATATATCTATATATCGGTTCGGCGATACTCTCCCATACGAACTCTTCCAGCAGTATATATGCGATTATAGGTAGTAACTGTACTGTTTTGATCAGTGTCGAGCGAAGTGTTTTCTGAGTTTTGCTTTTTTTCAAGGCTGACTGGTACTATCCGACCGCACGGAGAGTGCGGCGTATATATCTATTTTCTGCGAAGCTCTTTGATTCTGGCGGCCTTACCTTTTCTATCTCTGAGATAGAAGAGTTTCGCTCTTCTGACTCTACCTCTTCTGACTACTTCGATATTTTCGATACTGTCGGAGTAGAGGGGGAAGATTCTCTCAACACCGATATTGTTGGCACCTATCTTTCTGACTGTAAATGTCTTACCGGTACCTTCACCTCTGAGAGCTATACAGACACCCTCGTAGTTCTGAACTCTCTCTTTATTGCCCTCTTTGATGCGCACAGCCACTCTGACGGTGTCACCTGCACGGAAATCAGGGATATTTTTGCTTTCCATCTGGGCTTTTTCAAAATTCTCTATGTACATGTTTTTCATGAATTTGCCTTTGCTTTACTATATAGATCGGGTCTGAAGTACTTTGTTTTGCACAAAGCCATCTTCGATTTGATAGCGGCGATTTTACTATGATTTCCCTTTAGAAACTCTGAAACCACTCTTTTGCCTTCGAAGAGGTCCGGTTTGGTGAACGACGGGGCTTCGAGAAGATGGTTCTCATAGCTCTCTACGAGGAGAGAGTCGCTATTGCCGAGAACACCATCTATATTTCTCGATACTGCATCGCATATGGTCATCGCCGGAAGTTCGCCTCCTGTCAGGATAAAATCTCCTGTACTGAAAATTTCATCGGCGTGTATCTCCATCACTCTTTCGTCGATACCTTCATAGCGACCCGCCACGAGGACTATATGGCTCTTTTCCGATAGCCTCACCGCATCGTTCTGCCTAAAAGGTTTGCCTACCGGAGAGAGAAAGAGAAAATGAGCTTCGGGGGACTCTTTTTCTATTTTAGTGAGAGTGTCGTGGAGTGGCTGAGGTGTCATGAGCATACCCGCTCCTCCTCCCACCATGGCATCATCCACCTTTCTATATCGGTTGGTCGAGTAGTCTCTGGGGTTTTCGTAATCAATCTCTATCGTGCCTGATTCTATCGCTCGTGATAGAATGGAAGCTTCGAAGTAACCTTTCACGATTTCGGGAAAGAGTGTGACGAATGTAAAACGCATCAGCTCGCCATCAATATATCGTGAGCGTCTCTGCATTCGATCCGCTTTCTTTCGAAATCGAACTCCACTATATAACGATCGATATAGGGGATTAGAAAACTCTTCGCTACGCCATCGTCGAGGAGTGAAGAGTCTGTTTCGACGACGAGATAATCTGCCGAAGGCATTCGTTGGATATCTTTTACCACGCCAAGAACGATATCACCCTCGAACACTTCCGCACCTATGATATCGAACCAGAAATACTCACCCTCGGGGAGTCGGCACAACTCTCTCGTACTCTCTTCATCGCTGTATATGATGGCATTCGTCAGCTTTTTGGCGCTTTCGGGATCATCTATACCCTCGAAGTGTATTACACCTCTCGCGGCATTGTAACTCTCTACCGTGAGTCTGCCTCTGTCACTTTCGAATATAGCGTTTTTTTTGAACTGTTCGGGAAAATCTGTGAGTAGATTCAGTTTCAGATCGCCACGAAGGCCGACACTTCGACCTATTTTGGCGATAGGAAATCTCTTTTGTGCCATCTCTCTCACTCGGAAGCTTTGATATTTATTCTATAGCTGAGACCGCCTTTGGCTTTACAGCCGGAGATGACGGTTTTGATGGCGTTTATCATCCTGCCCTCTTTTCCGATGAGTTTGCCGACATCCTGAGGGTCGGCGTAGAGAGTTATCTCATCGTACCCCTCATCGATATTCGAAATTTCCAATTCGAGCTTTTCGGGTCTGGATACGATGAGCGAAGCATAGGAGAGTATGAAATCTCTAACCATACTTATCTGTCGGCGAGTCTTTTGACCGCAGGACTCATCTGGGCACCCACTCCCAGCCAGTAGTTGAGTCTTTCACGGTCGAGTTTGAACTCTTTCTCTTTGCTTACGGGGTTGTAGTATCCTATCGATTCTATCCAGCCTCCATCTCTTCTCTTTCTGCTGTCTGTTACGACTATTCTGTAGAAAGGCTTCTTTTTTCTTCCCATTCTGGTCATTCTGATCATTGTCATATCTATTTTCCTTTTCTTAAATATATCGTTTTGAAGTTCTGACAACTCCGCTTGACGGTAGAGGACTCATCAAAACTTTCGAGAGCGAATTATACCCACTTTATCGTTAAAAACAAAATATACCGTTAAAGTACTTTACGGGAGAGATCTCTATTGTATGAGATAGTAAAGATCTGCAGCTTGTCGAACCGCTCGAATCGATAAGAGGTGACACCATCCCGAAAGAGACGATGGTGTCATACCCCAAACATCTATATGGTGAAGTGCTTTTATTTCATGGCGGGAGGGAATCCACCTCCCTGCATCTGTTTCATTATCTCCTGCATCTGCTTCATTCCACCTTTGCCGGAGAGTCTTTTGGCCATCTTGGCCGCGTTTTTGAACTGTTTGAGGATTTTGTTCACCTGCATCTGACTCAGACCGGCCCCTTTGGCTATCCGGCGCCTTCTGCTACTGTTCATCAATTCGGGGTGTTCTCTCTCTTTGGGTGTCATTGACGATATCATGGCTTTGATCTGCTTGACCTCTTCTGAATTTTCGAGATCCACATCTCCGAGCTGTTTCGCGATATTGCTCATACCGGGAATCATCTGCATGATAGATTTCATGGAACCCAGCTTTTTGAGCTGTTCCATCTGTTCGAGGAAGTCGTTGAAGTTGAATTGACCCTTTTTGATCTTCTGGGTCATTTTTTTCGCGGTCTTTTCATCTATGACTGCAGATGTCTTTTCGGCGAGTCCCTCTATATCCCCCGCACCCATCAGCCTGCCGGCCACCCTTTCGGGTATGAATGGATCAAGGTCGGGCATCTTCTCACCGCTACCTATGAATCTGAGAGGTACTCCAGTCTGGTGGGCTATCCCCAGAGCCACACCGCCTTTGGAGTCGGCATCGAACTTGCTCAGAACCACTCCCGTAATACCTATTTTCTCTTTGAAGGTATTGGCGGTGCGTACAGCGTCCATACCCGTCATGGCATCCGCGACATAGAAAATTTCGTCAGGCTGGGCTATATCTCTGACCGATGCCAGCTCAGACATCAGCTCATCGTCTATCGCCAATCTTCCCGCCGTATCTATCAGTAGAACATCATATAGCTCGTTTTTGGCCTTTTCGAGAGCCTGTCGGACGATCTCCTCGGGGCCGGCCTCTTCATCGGCCACGAGATCGACTCCGATATCACCGGTAATCTGCTTCAACTGTTCGACTGCCGCGAGACGCTGGAGGTCGGCTGCGGCTACTAGTACCTTCTTTTTTTTATGCTCTTTCAGCATGTAAGCCAGCTTTCCGGTAGTCGTAGTCTTTCCGGAGCCTTGTAGTCCCGTCATCAGAACGACGGTAGGAGGTCTGGATGCGAATACGAATCCCTGGTTGCCTTTCGCCGTCAGAATCCTGATGAGCTCCTGATGCAGGGCATTTAGAAAATTGTCTTTTCCAATACCGGCGTGTTTGGTATCTTTTTCGACCGTAGCTATGAGCTCTTTGACCACTTTGTGGTGAACATCTGATTTGAGTAGAGATTTTTTCAGTTCGGCAAGGGCCTTTTTCAGAGCCTTTTCGTCATCCTGAAATCTGATTCTGCCAATGGCGTTTTTAAAACTGTCTGTCAAGGTATCGAACATTGATATATGCCTCTCTTAATTATTCTCTTTTTCGAAATCTCTTATCACCGTCTGAATCCTCTTTCTGTTGAAAGGCTTGGCGATATGCAGATCGTAGGCGCTATCGAGATTTTTCTGCGCTTCCGGGTCTCCTGTCGTAGACACGATTTTCGTCGATGGTTTCTTTCGCTTGAATGTGACCGCGATCTTGTCTCCATCCATATCTTCGAGAAACTTATCGAGAAAGACGACCTGATACGGTTCGTTCTCTTTCAACGCTTTATCGAACAACTCTATGGCTTTTTCACCGCTATAGGCGAAATCGGTAGTACAGTACTCGTTTTCCAATACGGCTTCCAGTAGCATGATGTTGATCTTGCTGTCATCTACGAGCAGGACCTTCACCGGTGGTTTGTAGTATGTCGCCTCATGGAGTTTGGCTCCATAGTATGTCCCCTTACTCAGTATGGTGAATCTCTCGTACTCATCTTTTTCGGAAAGAGACAGGAGAGTCTCCTCGACAATGATGAGCTTTTGCCCATTCTCTTCGATTCTTTCTATCAGTCGATCGTCGAGAGAGTTTTCGAAGCATATTACATGCGAAGCTTCATCTATCGGTGTGTCTGATATCTCTATGGTCGAAGCATCGAGGCCGAAGTCCACTAGATAGCGTCTGATCCAGTGAATCGTGTAGTCTTTGGGATTGTTCGTGAGTATTACGATCTTTTTATCTTTTATATAGTATGGTAGAAGATTCGGCTCCTCGTTGACGATGTTGAGAGGAAGAGCTATCCTGAAAATACTTCCTTTGCCCGGTTTACTCTGAAGAGTGAGATCTCCATCCATTTCGTTGATATACTTTTTGACGATAGCGAGTCCGAGTCCACTCCCTTCGACTTCGGCATCCATATCGTCGATCTGTTTGAAGGCTTCGAAGATTTCGGCCTGTTTTTCAGGCTCGATACCGAGTCCGGTATCGCTGACGATTATCTCCATTTTCTTTCCGGAGGATATCTTTCTGACCACTACTGTGACCGTTTTCCCGCTCGGAGTGAATTTCCAGGCGTTTCCGATGATATTGATCAGTACCCTCTTCATCTTCATAGTATCGATCTCTATCTCTTTTGGGATGGAGGGGTCGATATATATGTGATATTTGATATGTTTGTTGAGCATGGAGGCGGTGAAGCTCTCGAATATGGATGCGAAAAATCTGCATGTGTAGATAGCCTCTTTTCTGCTCTCTCCGAAACTGGAACCATATTTGACGCTATCGAGAATGGATGTGGTGAGGGTGTTGATGAAATCGGCACTCTCTCTTGCATTGTGTATATAATTCAGGATTCTTTTGTCTTTTATCCTCTCTTCGAGAAGTTCCAGAAATCCCGCCAGAGCGTTCGCCGGGGTTCTGATATCGTGAACCATCATGGAGACTCTCATCATCGTGTTTTCGGAGCTCTCATCCTCCAACTCTTCTACTTTGTCGGCTATTATCTTTTCGGCGGCCTGTACCTCTTTTTTGATATCGGAACCGGAGTTCGGCCCTTTGAGTGTGATATTGACTATCTTTCTCAGGAACGGAGTGATGGACTCCATCAACCCGAGATCGTCGTTGGTGAATGGTTTGGAGTTGCCTACATCCCTGTATGCTCTCACGATAGCCAGGAGCTCACCGTTTTCATCCGGTATGGGGGCATAGAGTATGGAGCGAATTCTCTCGTCTCTCGGTACATCTATCTCTTTGTCGAACTCCTTTTCGCTGAGAGCGTAGTTGTAATATGCCGCTTTCTGTGTCAAAAACGCTCTACCTAGCAGTCCTGTGGGATTGAGCATATTGTATACCGCGACTTCATCTTTTGAGAACGGATCCCGCAGTCTGTTACTCTTCGCATCATAGTAGAGTAGTTGTACACCATCCGTTTCGAGAATCTTTTCGATCATTCCCGTCAGAATGGAACCAATCTTTTCGTTGGAGTCCGTTTTGGATATTTCGTCCATCGACGAGATCAATAGACCGATGGCGTCAGCCGATTTTTTTTGCATTACCAATACCCTCTTCTCATTTCCATTTTTCGAATCGACAGCTCTTACCATTCCCTTTCTCGTGAAAGTAGAGAGCTCAATAGAGATATTTTATCCAAAAAACGATTATTTTAAGTCAATATTCAACTCGCAGGAATATAATCAACGACATACTGTTCGTAACGCTTCCACTCGAATCATACGATATGAGTGAAATTATGCCGAATGAACCTTACCGAAAGGTAAATAATCATATTTATTTAGGAGCTGAATCATGTCAACCGAAATTCCCGTAAGGGATATAGATATTGTAGTGTCCAAGTCCGATGAGGAGGGAAACATCACCTACGGTAACCCCATTTTCGTGAAGTTGAGCGGTTACGACCAGGGGGAGCTTTTGGGAAAACCCCATTCCATACTCAGGCATCCCGATATGCCCAAAGTGATTTTCGAATATCTATGGGACCGTATCAAAAAGGGAGAGACGGTAAAGGCTTTTGTGATAAACAAGAGTAAAAGCGGTGACTTCTATAGAGTCTTCGCGGTGGTGAAGCCTGCGAAAAATCCGGATGGAAGCTTCAGAAACTACACATCCACGAGAAGGACCAGCAATCCCAAGGCGTGGGAGATACTCGACCCCCTCTACAAAGAGTTGAGAGAGTTGGAGGAGTCTGAGGGGATGGAGGCGTCACGAAAGAGGCTCGCTGAGTTTCTATCCGGATACGGTGCCGATTTGAATGGCTTCAGCGATGTAATGGAAAAACTTCAAAAATTGTAAAATCAAAGGATAAAGCAAGATGATAGATTTTGAAACCCCTATGAAAAAAGTGGCTTCGGTCAGTGGTTATATCGGTTCTGCGATATTGAACTATGCCGGTGAGACGCTATATCTGGATGAAGACAATACGGGAGTTGATATCGCATATGCGGCAAGTATATTCAACGATGCGTTCAAGATGGTATCCGAATCGTCACTCGATATAGGATTCAGCGAGGCGGCCTTCGTGGAGACGAGAACTGCGGACGGACATATATTTCTCATGAGTTCGACCGCTCATCAGGGTAGTGACAATTTCAACAAACTCAATATGTTCGCCGTTTTCAGAGACGATGGAAATATCGCTCTCGCCAAGATGATGATGGATAGGCTCTCTACCAACCTCTCCAAAGAGCTAGGTAAAATATAAATATTTTCGTGTATGAGGAGCCTTTTCCCGGTTACTCATACACTATCCGGCATTATTGTACTGTAACGGTATTTTCGGCTACGGGATCGTAGTATCTGAACTGTTTTGGATCTACGAAAAGCTCCAGAGCCGCTTTCGAGTCTGATATCTGCGACCAACTGTCCATATCTATATCTATCACTGCGGCTCCACCTTTGGGAATTTTGAGTACCCCTCCTTTTCCGGATGATGCGAGCAGCCGTCCGGCAAGTTCGGTCACGGCAGGATTGTGACCCACGAGCATGAGCGTATCCACTCTATTGTTTATATGTCCGAGAATATTCAGGATATTATCCGAATTTGCGAGATATAGCTCTTCCATAAAGTATATTCTGCCGTTGAAATCCAGAGGCCTGGATATACTCAGACTACTCTCCTGGGTATGTAGCGCGGGACTCGATATGATCTCGTTTACACTATATCCCTTGAGTTTGAGATATTTTCCTACCGACTCGAGAGCTTTTTTCCCTTTGCCGGTGAGTCTTCTATCGAAATCTCCAAGGGAATCTTTTTGCCATTCGGCTTTTCCATGTCGTACGATTATTATTCTTTTCATGCATTATTTCTCTACTTGTATCTTTTTATATCCGCCGGTTCTTGAGATATATACTCCCGGCCCAGTAAAATCACTTTTCCCGCATGTAGAAGTATCCTTCCCGTTTCGGTCGGACTGCCGTACTTTTCATCTCCGACGACGGGATGTCCTGCATGGGAGAGATGAACCCTTATCTGGTGGGTTCTTCCCGTCTCTATCACGATTCTGACTTTGCTCTTCCTTCCCTGTACTTCGTCTGGATAGACTCGTGTAATGGCCGGTTTGCCTCTGCGATTGTCCACCATCGAAAAGGCGCTTCCCTTCTTGACGGTATATATGGGAGAGTCAATCGTCATCTCCTCGAAGAGACGCCCTTCGACCCATGCGGAGTACTCTTTGAAGACTCTGCCGGCCCTGAACTCATCCACTGCTCTGCGTCGGAAACTCTCGTTTCTGGAGAGTAGCAGTACACCGCTCGTCTCTCTGTCGAGACGGTGTATCAGCTTCGCCCCCTCTATGGCCATCTCTATCTCTTCGCTGTCGATCATGGCCGGTTTGTCTATGGCCACTATATCCTCATCCTGATAGATGATGGTCGCATCGGCGGGCTCCACTATACGGAATTTCGTATTTTCATCCACTTCTGCTCTGGCTATTCTGACTTTTTTTCCACCGATATACACCAATCCTCTATCTATCAGCTCTTTGGCCCTCTTGTTGGATATCGATCTCTGCATCGCCAGAATCTTATAAGCTTTTTCCATGTGCCATATAGCCTTTATTCAATTATTTTCACTCTTTTTCACCATCTCTTCGATAAAAGCGTTCAACTTTTCGGATAGTGGCATTTCGAGAAGTTTCGTTCTGGAGCTCTCCCCACTTTTGAACTTCACGGTACTTTTCGGTACACCAAAGCTCTTGGCGAGAAATTTGATCAGCTCTTTGTTGGCGGCACCTTCCACCGCAGGGGCTTTTATCCTGATTTTTAGAGCCTCTTCGCCATAGAGTCCGCATATTTCGTTTTTGCCAGCTCCCGGTTGGGCCCTGACTCTCAAAAAAGCCGTTCCGTTTTCCACTCTATAAAACACTTTTGATCTCTCTTTCTATCAGAGATATCATATCCCCACCACCGACAATCTTCGTTTTGGGCAGAGAGTCGATTTCGAGCAGGATATCTCCCAACTCTTCGCTTTGACATATTATTATACCCTCAATACGGGAAAAGAGCTCTTTTTGGTTGTGATAGTTTCGACCGGATACTATAGGCATACCGAAATAGGCCGCTTCGGCGGCATTGTGTCCGCCCGCATCACAAAAGGCTCCTCCCAGAATCACCATATCGCTCACAGCATAGCAGTTGACGAGTTCGCCCATCATATCCACCATGGTTATATCGGATTCGAAATTCTCCGCTTCTGAGAAGAGTGAAAACTCCAAATCGTTCTCCTGAGCATACTTTTTGCACAATGAGGCGACACTCGTGAATCTCTCGGGATGTCTGGGGACGATGACCAGCCTGCAATCGTCTTTTTCATCTCTGAGTTTGATGAACGCTTCGAGTACTATCTCCTCTTCGGTTTCGTGTGTACTGGCTCCGCATATCACTTTGCCCCCCGGATGGGGTATGCTCCTGGTCACTTCAGGTTCTATGGAAAATTTTATATTTCCGCTTACCGTGACATTTTTCGCACCTAGGACTTCGAGCCTCTCTCTATCCTCTGCACTCTGGGCGAAAACTCTGTCTATCTGTGAAAAGATCTTTTCATATAGCCATCTGAATCTTCTGTATCTGGGGAAAGAGCGCTCGGAAATGCGTGCGTTTATCAGAAAAGTCCTGGCGCCTTTCCTGCGTGAAATGGCGAAAAGCAGATACCATAGTTCCGCTTCAGCTACGACGAGAGCTTTTTGGGGTACGCTCCATATCGTCAAAAGAGGTTCGAATGGGAGATATCTGCTCTGTGTCGTGATCTTTTCTATGACTGAAAAGCCCGTTCCCGTTGTGGTGGAGAGCCTCAGAGAATCTTGATCGAACCTCTTTATCAGAGGCTCGAGTGCTTTCGCTTCACCGTAACTACACATATGAAAGTGAATCCCACCTGGGCTGAATACGGGATTTCCTATCAGGGCGAATCTCGCGGGAATGGACTTTCTATACTTCTCTTTCAGACTCAAAACGGGTATCAGAGGCAAAAAGAGAACATTCGCTATCGCCGTTACGAAGATATAGAGCCGATAGAACAATCCTCTCAATCCTCTCCGTGCTCTACAGGTGATTCTTCGAGATAGATGATCCTTCCGCAGTGGGTACAGCTCGTCAATTCGTCACCCTTGATCACTTCGGCATAGGTCTTGTCGTTTATCTTGAGATAACATCCGTAACATGCCTGTTTTCGTATAGGTACCACGGCAGTATTCCCCGCCCACTTTCTGATCTTTTCGTAGAATGCGAGGATCTTCTGGTCGATTCTTCTGATGATTTCGTCTCTCTTGGCGAAGAGTTCCGCCTTCTGTCCGTCGATCGAGGAGAGTATCTCTTCCGTTTCGGCCGAAACTTCGGCAAAACTCTTTCTCATCTCTTCCAGACTGGTTTCGAGATCTTCGATAAGTGCGCTTTTCTTTTCGTTGATCTCCTGAAGTCTCTCTATCTCCTCATTGTCGAAAGCGAGTTTGCCCTTGGCTATCTCCTCCTCTTCGGCGAGAGCTTTCATCTCCTTTTCACTGCTGATTTCGGTACCCTTCTTCTTGATGGAGGCCAGCTGTTCGTCGAGTGCTTTGATCTGCTCTTCATAGGTAGCTATCTTGTCGTCGTTTTCCTCTATCTGTTTGCGGAGTACGGCTATCTCCTCTTCGGCACTCTCGATTTTGCTCTTCTCTCTCTGCAGTTTTTCGTTCGCGGCCTCTATCTTCGGCGCAAAACTGTCGAGCTGTCTATCGATTTCGGAGAGTCTCACGAGCTCTTTTATATCTTTGTTCAACATCTATCCTTTGATTGGGAAAAATTATCGAATGGTATTTCGATCCGCCCTTTCCTCCACCGTGATCGGGGAGACGGTCCGATAGTTCATCGGATCTGCGTGGATTGTCACTTCATATACTCGATTTGAAATGGATTTTTCGATTGCGCGATTATAACCGAAATCGGTAAGTTTTTCAACTCGTCATATAGTAGAGGGGCGAAAAATCTTTCACTTTCATAGTGCCCTATATCTATCATCATCAACCCTCTGCTCATAGCTTCCATCGCATCGTGATATTTGATATCCCCCGTCAAAAAGCAGTCGGCATCCGTCATCCCCATCAGAGATGCTCCCGAACCGGTGGTGAGTGCAACCTTTTCGATTCTCTCTTTGGGGGAGACGATTTTTAGATACTCCAGTCCGAAAGCCTCGGATACTATCCGTTTCGCATCTTCGAGGCTCCACTGTACTCTCGCCTCGCATATGAAATCACTCTCTCTATCTATCTGCAGACCGAGAATCTCACGAAATACATATCTGTTCAGATGCGTTTTGTCGAAGTTGGTATGCATGGCGATGACGGAACTTCCCGAAAGTATGAGTTTCTCTATCAGATTGGAGGGATATTCGGAAAAATCCAGCTTCGAAAGTTTACCGAAAATAGGGGGATGGTGGAGTATGAAAAGGGAGTTTTCCCCAAATTGCCGTATCATCTCCTCGTCTATATCGAGAGACAAGACGATTCTGGATATCTCTCTCTCGGCCGATCCTATCAGCAGTCCGCTATTGTCCCATGCCTCCTGAAGCTCGAAAGGGCTTATCTCATCCAGAATATCGTATATTTCAGCGATTTTCATCGGAACTCCTCCTTCCTTCTCTCTTTTTTCCTATTATACACATTTGTGTTATATTTCCGTTTTGCGCTGGAAATCTGCAATATATGAGTGTAGATGTATAATCGCATTAGAAATAGTCAAAAACATTCCGAAAGGTTTGAAAAGGAGAGCATGATGGTCGATTCCGGAGAGATGGTGGAGGTAGATGGTGCCCTGATGAGTCTGGAGGAGCTGGTAGAGGCGTACAGAGAGGCGCGAGAGATCAAACATTCGGCACTGAAGGCTTTTAAAAAGAGAAAGAGCGAACAGATGCTCAAGCCTTATCAGGCCGAACTGATCAAACTTCAGAGACATCTTGAAAATTATGGTGAAAAGATGATAATACTCTTCGAGGGAAGAGATGCCGCGGGAAAAGGCGGTACCATCAGGAGAGTGACGAGATATATGGATGAGAAACACTATCGTGTCGTGGCCCTCGGCAAGCCGACCGAAGAGCAGAGGACACAGTGGTTCTACCAGAAATATGTACAGCACTTTCCCCATGCGGGAGAGATCGTACTGTTCGACAGGAGTTGGTACAACAGAGCGATGGTCGAACATGTATTCGGTTTTTGTACGGAAAAGGAGTATGACGATTTCATGAGAGGTGTCAAAGGATTCGAGAGAGATTTGACGAGACAGGGAATCATCCTGATAAAACTCTATTTCAGTGTCACGAAAGAGGAGCAGGCATACCGTTTCGAAAGGAGAAAGACCGACCCTCTCAGACAGTGGAAATTGAGTGAAATCGATTTGCAGGCTCAGGATAGATGGGATGATTTCACGAATGCGAAATATGAGATGCTCAAAAGATCCCACTCCCACAATGCGCCATGGACGATAATCCGTTCGGATAACAAATCGCTTGCCAGACTGGAAGCGATCAAAGTGATACTCAACAGTGTCGATTACGAAGGTAGAGATGAAAATCTCGATTACGCTCTCGATGATGAAATCGTGGTCTCCGGTGCCCGTGAGATAGAGATCATGGATGCCCAGAGAAAGAGAAGTGGAAAGTTTCTCAACTGATATGGCCGGTTGGAATGCGGAGAGAGTCGCGGAGACGATAGAACTGTCGAGATATATCTCTCTCAGAAGAGAGTTTCACACCATGCCGGAACCCGCTTATCGGGAGTACGATACAGCAGATAGAGTGGCGCAGGAGCTCGATAGATTGGGTATACCGTACGAGAGAGGATGGGGAGGTACCGGTATCGTCGCGTGGATATCCGGTGATGATGAGGGAGCGTCGGTGGCTCTTCGTGCCGATATGGACGCTCTGGAGATGGATGAAAAGAGCGGTGTGCCGTATGCCTCGGAGAGAGAGGGTATGATGCACGCATGCGGTCATGACGGACATATGACGATGCTCCTCGCGGCTGCGGAAATCATCTCCAGACATATCTCTTTCGCAGGTACGGTATATCTGATTTTCCAGCCTGCGGAAGAGGGTGGAGGTGGAGCCGGAAGGATGGTGGAAGAGGGGCTTTTCGACAGATTTCCTATCGATAGAATATATGGTCTGCACAACAGACCCTCGGAGAGATTCGGTAAATTTCTCGTAAAAGAGGGACCTGTGATGACATCGGTAGATATATGGAGTATCGTGTTGCATGGGCGCTCTGGTCATAGCTCACAGCCCCATAGGGCGGAAAATCCGATCTCCGCCGCCGTCCGTATCGTAACGGCTCTGGAGAGTATTTCGTCACGGGATATCGATCCCATGAAACCTCATGTGGTGACGGTCGCCACTATCGAAAGCGGAACCGCGTTCAATGTCATCCCCGGCAGTTGCCGTATCGGTGGGTCGGTCAGAGCGTACGATACCGAAGTACAGGATATACTCGAGCGCAGGATATCGGAGATAACAGCCGGTATGGCCGAAGCTTTCGGTCTCGAATACGATCTGAAGTACGAGAGAAAATATCCACCAACGGTAAACTCCTTTATCGACAATGCCAGAGCGGCCGCGATAGCGGTCTCGGGAGAGGAGGGAGTCACCGATAGATTCTCTTCCAGTATGGGTTCGGAGGATTTCAGCTTTTTTCTCCGGCAGAGAGAGGGGTGCTATGTATGGCTTGGTATGGGAAAAGAGGGTAGAGAGACTATCCCCCTACACTCGGCCAGATATGATTTCGACGACGATTCGATCGCGACGGGAGTGGCATATTGGGCCTCTCTGGTGGAGATAGAGTTGGGTAAATAGATATAATATCCGAAAAAAAATGTTCAAGGAGATGTGAGTGATGAGAGATATAACGCCACTGGATGAAGAGATAGAGCTCGACAATACCAAATATATAGAGAGTGAAACGGATTCCAAAGGGGTCATAACGGATTGCAACGACTATTTCGCGCAGATTTCGGGATATGACAGAGATGAATTGATAGGAAAACCCCACAATATAGTCAGACACCCCGATATGCCGAGAATTCTATTCAAACTACTGTGGGATAGGATAGAGAAGGGCGAAAATGTAACCGCCGCGATCAAAAATATGGCGAAAGATGGCAGATACTACTGGGTATTTACCCATTTCGAAATCAAAAGAGATATGAACAGCGGTGAAATCAGAGGATACAAAGCATATAGAAAAGCGGTCTCCAAACATGCCAAAGAGCTGTTGGACCCACTCTACAAAAAGCTCGTCGAGATCGAAAAAGAGGGTGGTATGGAGGCGAGTGAAAAGGCTCTCGAAGAGTTTTTCGCTACCGGTGGAGACGATATCGGGTTCGATAACTTTTTCGAAGAGATATACCGTTTTTATAGATAGTGTAGATTCGGGTTCCCTATCGTGGGGAGTCGATAGAGCAGTATGAGTTTACAGTGGAGGATAGAGTGAAAATCAAAGAGATGGATGATATATCGTTTTCTGAAGCTCTCGAAAGAGCGCTCGAAAACGCTCCCGAAATCGTACGCACGGAGATGGTTTCCGTATCGTCGGCCCTGGGTAGGATAGTGGCGGAGGATATCTATTGCCGAAAAAATCTCCCATCGTTCGACAATTCGGCGATGGATGGATTCGCGGTTATGTGTGCAGATGCCGGCAAGAGGGTCAAGGTCGCAGGAGAGATATATGCCGGTGACAAACCTGAACTATCCTCTCTCTCGAAAGGAGAGTGCTACAGAATCATGACGGGAGCGCCCGTTCCGTCCGGTGTGGAATCCGTAGTACCGGTAGAGCGCTGTCTGGACCTATCCGAGGATGAGGTGACTCTGCCTGTAAAAGTGGGGTGTGGTGACAATATCCGCAAAAAAGGTGAAGAGATAGAGAGAGGCTCCACCCTGATAGAGGCTGGGGAGAGACTCGAATTTCCCCATATAGCCATGCTTTCCGCACAGGGGATTACCACTGTAAAGGTCGTAGCCTCTCCGAGAATAGCCGTCGTCAGTACGGGAAACGAGATAAGAGAGCCGTGGGAGAGTGCCGAAGAGGATGAGATATACAATGCCAACGCACTGGGTATCACCGCCTTGCTGGAGAGTGAGGGGTTCGATGCAGTATATGCAGGCTCCATTCCCGACGATTTGGAGGCTTCGGTCTCTTTCATCGCGAATCTGAAAAGCTACGATGTGATTATCAGTACAGGCGGTATCAGTATGGGTGAGGCCGATTTCCTCGAAGAGGCGTACCGACTGAACGGTATGAGAGAACCCCTGTTTCACGGAGTGTCCGTCAAACCGGGGCGTCCGACCATGATGGGGCTCATGGATAATACATTTGTCATGGCGATGCCGGGCAATCCTCTGACAACGATGTTGAATATATTTCTGCTATCCGTTCCTGTACTCTACAGGATGCAGGGTGCCAGAGGATATCACTACCCCTTCGTCACCGTAGAAAACAGGGAGAGTTTCGGTTATAAAAGTTTCCGTGCCAATATCGTTCCGGGTAGGATTGAAAATGGGGGATTTTGTGCCGTCAGGAGAAATAAAATAGGCTCTGGAATGATCTCTCCTCTGATGGAAGCCGATTGTGTCGCTATCTTCGAAAAGGGTTTCGAAGCCCCCGAAGTCGGTGATAAGATAAAAGTCGTCATGTTCTCTTCCAAGCCCTCTCTGGAGAAAGAGATGTGGATCAATAGGGTATAGAGAGACTATACAGGGATGACGGAAACGCTTCCGGTAGACGGTGATTCCGTTCCTCTATCCCGGTCTATTGGGATCTCAGATATTGGGCATATGACCATCCTATGAGATTTCCATATCTGATACGGCACCATCTTCCTCTACACTCGAGTATCTCTATACCGGTAGCGTCCGGTGGCAGGTCTCCTATCCTCATATATCGTGTCGAGGGTCCGCTTCTGACGGCGAGAGTGTCGTCGAATCTGATACCACTCACTCTGGCATATCTGCCGACCGTACCATATCGATAGGATGAAGATGGGGCCGATATATGTGAACCGCACCCTTTGCGTCTCTCCCAATATTTGATATCGTTCACTTCATCCTCTTCCCATCGGCTCAATTTGCCATATGGAGGATAACATCGTCTTCCAAAAGTGGAGATGGCTTCTCTCGATGTGAAACAGTATCCCTTGTTGGCGAATATCGAATTTCTGAGATACCACAATCTATAACAGCTCATATCGGCATACGACTGAGCATGGAGACCCACACTGAAGACGATAAATGATATCGTGGTTATCACTCCACTCCATCTACCATCTCCCCTGACTTTTTGAAAAAAGCCATTCATCTGAACTCTCCTTTCATCTACTGAATTAAACAATATATTTTATATTATATCGAGTTTGGATATAAAATGGAGTCAAAAGAGGAAAATCGACCGGATATCTATTTCGAGAGAGTCGATACCTGGAATCAAAAGCGGTAGATGAGTGGGGTCTATGGTGGATAATTTCTATTTTCTGTCCTATTCGTGAAAAGTACGAAAACAGATTGCGCGCTTTTTACCTATACTACGACTATCGAACACTACAACAGAAGGAGAAAAGATGTTTTCAAAACTGAAAAATATAGCCAACGGCGTAAAAGATGTCGCTCTCTCTAAAGGGGCCAAGGAGGCGGTAAACGCC
>Ga0256913_10000665_pt1 | contig 17961 bp, 25 predicted proteins | sample Axial_MatmetaG_FD_185970 | JGI IMG/M metagenome (GOLD analysis project Ga0256913, IMG submission 185970) | Deep-sea worm associated microbial mat communities from Axial Seamount, Juan de Fuca Ridge, Pacific Ocean - Axial_Mat | ecosystem: Environmental > Aquatic > Marine > Oceanic > Microbial... | reverse complement strand
GTTATATGCTGCCCATACTTTCCTTTTTTATCTTTTTTATAAAAGTTTATAATGATAACTATGTTAAAATATTTTTGCCTCATTATTATCAAACACGCAAAAATATCGTAGATTACTTTGATATTTACGGAGTACCTGAAATACCTTTAACTAGAGCTTACAAGTTCATAGGAAGTACCGTAATACCATTAGGCAATAAATACGAGTTACATTATTTTGGTAAAGAACGTTGGGCTATATTTGAAAGAAAAAATGATAAAATTATAACCTGTAGTTTTTACTCAGGTGAAGGAGAAGATACCCAAAATTATAGAACAATATGTAAGTATATAGAAAAAGTGAGAGAAGCCCATAATCTACAAATAGCAGAAAGAAATCTAGAGAAAATCAGGAACAGTTAATATTTAATAGGCTTAACGATAGGCGTTGCTTAGTAGCGAGGGTTCGATTCCCTCAAGCCACAATAAAGGATAATAGATATGATTGCAACAGATACAAATTTTATTAGTGACCGTTTATCGGCCGCTGGTTTTGAAGTATATTTAGTTGGCGGAGCAGTAAGAGATATCTTACTTGACAAGCAACCTAAAGATTTCGACTTCGTTACAAATGCTACACCGGAACAAATAGCAGATATTTTTAAAGATTGTAAAATATGCTATGAAGGTAAAGCTTTTAAAGTAACAATGATCAATGGTATAGAAGTAGCAACGTATCGAAAAGACAGGCATAATGTTCTTTTTGATGCAAAGCAATGTGATTGCTCTTATGCTGAAACATTAGAAGAAGATCTGGCAAGAAGGGATCTAACTATTAATGCGATGGCTTTTAATCCTAGTACTACGGATTATACACAGGGTACCGTAATTGACCCCTTTAACGGTTACTCAGATTTATCCGAAGGGCTTATACGTTTTGTAGGTGATCCTGAACAAAGAATAAAGGAAGATCCTGCACGTATTATTAGGGCTTGTCGCTTTTTGGCAAGTATAGAAGGTACTTTTGAAGAAAACACTTTAAGAGCCTTACAAAAATTTGCCTATTTAATTGAAACCTATGTAGCAAAAGAACGCATAGCTAAAGAAATTATGTCTGTTATGAGTACTAATACTCCTTCACTATTCTTTAGTGCCTTAGCTACTATTAATGCACTACAATACGTCTTTCCTAGTATGGTGACCTGTATAAATCATGAACACGGACAATATCATAAGGAGAATATCTTTGAACATATCATGATGGCAGGTGATAATATTAGTATAAAATTTCCGCTTCTTAGGTTAGCCGCTTTCTTACATGATATAGGTAAGCCACCAGCTTTCGCTTATAATCAAGGAGAAAACTTTGTAGGTCATGAGTATGTTGGATCTAAAATAGTAGCACAAGAGCTAAAAGAACTAAAATTCTCAAACCAAGATGTAAAATATATTAGTAATCTTGTGAAAATGCATATGCGTCAATGTAGGTCTTTATCGCCACGAGGCATACGCAGATTACATTACAAATTGAATGAATTAGAAGTTTCTCCAAGGGATTTTATACGCTTAAAGTTAGCTGATAGATTAGCTAATATGTATAAAGGTAGAACACGTATAACCCCTGTAAAAGAACTAGTACTAAACTCAGGTATAAGATGTTTATTTGAAGAATTGCCTTTAACAGTAAAGGATTTGGCCCTTTCTGGAGGAGAACTAATTCAACTATTTGAATTGAAACCTGGTCCGATTGTTGGTGAACTACAACGTAATATGTTAAATCATATATTAGACGTTGGAGAAGAATTTAACAATAAAGAATATTTAAAACAATACATTAAGGATATATTATGTGGCTTCTAATTACTTTGGCTTTTATTACACATGGAACTATTTGTACTCCTCAGCAGGCTTACGATGAAGTAGATTGTTTAGCAAGTGTTATCTATTTTGAAGCCCGCGGAGAAACTATAGAAGGACAACAAGCTGTAGCAGAAGTTGTACTTCATAGAGTAATGTCTGATAGTTATCCAAATACAATATGTGGGGTAGTTAAACAACCAAAACAATTTTCTTGGTATAATGGTGGTTATGTACCTAAAATGAAAGAACCTAAAGCAAAACAACATTCCTACACTATGGCATATAAAATGCTTACTATGCAATATGTGCCGACTGTGCCTAGAGCTCAATTTTTTCATACTGTAGGAACATACCCTAAATGGAGTAAAGCTTTTAAAAAAGTAAAACAAATCGGAGGTCATATTTTCTACGCAAAATATGATAGTTAAGTATGTTAATTGACACTACTAGTTGTTATATATTAGGAGATATACATGGCGAGTGGACCGGTCTAAATACCTTTATAAATAAAAAAAGACCTTCTGCTATAATACAAGTAGGTGATTTTGGTTTCTGGCCTAAGTTCGATAATAAGACAACCTTGGGCCAGAGAGTAATGACCTCTCACGGTATTAAGAAAAAAATCTGGCGACAATGCGGTATGAAAATGCAAGATACCCCATTATTTTGGTGTGATGGTAATCACGAAGATCACTGGGCTCTAAAAGAACTGATAGTAGAAGACCTAGAAGCAGATACACACACTATATGTCCCAATGTATATTATGTACCACGAGGAAAAATATTAAAAACTACTTGTGGCAAAAATATACTTTTCTTAGGCGGGGCTGATTCAATAGACAAAAGCGTAAGGACCTTAGGTACTGATTGGTTCCCAGAAGAAATTATAGATCAACAAACAATCTATAACTTACCTGATGAACCAGTTGATATAGTTATATCACATACTTGTCCTACCGAATTTCTATCTGAGGTTTTACCTTATAATACCTACAAAAATACGGACCCTTGTTATGAGGCCTTATCTTATGTACTACATAAATATAAGCCATCTTTGTGGTTCTTTGGACACTTTCATGTACATAAAGAAGGTAGGTATCATAATACCCATTGGCGCTGTTTAAATATGGCCGCCTGTAGGGGATGGTTTGCTAAATTAAACTTAACTTAAATAGGTAAAATATGGATAAGAAAACTTTTAATTCATTAAAAACAGGTGATCAAGTCACCTTTTTGAAAAGGTATATAGATATGCCTTATGGTTGGAACGTACATATGGATGCTATGGTAAATAAGCCAGGTATTATAGTACATAAAAGTGATGATACTGTAAGTTTAACCCCCTTAGCTGAAGGTTTAACAGGAAAAACTTATACTGCTCATTATGAATATATAGAACTTTGGGCACCAATAGATCTTCCAAAAGAACCTTTGGAAACCAATCATTATAAGTATGTAGTTAAACAATCAGTAGATTTACAACATTTTACAAAGTTCCTTGATGATGATTATAAAAATAATGTAATAAATCATTTCATTGATAAATGCATCAAAGATACTTTACTAGTGTTTAACAGTGATATACTTGAAGATGTATTGCAAAACTTTCCACAACTACTTTGTTACTGTATAGCTAATGGCATTATTGAGAGGGTACCAAAATGAATGCATATTGTAGAATTGCAGACAAAATAATTAAGAAAAAACAAAAAAGTTCAATTATAAAGTTTCTAAAAAAATCCTATAAGCATATCCCAGACCATAGGGTTTATTTTATCACATCTGATATGGATATTGATATGATATCAGATGAATTTATAGTTGATGAAATAGCTGATAAAGATTATTATGCCGATAAAAAGACAGGAGCTTGTTTTAGTGGAGTACTTAATGAGCTATGTACACATAAACATCGTTATATTTATTTTGGTACCTTTTACTCTGCAGATACTCCTAAAAATCTGAGATTAAGCACCGAAGAAATCAAAAGCTGGTTGCTTTTATCACAAAAAAATAAAAGTCTGCCGCCCTTGGAAGATGTGGATGCTTGTGTAAGTACTGAATATATACAGTATAAATTAGACGGCTATGCATTAAAAACAATTCAGCAACTATATGCCTATCTGTCAATTATACGTTATGTTAAAGAAGATCCTGCACTAGTAAAAGCAGTTCTTATGTTAACAGACTACGGTATTAACTACTTTTTGGCTTTGCAATTAGCAGTTAACTCCTTTGTAGATTGGACCGCGCACAGCATGTTGGATTCGCAAACAGGCTACTTGGAAAATAGTTTAGAAACTACTATAAAATTGTCAAAAGCTAAGGCATTAAAACAAATAGTTACTCTGCCTAAATATGATGTAGACACCGACCCATACAAGCCAGCACGTTGGCTTATGTTTGCCACCATAAATAAAATAAGCAACAAGTTCCATGCATTTAATATAAAAACTATTGAAATGCTGGACAATATCGAAAAAGTAAATAACTATATGAGGCTTAACCATGACTAAGCATGATCATTACACGGAAAAAATGAAATATAAAAATAGCAAACCTGAAGAAAAAAGAAAACCAAAGCGTCGTTATAAAGCGGGCAAAAAAGCTATTAAAAATGTTTCAATTGATGATCTTCAATATATCGAAGAAATGTTTGAAGATGAAGATGAATAACATTAGAGAGATTTATCATGTTCATAATGGAAGATTGCCATGAAGATTTTACAAGAGCTGTTAGTCAAGGAGAAATGCAGGGAAAAACGGTAGTTACTGGTTCTATTTATGTAAAAAGTTTAGCCACACCTATACCTAGCCTTAAAGATGACACTTTTGTAGAAGACGTTCAACATTTTTTTGCTGTTACGCTTAAATATAATGAACAAGCCACTCAAACTATTTCTATAGTTAATGATCCTGACACATATTATAATACTATTAATAACTTACTTGCTAATGGAGCTAAACCAGTGGTAGGCTCCATTTACATGAAAGCTATTAAACTCAATAACTATAGGGATACTCCTAAAACTTACCAGACATGGTACTGTTGTTTTATGCACTAAAAGGAATTTAAAATGCTTACAATTTTTACAGATTTAAATAGTGAGATAGGGGGTATGATTGAAAAAACCTTTCCTTGTCCTTCTTGTGGTGCGCTTATAAATTTTACTGACAGTGTAAATAAAGAATTAATGATGACATCACCTTTAAGCTGCCCAGAATGTAGGATAATATTACCAAGAGTATCTTATATAGAGAAGGAACAACACTATCGCTTATTATACCATAAGCGTCGTACAAATATACAAGGACAATAACATGTACTATAAACCCAATGTTGAAAGTATTGTTAAAGGTATGATTGTAAAAATGGATTTTGATCCAGATACCTTAAGACAACGTACAAAACCAAAAGGTTCAACAGCTTGGATAGCTGCATTATATGACAATAATAAGTCAGTAAAACCTATATGCCGTTACTACGAGATAGTTACTACAACAACACTAAATTTTGAGGATATTGTTTTTTTCCAAAAATATTCTGTAGAGGAAAAATACGCATATATAGAGGCCTTTGTTAATTTTATGAGACATATGGCTGATGCATATGAAGTTACTGTTATTAGGGCAGTATCTAATAACACTTTATTTAACGAGTTATTGTTTGAGCAAAAATATGATTTATTTAAAACACTTAACACAATAACTGCATATAAAAAATTAACTTAGGTTTTTACCATGAAAACTATAAGAGTTAGTTGCTGTGAAAATTCTAACATTTTTTCCACAGTATACATGTTAAATGGTGATAGTTTTAAATTAAATGTAGGACTACAAGGATTACAATCTTGTGGCTGGTTTTTAAAGCACAGCATAACTACTAGTCTTACAGAATCCACCAATATCACAAAAGCCATCATGCGCAGTACTGAAGCCTTGCAACAGAAAAAATGCATACTGTATGACCCTGATAATCTACAATCTTCAGGTTACTGTGATGACTGTTGTCTTGTTAAAAATACAAAGGGAGTTTAACCAAAATGTCAAAAGAACTTGAATACGTACCCTATGAAGATAAAGATCATTTGGCCGAAATATATCAAGTATCCGGTATGCAATTTGCTTTAATGTCTTCAAAAAGTAATGGTAATAAACAATGTCATCAGTGGGTAAAATGTAGAGATTTTCTTGGTGATGTAGTTCGTGCTATTAGAACTAATAAGCCTTGTAATATTTATAAGTTTCAATACAATCCAAAAAAAGATCCTAGACCATATATGAGAAAAATTCGTTTGCTCGTAAGAAATGAAAATGTTAAAGATGTCGAATTTAGACGTGATATGACTAAAGCTATTCGTATTATTAATGTTTTTGAACGTAAATTAAAAGTACGCGTAAGTACTCTACATAAAAATGAAGATGGCACCGTTTTATTTGAAGGGCCTGCATTTTGGATACGTTCGCCTACAATGTTAAGTATTTATACTTTGTTAATCAGAGCTGCAGAGATAGTAACACCGTCAGCATACACTATAAATTATATAACAAAAGCTTTTGAAAGTATTGCTAATAGAGATTCAGAAGATACTACGGCAAAGTACATGTTTTATCTCTATGATATACTTGATCTAATTATTTTTAATTACAAACAAATTTTTTATACTGATTCTATTTATGACCCCTCATATACTATGAGCGAACCTACTCGCAACTTTCATGATAACCATGGTGTATTATCGCTTGTAAAGAAAAGTTTGGTTAATGCAAAAGCAATAGAAGCATTTGAAAAAATACTAAAAACTAGAGCTGCCATATTGTTAAATCATTTTCCTATTGTCCATATAAAAAATCTTTATTATACAACTTTATACAATTCTTTTTATTTCGAAATGGTTAGAACCAACGAGAAGGGCTTTTACATAGAAAAACCCTTTACATGTAGAGAAGAACTTGTGGCTTCTTTTAGAAAATATCTGAAGCAGAAAACACCAAAAGAACTTGAAAAGGAGTTCGATAAACCTCTAGAAATGGTATTTTTTTCTAATGTGCAAGTTGATGATTATGTTTTGTTTCATAGAGATTTTAATACTATCTATAAACCTTTAAATGACTACCTAAATCGTTTAAGCATAATAGCTGGCTTTAATAAGGAATGTATATTTAAAGAATGCATAGTTGAACACCCGCATTCTGAAAAAAGCTTTTTGGGTGTTATGTTAAAAGCTGATAAGAAATGGAAATCTTCTCCAATATTACTCACTATGTTAGTACTACTTGTCAGAGAAATGCCAAGATTACTTAAAACTTATACTGTTGATCAACTTATGACCAATCTAGGAGAAGTACCTTATAATCTTTCAATACACACACGTAATGCTATAAAACACGTTAAACCCATTATGTTAAGATATAATGAACTTTTCAAAAGTCAAGACACAAAAGAAGCATTTCTTTTGAAAAAGTCTGACTACGGCGTATTTAATTTAAATGGTATAAATGCACTTTGTTTAGGTAAGAATATTAACAAACAAATTCAGGCTCGTTATGAAAAGATACGTAAAGAATATGTTATTTAAGTTGGAAAACCTTGCTTGGTGTAGTTTTGGTGAGTGGAGCGGGCTTCGCCCGCATTAGTGGTACTGTAAACTGATAAGTTATATCGGTAATTTTATTATTAATTTTTATGGAGGTTAAAATGTCTTCTATTGGTACTGATCCTGAGTTTTTTCTGAAAAAAGGTGATACTTACATTAATGCAGAGCACTATTTTCCAGGAGATAAACATAAACCACACCCTATGAAAAGTGGTGCTGGTCTTCAAACAGATAATGTTGCTGTAGAATTTGCGTCACCTGTTGCAAAAGATGGGGAAGACTTGGTAGCTAAATTGCAAGCTACTTTTAATGAATTGTTCAAAATGTTGCCGCCTGAATGTGTTCTTGACACCACACCCGCCGCAATCTTTGATGAAAAGGAACTGCAGACGGAGCAGGCACAGTTGTTTGGTTGTTCTCCTAGTTATGATGCTTGGGAGCTCAAGATGAATGAACCTCCTCAGGCTGCAAATACAAATATGCGTAGTATTGGTGGTCACATTCATGTAGGACGTACAGAAGGTGATGGAAATGACTTTCTTTCCGACCCATATGGTAAAGTAGACCTGGTCAAAACTATGGACACGTTGCATGGTGTTATCAGTGTAGTACTTGATAATGGTCCGGAGGCAGTGGAAAGAAGAAAACTGTATGGATCAGCAGGAGAACATCGCCCTACTGATTATGGAGTTGAATACAGAACTTTGTCTGCTTTTTGGCTTAAGTCACCCAACCTTGTAATGCTGATGGATTCACTTACACAAGATGCCCTTAAACTTGTACGTGAAGGAAAACATAACGACCTTATTGATACAATTGGTGGTGATGTTATTTGTAATACTATTAATACAGGTGACACAAAGATGGCAGAAACCATTATCGAACAGCATCTGCATGATGTAATGTCTGAAGATACCCTGTATTATTTTAAAGAATGTAAAGACGCGATTAATACTTATGATTTTATGACCGAGTGGTCTATGGAGGCAGGCAAATGAGTAAAATTATTGCAATTACCTGCGGCGGTGGGGATAAAGTATTCAAAGTAAATAAAGCTTATGTAGAATATGTACGTGACGCAGGTATGTCTCCTATGGTAGTAACCCCTGGTACAGATGCTTTGGCGGTTGCTAAAATATGTGATGGTTTGATAATCACTGGAGGCGTAGATCTCGATCCAACATTTTATGGTGAAGATAATATTGGTAGTTACAATATAGATCTTGAAAGAGATGACATAGAAAGGCAGCTTATGCAGTCCTTTGTCATGGAAAGAAAGCCTATTTTTGGTATTTGTCGGGGTTTTCAGTTAATTGCCAGAACAATGCTTGGAATTTTAAATACTACGGAGCTTGACTTCTACCAACATGTAAATAGTCATGGTAAAGCACACTCTTATAGTTTGCCAAGAAACGTCCCTTCTCATAACGTTTTTGTTAATCAAAAAGAACTCTATGGTAAAGGTAAGCACCATGTTAAAGTGTTTGTAAATAGTATGCATCATCAAGCTCTTGTAGCTGATAAGAATAGCAATAGTGCCCTTTACGCCAATGAGTTGGGTGATCATCTTACTGTATTAGGTTATACCCTGCATGGTACTTCGGAAGCTAGTATGAAAGGCTTAACAATTATCGAAGCTTTTAAAGCCCAAATGGCCGGTTGTCCTATGGCAGCAGTACAGTGGCATCCGGAGGAACTTAAAGATGTAGGGCTAATCAAACATTTTTTTGAGGAGCATACCACAAGTGAAAAAGAAGAAAAAACTGCTATGGCAGGTACAAATTAATTTTACAAATGGTATAATCATAAATAAGGTTGTGTCTTTGGCGGATGTATTAAAATTTATTCGTAAAAATAACATGGTAATGCTAAAAGATAGTGATTTGATAAATGACTACGTACTGCCTTTGGCCTTAAGTATGAAACAGCCTAATACAGATGTAAAAAGTGTGGAGGTAATAAAAATATGGAGAGAGACTTAATAAAAGTATTTGTATATGGTACATTAAAAGTAGGTGGTGTGCTTAGTTATCAGGTATCTGATTTTTTGATAGATACAAAAGCTGCTACCACTACAGGTAAGATGTTTAATGTACGTGGCTCTTATCCTGCTGTTATATTTGATAATACAGCAGGACCTATTATAGGTGAAATACACACCTATGAAAAGCCTAATTATGTACTCAGAGTACTTGATAGTATTGAAGGATGCAACGGAAATACTCACCCAAATAATTTATATAACAGAAAAACTATTACCGTCAAGGACACCTCTGGAGAAGAACATGAGTGTTTCGCTTATGAATTCGCTAGAAACGTAGATACCTTTGAACATATAGAAGAAGGCCTCTGGCCAGTATAAAGGAGTTATCATGAAAATCATTTCTATCGTAAGAAAAGTAGCCAATAACATCCCTGACACGTTTGTTTTAGGCGAGAGACCAATTATTAATAATGCTGCTATACCTGATGGGCCAACGGTAAGTGCCATTAAATTTCAGGAAACAGGCTATGCAAAAGGACAGGCCTATCGTGGGCCATGTTATATTGTATCATTTACAGAATCGTCTATAAAAAGAATTATCCCGGCAGATAAAAACATTGTAGATATAGCTGTAGAAATGACCACTAAATCTAATGAAAATGCACCCGTTTTGCCGGAGTAAAGGAGAAATTATGTCTAATAAAATTCTTGTAGTTAATGGAACATCCTATGCCAATGCTGTTGAAGGTTTGGGAGATATCACCTTCAGTATTGAAGACTTTCTTACCAATCCTGAAAACTATAAATTGGTACTCTTCACAGGAGGAGAAGATGTTTCCCCTGAATTGTATGGTGATACCAGCCCAAAAAATATGTGTTTTAATAACCCTCTCAGGGATGAAATAGAAGTTGCTATTTTTGCCGTGGCCAAAGAAAATGATATTCCTATGACAGGTATCTGTAGGGGTAGCCAGTTTCTTAATGTAATGTGTGGTGGCACACTTATGCATGATATTTCTGGTCATACTAGCTCACATCTTATGGCTGCCAATACAACTAACGAAGTATTTAACGTAACTTCAACTCATCATCAGATGTGTTTGCCAGGCAAAAATGGCTATGTTGTTGGCTGGTCTCCGGTTAAGCTTTCTACAAGATATGTAGGTAAAGCAGACAAGCTGGTAGATTATCAAAAGCCTGAAGTAGAAGCAATAGCATACCCTAATAATAAGGTTTTTGCTGTACAGTATCATCCAGAATATATGAACCCTGAAAGTGAAGGATACAAATGGTTTTGGAATGGTGTAAAGGATCTACTTGAACTATCAGCTGAAGAGTTTACAAATAAATATTGCCAAGGGGTTGATAATGAAACTGTCGCTACTACATAATTGTGTTGGAAGCCCTGTTTTTATTTATGGCAGCGAAATTGAAGATGATGTACCAGTTAAAATGATAATCGAAACTTCCCCTAAAGCCATGCGTGACAAGCTGGCAGGGGAAGCTATATTAGCAGGTATTGCACCTAAGCTTATTCATGGTATATTAAGTTCTGCCATCAGTATTCCAGCTACTATGGATAAAGATCTGACAGCTTTTATAGTCATACCCTACGCTAATAATATGGGGGATAGTTATATTATTGAAGCTGATGATCTTCCTTTCATAGAAAATTTTATAAGTACTGTCGTAAGACCACAAACTACACATCCTGTTGATGATGATATCTTGGATGCAATTTATAATATTGATATACAAAACATAGAAGATCTTTATATCCTATATGGTTATAATATCCCTATGGGTATGACTTTTACACCATTAAATATTCGTATTCCAAAATTAAGGACAGGTAAATCATTATTTACAACGATAGCTAAATACCAGGGGTGTTAGTAATGGAACTTTTTTATGACACGGATGAACATGTACCATTGAATTTGAAAGGACGCCTTCTAGGGCTACTAGACAAAAAACAATTTGCACTTATAGCTAAAGGTAAAATTGATATAAAGAAACTAGCTACTGGACGTACAGTTTCTTTAAAAGAATTATCACAAACAGAATGTAAAGACTTGCGACTAGTATTTTTAGTTCGTGCTCACACAACAGAATTACAAAATCGCGTGTTTATTTCGCACCCTTTAGTTGTACATTTTGGAAAAAAATATTTATCTAAAAACAGTCTTAAAGAAGTAAGTCTTTTAGATAAATATGACAATTACTTAACTATTTCGGAGTAAATTATGCTGCCAATTTTTCCAGGTCAACCATGTATTACCGAGGAATATGAGGGGCTATCAAAAACCATATATACAAATTCATTAATTTATATCTCTTTTGTAAAACAAGGTTTTCATAGGCATCCCGCAGAAACTAAAGTAAGCTTTAAACGTACCTACAAAGTAGTGGTACTTCGTTATGGTAAAACAGGTAAAGCTCGTCTTAGCTCAGTTTTGTTACCTTCTCTATGTACTAATACATTAAAAGTCCCAAAAAAAGAGCAAGAACGAGCATTAGAAATATTAGATAAAAGATCAAAAATCATAAGTTTAGCACCCGAAAATATCATGACTGCTTCGGATCTTCACTTTATAGCCTGGTTCAGTGCTAAACGTGGCTTTATTTTGAACGTTACACGACCGCCTTTTATACAAAAGACAAAAGATCTGTTTAAACCTCCATCAATTAAAGATATAATTGATTTTGAGAGTGCTTGCTTTGAAGAACAGATTAATATACCTCGTTTGGATAAAGAACATAACATAAATACTGAACAGCGTACTGCTTGTATTAAAGCCTTAACGGAGGCAACAATATTAAATGGTCAGTTTGTAAACAATTATACCCGTTATTTGATTGATAAAAGGGCGGAATGTGTAGCCTATATGAAAAAAATACTGCTAAAATACGACCTTAAGAAAACAAGTGAATCTATTACGTAACTAAACGGGAATGTCATGAGAAATATAATTAGACCCGGAACAGCTATAATGGTGTTAGCAAGCAATAAAACAGCTAAGGCTTCCTATAGGCCAGGAAGCCTTGCATTTGTTTCTAACATAATATCAACAACTAAAGCTGCAAGAGGATTTGTAACTTGTCTTGCAAGAGTAACCTTTTTTCGGTATGGTTACGAACAAAAAAGAAGGTCTGAAAGTAAAGTAATTAGTTGCATGATACCATACAGGGAAAATATAGTAAACAAGTATATTACTTTTCCACCTCATAAAATGTTGCGATATATAAAAAAGAAACACTTAACTTCAAAACAATCGGTTATCGTAAGCCCTATAAATGTTAATCACTTACTGCAAGAAGATTATATAAAATTGTGTTATTTGCATGCTTTATGTAATAATCCTGATTTTTATGATTTTTTTCAAACTATTACACGCTGTAATAAAAAAGGTAACCCGCCTTGGGCAAAATATCAAGCAGATAATTTAAAGAGGTTATATAATCCAAATATAATTAATGAATTAAATTTATTTATCTATCGTTTAACAAGAAATAGCTCAACCACTTTTGATAGCGCACAACCACCTTTTATAAAGCCTGACTATTTATTAGACTATATCAAAATAGTAAAAAGTTTGTATGGCTTTATAAAAATTAAAAATACAAACAATCTACTTGTTTCATTATTTGATGATGATGCGTTAGATATATTTGTAACAAGACATAAGAAAAGGCACTCTTTATTTAATGGCCTTACTTATAAGTCTATGGTACATTATAGAAACAGCCTTCTAATGTGCGCAAATACTGCAATTAATTCTGGGAGTTAATATGTCTAATACTAATGCCCTTGTTCAGACGTTTGTTCAAGCACTTACTACTCAGATTTCTTATAGGGTTATAGGTGTAGGTATAGAAACAGATTCCACAAAGTCTTTTAAGATTAACACTACAGATAAAGCAATAACTATAACATTTAAAAACGAACAAGAGACTTCTATTACTATACCTATTCCCTTTGTAGAAAAAGGTGTAGAGTTTGTTGAAGCTAATAACGTAAAACGGCCTACATGTCAATATTATATTAAACAACAGGACAAGTTCTTGAACTTTATGGGCTGCATGAATGAAATATTTTTAGGTGATACAAATAGTATTATACCTAAAGAAATTTTCAAAAGTAAGACTAACTTTATGCAGTTAATAAAGTTTAGTTACGAAAATAACAGTCTAGATTATATAACCTATGTTATGCAGAAATGCATTAATTATATAATTAATAAACTGCCATTACACACAACCCTTATGAATTCTTGGGCTAAAAATAAAATGGTAGTAATTTTAGATCCTATTTTTGAAGAGCTTGATGATCCTGCACAAAAACATCTTTATCAGGTTGAGAAGAATAAAGAATTCTTTCAAAGAGGTTGGACGTCCCTTGGTTTATCTGATGGCTCCTTAGCTGATAAAAACTACATGCTCACAGTGGATCTGAGAAAACTTACACCTTTTGGTATGAAGCACCATAATCCTCAGAGAAACCTGTATTCTACTTTGGGTATGTTGGGCGATGAAGAGCCATTATTGGAAACCACTACAATGGCTGAATTAAAACAACAAGGTATCTCAAGAAAAGGCTGGAATCTTTTTACTCTGTTTGTTGATATACCTGATGTTTGGGAAGATCAAATCATGGTAGATATCTCCCACAAGGACAAATATATTACCCATGAGAAAACTTTTGTTATTTTGGGCACGCCTCTTGTATTTAAAGGGGACACTATTTATCGTGGTGATGTCCTTTTTATAGATAACGATGAACATAAACAGCCTTTTAAGGTCAAATGTGATAAGGGTATAGTTAAAAGTATTAAAGATAAAGATACTGTAATTGGAGGTATTCGACATCAAGCCATAGAAATTACAGTGGATTGTATTAGTTATCTTAAAGAGGGTACTAAAATAACTAATATGTCGGCAAATAAAGGGGTTATACGTATGGCTGACTTAGGCTATGCTACTAATCCTGTAACAGGAGAAAAGAGGAAGATTGATGTAATTGTATCAAGTAAAGCCGTCCTAAAAAGGAAAAACTATGGACAGATACTTGAAGCCTTATTCAATAATCTAAATAACGAACAACCTTGTATTATCTCTGATGATGCAGAAACTAACGAAGCTAAAATAGCTGGTTCTTTAAGCGCCAACAATTTTTCTGAAAATGGCACTTGGGATTGTGAAACCTATGTAGGAAACTTAAAAGGCATTTGTGGTAAAGTATTTTGGGGAGTAACTCATGATGCAAATGATACCGTATGGGACAAGAAAGAAATTATTACAAAAAATTCCAGAGGTATTCGAGAAGCAGGTCTTAAGTTTTCAATAATTGAGTTTAGGGCGCTAAGAACAAGATTTGGAGCAGATAACGCTATTGAGAAAGAAATTCTGTTTCACGCTACTATGCCTAAAGATTTTAACGAAATGTGTGCCATTATCAAACATAAGCTTGGAGAAGCTGTGTTTGTAGATAAAACTATTAATGTAGAAGAAATAAAAGAAGCTTCTACAAATACTGGTACATCTTACTCCAAAGAAGATCTGCAGGGTACAGTTTTAGACAAAGACCTTTGTGCTGAGGGTTTTCTTTTAAAACTGCCTATTGAATACCAAGTAATAATTGGTAAAAATGGGGAAATTCTTAATGAAGGTTTTCCTTCTGAAAACATAGTCAGCATTAATGAAGATGAGGTAGAACGAATAGTATCATCTGATACTATATATGTACCTTATTATAACCTTAGACAGCCTTGGATGCAGGAAAATCATCTGTATGGTATAGGTGGGTTGGCTACAAATGTAAACTCTATTGTGAGGCTTTCTCAAAGATTTATCAACGATGATACGGATGCTACCACGTTAAGTTTATTATATAGGGCTATTTATAGTTATTATCTTAAAGTTAGAACTATGCTTGGATCTAAACGTGGTGCTATTAGTATTCTTGGTATGTCTGTTAGGTATCCTCATTCAGCAAAAGCTGTTGCTACTTTAAGTAACAATCTTCCACCAAACACTATAGAAATCCATAAAAGTATGGCAAAAGATTTGAATGTTAAACAAGGAGACATAGTTTTGGTTGAAAGGTTTCCCTGTCTAGGGTTCATGTCTCTTAGACCGCAGCAAGTTCATGTAACTGATGATGATTCTTGTAAATATACTATACGTGCTAGCGGTAATAGTTTAGGTTCTTTAACACTTGACTTTGATGGAGATGTGTTGTATATTGCAGCTTTTAGGACGGAAGAAGCTAGAAAAGCTCTAAGGGATGAGTGGGAAAACCCCGATCCTGTATGTTACAACTATATCCAGCAGTTAAATGCAAAAATGGGTACCCCACGTTTTAAAGAGATGGATCTTTTTAATTATGCTATTAAAGCTTTTGAAGCCTTGAATACAAAAACGCATGCGGAAATAGTAAGCAAACTAACAGGCGTAAAGAGTTATACAGGTCCAGTAGTTGCTTTGGCTTATAATATTTTACGTATTATGGAAAGCTCTATACCAGCCGAGGATTCTACTATTTGGGCAGGTATTGAGGTATTCATGGATAAAGTGGCTAATAGTGTATTCAAACAAAAGCATGGCAAAAAGTCTCTGCATGCTGTGGTAACCGAAGCTGTGTGTACTGCAAACAAAGCAAAGCTTATTGAAGAAGATTTTGAAAAAGATACAGTTATAATTGTATGTAATGTTATTCGTCAAAAAGCTACAGAAAGGAATATCAAAGATTTAATTTACTACCATAAAAGAGCTATGGAAAATAATAATAGTTCTTTTATTAATCGGATCGTGCGTGAAGAAAATAAACTTTACTTTGCTAGCAGATCTGTGCTTAATGACGCTGCTTTATTGACTATCTTATCAACTTATGATGTAGTAGATGTACCAAGTAGCATTTTTAGAAAAATCAACACTACCCATATTAACATAGGTAGTGGTAAATCAACAGGAGGAACACTATGGATGTAAAGAGAATGGGATTGACCTTGAATGAGGGTGTATACATCGGAAGGGTAATTAATAACCCGGAAATTCAAGGCGAATGGGCGCGTCTGCAGTTGATGACGCTCGTACCAGAAAAAACTAATGATGGTTGGTCAGAACAGGAATGTATTGTTCCTATGATTACTAATAATCCAAGAACCATTCAGACACTGCAGCAATATGTGCAAGCAGAACGTCAGCTTATGGTAAAAGGGTACGTTAAATCTTGGACAAACGCTGCTGGGGCTTTGGAGTCAGCTATATTTATTACCACAGTTAAGCTTGGTTCAAAAACCATCTATGTACCTAATGATCAGGCAGGTGGTCAGATGGGTGGTCAGCCAGGTGGTCAGATGGGTGGTCAGCCAGGTGGTCAGGTGGGTGGTAATCCTTTCTAAAAACTATAATATACAAGGGGTCTGTCATTAAGATAGACCCCTTGCATTTATGGGAGATAAATATGGAAGAAAAGAAAGTAGAGGTTAAATCTTTAGAGCAAGATTTTAAAGGCTTAGAAAGTAAAGTGACTCAGCTGGTAAAGACAGTTAATGCTATGGCAAAAGTTATTCATATGCTGCGCCATGAATCTACTACAGCTCAAGTAGTTAAAGCTACAACAGACAAAGTATTAAACAAAGATGGTCTACCTTTAAACTCCGCTTTTATTGGTGTAACCAAAAACCAGCCACATCCTATCATCCTTACTGTTGAAACAGATGGTACTTATAAAATTGGATCAAAGAAATTTGGTTCTTTGTCAGCAGCTGCAAAAGAAGTAAGTGGTGTCCGTCGTAGTGGTTGGACCTTTTGGAAGACCGCACAAGGTCAAACATTAAAAGAAGCTTTCAAGAGGTAGTTTATGTGTCTAACCTTCAAAGAATTTAGAAAGCATATTTGTATAATGTGTCCCCATTGTGATAATAAAAACACTCAGGGCAAAAAAAGTAACTTTTGTTATAGCTTATATAAAAGTAATCCTTCCAAATTTATAAGTCACACCTATGCTAAACTAAAAAAATTTACTATATGGCCTACTAGCTCTTTTGGTGAATATGATATATTTACTGAAATTTTTTGCAAGTCGGAAATATGTAAAGGAAAAAGACATAGCCGATGTGGTAATATAGATGTATGTTTAGTGCAATTTATTTGCCAAAGTGATGCAAAACCTATAATGTCTACTTATGATAAAGTACCAAAAGGGCGTACAATTAAAAAAGAACCTTACATAACGGTGCTTTGTGGTGGATCAGATGCTTGGGTAGCAAAAGTTAATGGATAATAAAATAATTATAAAATCAAAATTACATTTTTCGGGAAATCTACAGTTCTTTAAAGATATAGTTGCGCCCGAATTAACTGTAGATAACCCCAAATTTGTAGAAGCTGTAAAAGCTGGCAGAAGTACATACAATTTATTACCTGAAATAAAAAACTTTTTCGTTATGCCTAATGGTATTATATTAATACCCAGGGGTTATAAAGAACAACTTTGTTACTTACTTAAAAAACATAAACAATCTGTAGAAATACAAGA
>Ga0256913_10000664_pt1 | contig 17963 bp, 7 predicted proteins | sample Axial_MatmetaG_FD_185970 | JGI IMG/M metagenome (GOLD analysis project Ga0256913, IMG submission 185970) | Deep-sea worm associated microbial mat communities from Axial Seamount, Juan de Fuca Ridge, Pacific Ocean - Axial_Mat | ecosystem: Environmental > Aquatic > Marine > Oceanic > Microbial... | reverse complement strand
GAATTCTTGTTCTAAAGTACCCGGATCAACACTGAAAAGTGGATTAGGTTGAGGATTCATAGACGAATTGATAGAAATAGTATCTCTACAACCAAATAAATCTGCCTCTGGTCTGGTTACGCATACCTTTGCAAGATAATTTATACTGGCATGTGCTGGAGAAGATTCTGATATTTCGTAGTATGGACCATATTGTAAATCCAACTCCGGTAAAAAATTAAAATCAAGATTAACAAACATCAAATGAATTCCTGAACCTCCGACAGATAATATTTTTTCTACCCAATCAGGAACATCTACTCCAATAACTCCTTCAATTAAACTGAAAAGTAATGAATATGAATAATTGGCTCCATTTACAGAAATATCATCTTTTAAGTGTTTATTTATCCTGAATCCAGAATTGCTTAATGTAGGGATAAGTTCAGTAATTGTATCTGTCAATTCAACTATATTGCAATCTGTATCTGACGAATATGAATCTGTAATTATAACCCTAAAAGTACAATATGTTTTATTGCCTTCTTCATCTTCCGCTTGATAAACGACAGGATAAACTCCGAGATTCCTTGTATCCCCGATAGCAGGACCACTTTTAAGTGAAACTGTAAAGCCTGAACAATTGTCTGTAAAAGTAGGAATATCATAATTAACAACACCGGAACTATTATCTGCTCCAATGTTTATAATCGTTGTCTCCGTACATGTATCTTGTTTCGGAGCTTCATTATCAATAACAATAACAACAAAAGAAGAATCATGAGTAATCCCATCAGAATTTTTTGCTCTATAAGTCACAGTATTTTTTCCAACAGGAAAAACATCCCCCGGTCCATATGCTGTAAGCAATTGAAGTGAATCCGAATTAAACGGACAATCCGCTACAATTGTCGGTAATTCAAAATCAAATACAGCTCCGCAAATTCCCGGATCCGACACTAGTGTTATAGTATCTTCGGGAAATGTTAAAAACTCAGGTTTTGTGTATTGAATCAGTCCACAATTATTTCTGCCATAGTAAGCAAATGCAGCTCCCCTGTATAATGTATCGGGTCCATAACCGTATGCGCCAACAATAATGTCATTTATAGCATCCGAATTTAAAAATCCTGCATTTGACACAGAAATTCCCAAATATGCATTTTTCTGTTCACCGGTAACTACCCAGTCATAAGTAGAGTCAACATCACTATTGGTTTTAGCTCCATAATAGGCATAAATAGCACCTTCACTTTCGTTGTAATAAGTAGCATTAGGAGCACCAACTATAAAATCAGGTATATTATCACCATCAACATCTCCTACACCGGAAACAGATGTTCCAAATCCACTATTGCCAAGTTCTCCAACTATCTTTGTATAAGGACTTGCCTCTAATCCATGTATATTGTTATTTAAAATACCCTTAAATAGAAATACAGCTCCGGAGCCAAAACTGTTAACCAGAGTATCTTCATCTGAATTATTAAATTTATTAGCACCTATTAAAATATCGGAAGCTCCATCATTATTAAAATCGCCCAGAGTAGTCAAGGAATATCCGAAATGATCTTGCTGCCTGGCTCCCTGTTTCACCCAATTTGCAGTATCGGATGTTCCCGAAGGTTTTCCGAAAAACATATGAACAATACCTATTGAAGTATCTTGATTTATAGTATCTGTATAATTATATGCCCCGATAAGAATATCATCAAAAAGGTCTCCGTTTACATTTCCGGCTCCGGCTATAGCAGATCCGTATAACTCACCTTCTTGCGTACCTAAATAATACTTATTAAAAACAGGTGACAATCCGTGTGGAGGAATAGAATCCATTCCGCCTAAATATAAATATACAATTCCTATATCATGAATTGTGTCGGCTGTAGGAACTACTTGAATGGAATCATAGTTAGGCCCACTGACCAAAATGTCATCATAACCATCGTGGTTTACATCACCTGCTCCGGCAACTGCAAAACCCAAAAACATATCCTCTTGTGATCCATAAAATGTATCAATATTTGTTAGATCCAAACCCGCACTTGAACCATAAAAAATATAAAATGCTCCAACTCCCTTAATCGTATCATGAGGAGTAACACTTGAATCAATAGTAGTAAATGCAGGAGCTCCGACAATGATATCACCAAATCCGTCATTGTTTATATCACCGGCACAATCTATTGAAAATCCAAGTTGACTTGTTTGATTACCAATTGCTATAAAATCAGGTACAGCAGGACTTAATGCTAATCCTGTAGCCGAACCATAATATGCTTCGATTTTACCTACATCTTCCAAAGCGCCCTGGTCAAAACCGTAGGATCCGATTATTACATCATCATATCCGTCACCATTAATATCACATCCTCCGGCAACTGCATATCCGGTATATGTAGAATCAACATTTGATTCATGTTCCCAATCGGAAGTACTCAATGGATCTATTGTTACAGGATATTCGACCTCGTCTGCAAATGCTAATAAATTTACTTCATAATTATCTTTTATTTTTACAAACTCCATTTTTGATTCTATGATTTTTCCATTTGCATCATAAACTATAAGATCTTTATAATCAATTTTATCCAGGTCATTATGAATGCTATATAATTGAATCGAATAATCATCTTTTTGCCTTACTTTCAAGTTGGTATATAGATCTAATTTAACATTAAATTTTACATTCTTTTTTGGACCATCAAAAATCACAAAGTCCTGTCTTAATCCATCCTTGTCATTTGTGTAGTTAATAGCAAAATTATTATTGTGCATTTCTGTAACGATATTCCCCCTTGCAATTTTATCAGGTGATTTTGATATTTTTAGCTTTTTGCTATTTACTTTTATCGATTTTAAATGATATTTTGCCTCCCAATTATTATTTATTGTCGGTTTTAGCTCAAAGAAACTATTCCCAATGTTAATATGGAAATTTTCATCATTGTTATCAACAAAATAATTGTCGTTACCTTTTTTAAATGAGTAATTTTTTTCATAAGATATTTCTCTTGAAATATCATATACTTTTTTTTCATTTGAATTCATCCAAAAGAATAAAATAAAAACAATAATAATAATCGAAAAAGAAATAACAATCCAGCTAAATTTGGTAATTGATTTAAATTTAAATTTTCGGGTTCTCATGATTAAATTTATTTAATTGATAAAAGTTGCTTCAAAGATGATATGTTTTTATTATTACTGTAAACACTTATTTTCAAACTATCATTATATTGTATTTTAAACGATTCTACATTAAATTTGCTAGTATAACCTTGGATTTTTGATATTTTATTTGTTCCATAGATTGATAATATTCCGTTTTTTATGTAATCTTTTATATTGATATATGATGGAATTGTATTTATAAAATTATTTGATTTTATGTGATTTATTATAGACTTATCTCCACATATGTACATCTTTTCATTTTTTAAGTATAACCTCAATTTATGATCTGAATAAGTCACATTTATTGGATAAAACGGTATTTGTTGTCTTGGTAAAATATATGTTTGGCTATCTGTTTTCTCCAAATACTTCATATCAGTTCCCACTTTTAATAAATTTTGAAGCTTTTTGTTATCCTTTATAGAAAATATCAATAAAACCGAACTTTTGTTATTGGTAGAATCCGGATAACTTATTAAGCCTACATCACCGGAAAGTACATCATTGATATCTTCAATTATTAAACCGTATTTCCTCAATGCATTTCTTGCCGCTAATTTTGATTTGATATCACTTAAAAGCATATTCTGAAGGTTAGATATATTTAATGAAATTTGTGAAATAAATGATATTTTCCTGTCCATTGGAATGGAAGTCATAATTGTAGTATCAATATTGAATTCTAAAATATCTTTAATGGAACTATCCAGATATTTATTCCATTTTGCTTTTAAGTCAATTTCAATTTCTCCTATTAAGAAATCAATATTTCCATAATAAGTAACATCATTTAGATACTTGGTATCCATAGGTTTTCTGCTTTGTGCTAGAGGGAAAATTTGATTATTAGCATAAGAAGTCATGTCAAACCAAAAGTATAAATCTTTATTAGTTTTATTGAAAATATGAGAGAAGTCAGGATTCGAATCAAAATATTTTTTATGACTTTTATCAAAACAATTGTTTAAAATCTTATGCTTGTCAAATTCTTCTTCGGATGTCATAAATATAACAAAATCCTTATTCCATGCTACTAATGATCTGTTGTCAATATCCAAATATTTATAATACTTTTCTTGGTTAGAAGACTTATTCAATTCTTTTTCGGTCATATTCCTAAAATATGTACTATTTTTCAATGGTAAAATTGAAGCAGAATATATTTCTTCTGTTGAATTACCCACATCTACAAAAAAGACAATTTTTTTATTTACATCAATTCCGCATCCTTCTGGATTGGCAAAGACGTTTGCGAATGGTTTATTCTGCGGATAATAAGGCTTTAATCTATTGATATAGGAAGTTGTCTTATGAAGATTGTTGAAATCGATTTTTTTGAAAATGGCGGGAGTGTTTATAGAGAAAATAAAGGTTGCATTAAGTGGAACCAATTCAAAAGATTGTTTTACAACATAATCTTTTGATCTTTTAATATCATTATTGTCAAAAGTACATTTTTTCAATAGTAAAATGACAAAAATAATTATAGAGATAAATACAATTAATATTCTGATATTTCGCTTTCGCATTTTAGATTAAATGTTATGAGTATTATTCTAATATATTAATAAGATATTGAAATATATTTTAATTTAATATTTACAAAATCAAATTAAACCCCATAAGAAATAGAGAGTTCAAAATAAATTAAACATTGCAATTGTTTATATGCCTTAGCTTTTACTATATTTAATTTTATGAGTCAATATTTCTTGTGTTTTTATTACAGTAAAAAAAACTATATTGATAATTCAGTTTAATTGACTATAATTTTGAATAATCGAATTTTGATGATATTATTTCAAAATAAATTTCGCATTTCTGCCATAAAATTACAAATTATCTATTGAGAATTTAGTGTTAGTAAAAATTAATTAGAATTTATAATCAGTATAAATAAGGTAAAATAGATTTTTTTTGTTAAGTAATAACACTTTATCACAAAAAATAAAAAAAATGTGTTATATATGATAAATTGCAAATTTATCAAGTTTAAACATGAATAGCTTACGGGCATATATAATCGAGTAGTTACAAATTTATATTGTTTGCAACTTTTGGAAATAGCTAATAATAAGTTTTCTTTGTTATCGGTATATTATTTTATATTTTAATTTTATTATGAATGATTGTTGCATATACCAAACAAACACAGTCCGTTTATATGGCTTTCGCCTTGTTGTTATCAATCAATTTGAACGCAAATGGTGGCTTTATATACTTGTATGAATAGTCCTTGTTGAAGAATTCCTTACAAAATTTTTGAAAAATGTTGAATTATTTTTTCATTTTATTAAAACTAATCTATAGATAGAAAAGCATTGAGTCTGAATGTATTTTAGAAATTCGATTAATTAAAATTACATTTGTGATAGATAATTAAAATAATATTCACCGATTATTCCATAAATATACCAAACCGGAGCATATTGCAAGCATATCAATCCCATGAAGTTAGATTTATATTTTCTACCATGAAATTTAATAGAATATCCATTATAATCCCATGGTGAAACTCCTACTAAAGTTTTAACAATATAACCAGATACAAACTCCAATAAATAAAACAAAGACATATAAATAAAACCTTTGAGAAAAATATTGGTATCTGGAAAATACTCTAATACTAAAACATAAAAAAATGGAACGACAGCATAAATCGGGAACATCCATAAATAACTTGTACCTGTAAGTTTTGGGTCTTTATTTTTAATAGCATCCAATATTGATGTCCAAAAGATTTCCATAGTAACTCCTACAAGTACAAATCCGATAATTGTTTTAAGCGTTGTCATATCCAAAATTAGTAATTTTTTATTGATTTTTATAATAATAATATTTGTCTCTTTAATGTTTTTTTGTTAAGAGCCTTTCTAAAATTAAGTTTATAAGCTTAAATTGTTTCGTTCATTAAAAGATTAACGAATAAAAAATTAACTTTGTTAGTAGTTTATATAAATATTTTAAGGTTGTTAATTTTGTAACTAGATGATAATTCCGTATAGCAAACCAATAAAATCATTTCTTGTGATATTCACTATGTTCTTGTTTTTAAATTTGAATGCAGGTGATTATTTATCAATTACCAATGACACATCTCGTATTATTCCCTATCAAGTCAAGTATTATTCTTCTTCAGACGGATTAACACAGGTTTCAATTAATACTCTAATCAAAGACAAACAGGGATTCATTTGGGCGGGTACCCAAAATGGTCTAAATCGTTTTGATGGTCAGGATTTCTTGCAGTTTCATTTCAATCCTCAAGATTCTTTTGGTTTAAATGGGAATTTTATCATTTCATTATTTCAGGATTCAAAAGATAGAATATGGATAGGAACCATGAACAGGGGGATTTCTTATTATGATCCAATGACGGGAGCATTTTACAGAGTTCGTTCTAAAAAGGAACATGATAATATTCTTGAGCAAGGAAGTATAAGTTGTATCAAGGAGGATATTTCAGGAGCTATATGGATAAATGTATTGGATTATGGTGTTATAAAGCTAATGGATAGCGGTATAAATACATTTGATATTGAAAAAACGTATTTTGAAAACATAGATAAAAGCACATGTATATTTATCTCAAAGGATCAAAACTTAATTATTGGAAACGGAATAGGAGAATTGTTTTATGCTGATATTAAGAGTGGCGATAAACCTGAATTATCAAAACTAAAGTATTCATCTATTCAAGGCAGGATAAGCAGTATCTTTTCAGATGACAACTATATATGGGTAGGTACTGAAAACGGATTGTGGCAATTGGATATAAAAAATCAAAAATCAAAAATTTATAATTTGGATAATCCGGAACAAGAAAGGTCAAGAAAATACATGGTTTTTTCTATTTCCGAATTGAAAGATAAATTGTGGATAGGAACCAGAAGCGGGGCATATTTACTTGATAACAAAGATAGAAACGGTTGGTTTAAGAGAAGTACTTTATTCTCTGAAAATAGTGCAAATACTGCTCTTATTTCGAACAATACAGTAAATGCAATTTTACCTGACACAAATAATCTTGTTTGGATAGGAACGGCCAAAAATCTGAATTTGTTGGATTTTAATATACCTAGATTTAAACTGTTAAAAAAGAAGATAGGAGCACAATTAAATAATCAGGTCGTTTTTTCAATATTTAAAGAAAATGGGAATATATGGGTGGGTACTTCCGGAGGTGGTTTAAATTTTTTTAAAAACGGGAAAGTTTATTATTTTACTGAAAACAGAAAGAATAAATATGCCATATCCGACAATATCATAAGGTCGATAACTATGGATAACAAAGGATATTTATGGTTGGGTACTACAAAAGGAATATCAATAATAGATCTAAAAAGATTCAATCCTGATAAACCGGAATTCATAACAATTCACTCTGATTTCGGAAAGCCGAATTCTTTAAGCGGTGAATTTATCAGAAACATTTATTCGGATGATAATGGGAATATTTGGATTGCAACTTATGGACAGGGATTGAATCGATTTACCGGAAATATAGAAAAAAGGGTGTTTACTTTTAAACATTTCAAACAAAATAATGAAAGTGATAACACCTTAAGTTCAGATTATGTGAATTTAATAACTCAGGATAAAAATGGTATTTATTGGATAGCCACACGAGAAGGTCTTAACAAATTGATATTTGAAAATCATGATTTTGATCATCCTGTATTCAAATCTTATAAGTATATTAACGGTGACAGTTCTAGTATTAGTGAAAATTCTGTTCATGATATTTCTATTGACGATTCCGGAATAATATGGATAGGTACTAGATATGGTTTAAATAGTTTTGATCCAGGTAAAGAAGTTTTTAGGGCATATTTCAAATCCGACGGATTGGCAAATGATTTGATTTTCAGTTTAATTGAAGATGATTTTAATCAATTGTGGATTGGTACCGGTCATGGTTTGTCTTGTTTTGATAAAAACACCAAGACATTCAATAATTATTATTTGAAAGACGGATTACAAGACAATGAGTTTAATACTTTGGCAAGATTCAAAGATGAGGATGGAAATATTTATTTTGGCGGGGTAGGGGGAGCAACTATCTTTTATCCGCCTGATTTGAAATCAGATGATAAGTCTTATGATTTACAGCTTACACAATTAATATCAAAAAACAAATTATTCAATAGAGTTTCCGGTTTTGAAAGGATACAATTGGATAAGGAATTGAGCTATATTAACAAAATAGAATTAAAATATAGTGATTTTCCCGTTTATATTAAATTTTCTGCTCCAAATGCCAATCCTTTGCATTTTCCAAGTTATTATTATAAACTTCTTCCATTGAATAAAGAATGGAATTATTTAGGAGTAAGAAACGAAATACAATTGCTTGATCTTTCTCCCGGAACGTATCATTTATACTTGACAGGTGGTTATAATGGGAAAATATGGAGAAAAGCTCCAAAGATTATTGATATAGCTATAAAACCTCCCTGGTGGAAATCATTTTGGGCATATTTCGGGTATTTTTTAGTTTTAATTTCTTTTACTTATTTGTTTTTCAGATTGACATATCGAAGAAAATTGGCTTTGGAAGAAAGTAAGAAATGGCAACAAATAGAAGAAATGAAATCTGAATTTTATACTAACATTACACATGAATTCAGAACTCCTCTTACGGTAATTTTAGGAATGGCAGATCAACTTAAGGATAAATTAAGTTCTCAAAATATATATACCGAACCCTTGAAAATGATTAAACGTAACGGTATAAAATTGCTGGATCTTGTCAATCAACTTTTGGATATGGCAAAAATTGAGGACGGCAAATATCAACTTAATAATACTAACGGTGATATAGTTTGGTTTATCGGATTTATTGTGGATAATTTTCATTCTTATGCTGCCTCTAAGGAAATTGAATTAATTTTCTATTCTGAAGTTGAAATATTAATAATAGATTTTGATTCCAAAGCAATTGAAAGAATTATATCCAATCTAATTGCCAATGCCATAAAATTTTCATATAAAAACAGTAAAATAATTATTCATTTAAATAAAATAAATAAAGATAACAACGAACTATTGCAAATCAAAATAAAAGACCATGGCATAGGCATTGAAAAATCTGAGTTGCCACTTATTTTCAATCGTTTTTATATAGCAAAAAATACGAAATCCCCAAATAGCAAAAATACCGGTACGGGTATTGGATTGGCTATGGTGAAAAATATGGTGGAAATGATGAATGGTACTATAACAGTTAAAAGTATTATTAATAAAGGTAGTGTTTTTACTATTATTTTACCGGTAAATATCAATCACAACTCTGCTGATATTAAAACCATTGAAGTTATTTCTGATATAGCTTCTGACAGTAATTTTTCCATTGATTCAGATATCCAATCCAAGGATAAAGATCTGGTGCTGATAGTGGAAGATAATAAGGATATAGCAAAATATATATCAAATTGTATATCGGATGACTATTCCGTCAGATATGCTGAAAACGGTAAAACAGGTCTTGAGTTAGCAAAAAATATTATTCCTGATATTATCATAAGTGATGTGATGATGCCTATGATGGATGGTTATGAAATGTGTGAGTTATTGAAAAAAGATATGAAAACAAGTCATATACCTGTTATATTATTAACAGCAAGAGTAAGCGAGAAAGACAAACTTACCGGATTGAGACATGGTGCGGATGCATATTTGATGAAACCATTTAATATAGAAGAACTCAATGTTCGCATTGAACAACTTCTATTATTACGTAAAAAACTACAAGAAAAATATAAAAATCCTGTAAATTGGGATCTTATTCAAAAGCAAGATGATCAAGAGCAACTATTTTTACAGAAAATAATAAAAGAAATTGAAAAAAAACTAAGCAAATCATCTTTCAAGATTTCGGATCTTGTAAAATCAATGGCAATGAGTGAAACTCAACTTTATCGTAAGCTCAAAGCATTAACGGGAAAATCCCCTTCTATATTTGTAAGATTTATTCGTTTGCAAAAAGCAATGCATTTATTGAAAACCACTAACCTTAATATATCCGAAATTGCTTATGATACAGGATTTAGTGATCCGGCATATTTCAGCAGGGTTTTTAAAGATAGATATGGTATAGCACCGAGTGAGGTTAGGAACAATGGCAGCTAGTGTTTAGATTATACATGAAATTGACGAAATAATACAAGTGTTTTGGTTAGAATGCTTTTAACTTTGTGATTATATTAAAATTAGTGAATTATGATTAAACCAAAATATTTAATAATTTCTATCCTGATAGTTTTGACAACATTGGCTTGTGATAAAAATGATAATTCGAGTGAAAAACCACATGGTAGTGATAAAGCAATTCCGGTGTACAATCAAGCATACCAAGAGAATTTTGAAGCAGATAAAATAAGTGAAATTATTAATAATGCTAAAAATGCTTATGTTCTTGTTGATCCCTTTCAACCTGGTGTTGCTAAATCTATTTCCGATATAAAAGTAAAAGGAAACCAAGTAGGTGGATATATCAGCATAGGAACCGGCGAAAACTGGCGGGATGATTTTGATAACCTAAAACCTTTTTTGGTTTCCAAAGAATGGGGACAGTGGGAAGGTGAATATTTTGTGAATAAAACCAACACCGGAATTATTGATGTGATGAAAGCAAGGATAGACAGTATGGAAAAATGGGGTTGTGATTGGGTAGAATTTGATAATATGGATTGGATTTTTGATGTTGATTTGCGCAAAGAATATGGCTATGAAGTTACAATTGATGAAGGAATTGCTTATTTCAATGAACTCTGCAATTATCTTCATCAAAAGGGTATGAAATGTATGGCAAAAAATACAGTTGAAGGAGCTTCGAGTTTTGATGGAGTGCTTTATGAATCTTATCATAAACAAAAAAACTGGTGGGATAATGAGGGTACGAGAGAGTTTTTAAACGCGGGCAAGTTGGTTATTGTTAATCACTATAATGAAAGTAATTGCGATGAAGTGTATATTGAGTATATGAATATTTATTCTAGTGATATTTCATATATCTGTGAAGATAAAAATCTAAAAAAATATGTGCATTACAATGAGGGAAAAGAGTGAATTAGATTGAATATTAAATCCAAGGAGCACTGATATTTTATTTTTATTAAATGAGTAAATAATGAATTTGAAAAAATACTCCATGATATTATTATTAGTATTATTTTATTCTTGTGGAGACGATTTTAATGATATTGATAAACGTGATGATAATGCCGTAAAAATCACGGATTCGTATCCCCGAAGTTGTCAAAATCCCGTTTTCTCTCCTGATGGTCAGTATATTATTTATACAAGATTTTTAAATGGTTACAATTTAAGTCCGTCTGAAATAGTAAAAATAAAGATTGACGGTAGTGAGGAAAGAATCTTGGTATCAAGTGCTAATTCAGGAAATGTAAATGTTCCTTTTGGAAGCTGGGTAGATGACAGAATTTGTTTTGCTTCCGATAGGGCAGGAATGGCAGATGAAATATGGATTGTAAATGATGACGGTAGCAATTTAAGACAGATAACCACTCACTCTGATAATGAAGGAGTTTATTATATTGAACCGGTTTTTAATCCACAGAATAATGATCAGATAGTATTTGAATATGTCGAAGGAGAAAATGATATAACCGCAATCCACAAAATAGCCTATTTGGATGTTATCACAGGAGAAATCAAATTGATTACTGACGGATCATTTGATGACAGATTACCAAGTTGGAGCAATGATGGAAGCAAAATACTATTTCAAAGAAATAAATACGGACAAGATGAGGGTTGGAGTATTTATATTGCGGATATTGATTTTTCAAAAGCAGAATGTCTTCAAAATATAAAAGAATTATCATCCGGCATTTCCGATAATACAGACTGTTCATGGAGTTATAATGATAAATATATTTTGAGCTCAAGTAATTATGGTGATTTGGAGGTTCCCAATATTTGGTTATTTCCTCTTGATTACACTCTGTCTCCGGTTCGAAAAACTTTTAATAAATTATATGAAGATGGTGCTCCGTCCCAATCTCATGATGGTAAGATGATAGCTTTTGAAAGTCATTATGGGGAGACAGAAGAACAATCATCTGAAATATGGATAATTAAACAATAATATTATGAAAATAAAATTATTTCAAAAAATACTATTCTTTGTTATTTTCTTTTTATTAATTTCAATCGGAATTAAGGCTCAAAAATCTACCAGTCATATAATAAGAATTAATTTTTTACCTGTTTTATCTGAAAATTCAGATTATTTGAGTTATGTGAGTTTTCGGACACAGTTTTCACTTGATTATGAAATGACAATCAATGATTTTCATCCTTTTATTAAAGTGACTTACATCGGTCCAAAACAATATTTCGGTTATTTTACTTATGATAATAGCAGTCCTGATAATTATTTCAATATTGCAGGATATGGAATAGGAACAGGAGTCAGATTTTATTCTCATAATAATAAAGGAATATATCTTTCACCTGAAATAGAATATATGAGGTCTCGAAAATATAAACCGTCTTCCGAAGGATTATTGAACTTTACGAAAGAATATATGTCATCTATTAAAGTCGGAAGGCAATGGATTAAGAATTCGGGGTTTTTTATAAATATTTACACGGGAATAGGATTTGTTTATAGAAATTATATTGAGATAATAGAAGAAGGAGAAATGAAAACGGCAGAATATAATGGAGTGGGTTTTAGACCTTATTTAGGACTGGAATTGGGGTATGGATTTTGAAAAAATAGTTGTAAATATAGGATAGTTTATTAAATCCCATATTTACAACTTTAATGTGCTCAATATTATATTTTTATTATCAATTTATCTGAGAAATCCGACTCTTTACCATCTTTAAATATTATTTTTATAATGTATTGATATTTAATGTTTCTTTTCAGATTTTTATCCAGATATTTATTTTCAACTGCTTTCAAAGTAGCTATTCGCTGCAACGGATGGTTTTTGTCCATTCTGTATATTACAAAAGCATAAATATTTTTTTGGTTTGAATTCCATTTTAATAAAATATCTTTTTTAATAATTTCATAGTCAAATGAATCAACGCTTTTCTTAATTTTAAAATCAGGTGATGTGATATTTAAATTTCTAACAATATCAGATTTTAGTCCGCTTTTGTCAAAAGCTATAATTTTGTATTCATAATTTATATTTGGGGAAATTGTAGTATCAAAATAAATCGTTTTATCATCTGTGAATTTTAAAATATCTGTCCAGATTGTATCGTTTTCACTTTTTCTTGATAACAGATGATAATCAACATCATTGCTACTGCTCAATGCCCATGTGATAAGAACTCCTTTTTCATTTATCTTATAGTTGGTGAAAACAGGTGAGTTTGGAGGAATAATATCAGGTCTTTCCAGTTCTAAAATATCTGAAAACGGTGAAATATTATATCGAAAATCCACTGCGGTAATCCTGTAATATACGTGTCTTGTAAGTGTGTTTAATGAAACTGTATCAATAAATAACAGTGAATCATAAGGTCCGGAAGTTATCTGTGCAAATACATTCTTTTTGCTGTTAGCAAAGTATACCTGATAACCTATTACATCTTCTTCCGGATTTTTTTTCCAATGAAGTGTTACTATTCCGGTAGAATCTATTTCTCCGGTCAATTCTAACGGTTGAGTAGGGGGAATACTATCTATAACATTGCCATAAGCAGGAAGAGACCCCTGGATATTGCCGGCGGTATCTATTGATTCTACGATATAGGTTTCAGGTCTTAATTTATTAGCTTCCGGATCCAAAAAACTAAAAGTTTCTTTTGATAATAAAGAATCGCTAATAAGATTAAATGGTCCTGAAAATTCTTGGGATTTTGTAACTCTAAATCCTTCCAGATCTTCATAGTCTCCATCAAAAGTCCATGTGATTTGCATTCCTTTTCCTTCGAGATAATCCGCTTTGACATTTTCTGGCTGACCAGCTGGAGTTTTGTCCCGCCCCATTAATATTATTGTATCCGAAAAAGTACTTTTTTCTCCAAAAGGTGTATATCCGATAATGCGATAATGATAGGGGATATAGTTCTGAACACTATCAATATACGAAATATAAGGTGAGTACAAAGTACTATCTTCCGATAATCCGTGAACAAACGGTTGTTCATTCAATTTAATAAAATTTATCCCGTCTTTAGATCTTTCTATATCATATGCGGTAAAAGAACGATTGTGCAATTCCCTGTCAAGGTTTATTACTATGTGATGTTCATCTTCTATACCGGAAAATATTTTAGGTCGTGGTAATTGATATTTTTCTGTAGTTTGTACATAAATATAAGCAGTATCAACAATATATATGTCCGGGCTAACAGGTATTGTAATGCGGTACATATAATTTTTACCTTCTTCTGTTGTACTATCACGAAAAGCTAATCCCGATGCAAATGCGGTTTCCAGGTTCAAATCGGAAACAAATAAATCAAAGCCGTATCTATTGCTCAATTCATCAGCTTGTTCTATAAATGATCCTCCATCTTCGATAGATATGGAATGCCATTTATCATGTATACATTCCAAAGCTACAAGTAAATTTTTATTCATTGTATCTTTTTCGTATGCTGTTTTAAACCGGTCTACTGTCCAAGGCATAATCGATGATGAGGTTAAGACTTTGTGATTTACAAGTACTGCCGTATCATCTTTAATATCAAACTCTCCTCTTGTGATATTATAGCCGTATTGGGTACCCATAAGCCATGCACCGGATTTTGTTGTTCCCCAGCGTAGCAATACTCCGTCATCATCATATTTTGCTATTACTTTTATTATCTGATTTCTATTTTTTAATGACAAAGGATTTATGATGCTTTGTGAAAATAGCAGTACGGGTAATATTACGAATAAAACAATGATTATTGATTTAAGACTTTCGTATTTTTTCATATTTTCCATGTTTTTTATTATTTGGTATAGTTTATGAATTAATGCATTCCCCCCATAGCTCCTATCATCTGACCTAAAGTCCCTCCTCCTTGTCCACCACCAAGGCCATTTCCACCGAAGCCACTGCTTCCTCCTCCCGTAAAAATTCCACCACCAACACCTAGTCCGGCACCCGGACCTTCCATCCCTTTGTATTGTCCGATTGCAGTATTAAATTTATTATTCATGTTGTCAGCAGCATCTTGCATTTCTCCTAACGACCAAACAGGCATGATTCCTGTTTTTTTGTATGGCTTATCCATAAATTTTCTATAAATTGGATAATCCAGTTTTCCTGAATTATTCGTTTGGGCAGGAATACTATTATAGATAGTGCTGAAATTATTAACAGGCCTGTAAGTATTACTTATAGTATTGAATGCAATCGAATATTTTCCCGGATAATTATTTAATGCTTTAGTATCATCTTTAAATTCTGAAAGACTATTCGGTTCCTGATGGTCTCCTTGTACAGGCGGTAAATTAATATTAGAATCATGTACAGGGAAGTATCTTAGTTTCAAAACAATGGGTTTAGATATATAACTACCGTTCCAATTTTCATTATTATTCTTATTATTTCTTTTATTCCAATTATTTCTACTTCTGTTATTATTGTTATTTGTTGAACGATCAACATAATGCAGAATTTTTTTATCATCCCAATATCCTCCTTGTATCCTATAATTCAAAACAATATTTTTATTAGTAGTTTTGATTTCATCATCAGAATTTATAGAAGAGAAAGGATCTGTGATAATAACATTCGGAGGATATTTAATATCTTTTAATTTGCCAGGGTCAAAAGAAATATATTTCAGTGTATTGTTTTCATATTTTACTACGTCATAAGGAGAATTAGGATCTTCTTTGAATACACTGATAGCATTTCCATAAAGATCATACATATCAAATCTTTCATTAGCTCTTATTTCAATATCAACAGATTCATCATCAATACCATCGCAACTACTGGGAGTATTATAATAACCCTGGTAAGTACATCCTCCTGATATATTGTGATGATAATTTAGGGTGACAGCATCAATTTTATCTTTCAATGTCGGATATTTACTTGTTTTAAAATCATATTTATATAAAATATACCTTGAATAGTAATATTTATCATAATCCGGCATTGGTATATTATTGGCATTATCAATCATTCCAATTGTATTCTGATTAAGCTGAGCATGTGAAACGACATTTTTGTCTTCAACATCTTTCATGTGAACCACTTTGCTTTTGTCCGTGTATTGCTCAGCAGAAATCCCCCGCTTCTCATCATTATATTTTCCTACTAATTCCATTTTTGATTTTTTTGGATTCATTTTTACAATATCTTCACTTTGTATTAATCTTTCGATTCTACATTCATAGATAATATTTTGTTCCAGCTTTGCATTTCTATTATATTCCAAATACACATTTTTGATTTTTTTCCTGGCAATAGGAACTTCAATAGATGATCCTTTGGATTCTTTAGGTATATATTTTGCGATATAATAATAATAATTACCTTTTTCGTCCTTTTCAGGAAAATAGTTGTTGAACATATCCGTATTCATTGATTTTGATTCTTTATCTGTTCCTCGATAATATATGAGTCCGGTTTTATTCACTTCATCTTCGGAAGTTAAGAAATTTTGATTTTTAATTGGTCTGCTATAGTCAATAAAAGGATCCAGTGTTTTTGGATAGTCACCTGTCTTAAAAGTATCTCTTTTTATTTCTTCGTAAATATTATTACTGTTATTTTCCTTGACAAAAGGCCAAGAGGATATATCCGATTCATCGCATGATGCAGTTGGGCATTCTCTACCTCTTAGTATTATTTCGGCAACATATTCTGTTTGTGCTTTCAGGTATTTGTCTAAGTGGTATAAAGAAATAGTATTTTCTGCTTCCATGGTAATAGTTCCTGTCAGATTTTGTTTTGTTTGTTTTTCAAAAACATCATATTCAAAAATAACGGGTGCAAGTTTTCTGACTCCTTTTTTCGGGTCATCCAGATCTTTTGGTATTTCATAGATCTTATTAACAGGTAGAGAAAAAGTGGTTTTGATATTTGATAATACACTCACATCCTTACCCTGTGGTTCAATCTCTTTTATAAATGTAATACCAAATGGATTGGGTGAAGTGAATTTGCATTTTTCTCCAATAGTCATTTGGAAATTGGCATGTCCGGATACCATACCGCCTAGCACACTGTATTTTACACCTGCCCGCCCGTCAAACCAATTGGGATTCGGAAATCCGCCTGACAATGCCACTGCAGCTGAAAGGGAAAGGATATCGATTTCATAGGTTTTGAAAAACCAAACACGTACACCTAGGCTTCCGCCAAGTCCGGCATAAACCTGACCTTGACCATACCAACCGTTTTTACCTCTGGCATATCCTCCGTCCGGTGATGAGCAAAATATCTGATTTGAGTGCGTTATATTAATATCAAATCCAAGTGCTGCCCAAAATTTAGCATAGACAATACCGGCATCCAAGCTATAATTTATTTCAGCAGCAGCTCCGAAAGCTAATCCTTCTCCAGATAGATATTGCATTTCATCATTATTATTTCTGTCCTTTCTTTCGTCACCGGATTTTGTTCCTTCCAGTTCATTGCCTTCCGTTTTCCCCTTTCCTTTTCCTATCCCCAGAAGATCTTGAATCTTTTTAGGTAACTCCGGTAAATATGTAGGAATTTCATAACCGAACATAAGATATGAGGAAAAGTCAACATTAAGAGCCGGAGGTACTGAAACTTTTAAACTTGCCCTATTTTTATAAGTTCCAATTTTAACATACCATTTTTTTTCCTCAAAATGAAACACTGCTTTCACAACTC
>Ga0256913_10000663_pt1 | contig 17979 bp, 18 predicted proteins | sample Axial_MatmetaG_FD_185970 | JGI IMG/M metagenome (GOLD analysis project Ga0256913, IMG submission 185970) | Deep-sea worm associated microbial mat communities from Axial Seamount, Juan de Fuca Ridge, Pacific Ocean - Axial_Mat | ecosystem: Environmental > Aquatic > Marine > Oceanic > Microbial... | reverse complement strand
GGAATAAGGAAATAGACAAAATGCCACCAGGTCTTGGTATGGTGCAGCATCACCCTTTCAAGCCTGTAGCTGTACCACTGCAGGTTGGTAATGGTGTAGTATCCCATTGAAAGCAGGAAAAGTGCATAAAAAAGATAGTTTACGATGGTCATGAGTGGATATCCTTACATTGTTCTGTGATGGTCTGGGCGATAAACGGTGCATGTTTGAGAAAGAAGAAGTGGTCTCCATCCAAGGGATAGAACCGGGAATCTGCTATGAGTCCCGCGATCTTCTCTCCGGTATAGAGCGGTGTTGCAGTATCTTCCTTTCCCCAGAAACAGAGTGCCCTGCTTTTTGATTTTGCAAAAGAGGCTTCGAAATCCTCATCGACCACATTCTTGAAGGTCTCATACATCTCATGGCTCATATCTTTGACATCAGAACTTCTGAAAAGATCACGCATCTTCTTGATCCCCAGCGGTTTGAGCAGTTTGAATGTGGCTATCTTGATCTTGACAGACCATGGTTTCTCGGTCACGACCCCTGCTGAAGAGAGGAGGACCAGGCATGGAGTATTGAGCAGCGTAGCTACCTTTCCACCAAAAGAGTGACCCATGGCGATCATCGGTTCTGCTTCGAGCAGATCGAGGAAGCGTTTCACGATAGCCGCATAATCCTCTGTGGTCAGTACCGTATCGTTGCTGCTCTTTCCAAAACCGGGCATATCCAGGTAAATATGTTTGAACTCCGGAAGAAGCTTGCCAAAAGCCTGCTTCATGATCTCTTTGTTACTTCCCCATCCGTGCAGCACAAGCAGTATCTCTTCCTCCGCCGGATTGACGATCTCATAGGAGAGCTGAAAGGAGTGTTCTTTGTAGGTTATCTCTTTAGATGCCATCGTTATCTACCATTTTTTTTAAATGGTCTATTTTACCATTTTTAACCCGGATTATGCATTAGAATCAACAATTTAATGATAGACCACTCTATTTTTTCCAAGTTTTTTTGCCTGGTAAAGTGCTTCATCCGCTCTTTTATAAATAGTATCTACAGTATCACCATTACGAGACAATGTTAATCCAAAGCTTGCTGTCAGTCTGTCTATAGTCGTGAATGTATGCCCGTCTATCAGTTGACGCATATGTTCAAATTTTTGTAAGATCGTTTCTTTATCGTCACAGTTAAGAAAAACAAGAAACTCTTCTCCTCCCCATCTTGCGATCATATCTTCTTTACGCAAATTATTTTTAATGATTTGCACAAACTCTTTCAATACCTTGTCACCGGCAAGGTGTCCGTATGTATCGTTGACGTTTTTAAAATTATCAATATCGATAACGGCCAGTGCAAAATTGTTATTTTTTTTGAATTCATTTTTCAGTCTTTCATCAAAGTACTGTTTTCTGTAAATCCCAGTAAGTGGATCAAAATCAACTTTACCTTGCAATAGCTGGTTAACCTTGTTCAGCTGTGTAATATTGGTCAGAGTAAACAGCTTGTATCGTTTTTCAAGAAGTGTCGCTTTGACAAGGAAAGTCTCTTTTCCTATCATTACCTTTTGTTCCTGATCTTTTGTATACTCATAAAGTTCTTCAAAACTTTTCACATCCATCGAAATAAGGTCAAAGTCATACAGTTTTCGTTCTTTGATATCTTCAATATCTTTTATACTGAAGTATTCAAGGAATTTTTCATTTGCATACTCTATGGTATTGTCATTTGTAACGACCAAAAGATTGTTCTGACTGTCAAGTATTTTCTTGATAGTACCGTAGAGAAGCATATTTTCGTTACTGTACTGTAGCAATTCCAATTTTGAGAGTGTGATCTCAGTTGTATTGTGCAGCAGGATCATTACAGTTTTATCATCATAAAATTCAAGATGCAAATCGACATAGTATTCATTCTTATAAATAGTCTTTAAAATACAGTTGCTGTCTTTAGTGTCAAAAACACTCTCTATCCTCTCCTCGTATCCTGTGAGTTCAGGCAGATATATCATGATATCATCACTGATTTTCGGTGCTGTTTCCATATATTTCTTCACACCTTCTGAAAAACCGGTAATCCGGTACTCTCTGTCTATCAATATGTATTCAAACACATCCTGTGAAAGAATGGCATTGAGAATAATCTGAATATTTTTCATGTAAGCATATCCTTTGCGAGTTGGGTAAAAAGAGAAATGACATGACTACCGTCTTTGGCAGACGTAAAAAAACCGTTCTTTCCCAATGACATATGTGTTTTTTCATACACGGTAAGAAGATCGGACTTGTTATATGCCACAACATACTTTGCATTGGGATTGACAGATAGAAAAGCAGCAATATGCCCATCAAGACTCTGTATGGTCTCTTCTCTGGCAGAATCTGCAACAAATATAGCTCCGCTTGCACCAAGAAGATAGCTCTGTGGGATCTTTTTTTGAGGTGTTGCACCCTCTACATCCCATATGAGGAGTTCACACTCTACAGTGTTCAAGTTAAGCGCTTTTTTTGATATTTTAACACCTATCGTAGTTAGATACCTGTCTTCAAAACTGTTGTCGATATAGCGTCTTATAAGGCTTGTCTTTCCCACATTGAAATCACCAAGTAAAAGTATTTTTTTTCTGATCATAATCTCTCTTGCAAACTTTATTGTTTATCGACAGCAGTCAAAAGGCCAGCAATATCATTCTCTAGTCTTTTATCGTCAAACTGAAATTCAATCTCTATACGTCTTGATGCGTTTTTATCTTCCATACCATTCTTGAGAACCGGAAACTGACTGGCAAATCCTCTTGAATCAAGCAGAGATCCCAATCTGTTTTGCTTGACAATATCCATATCAGCGATGAATTTTTCAACATTTTTTGCCCGTTCTTTTGAAAGACGCTTATTGTATCCTATGTTTCCATCACTATCGGTATGCCCTTTGATAAAGATCTTTTTTAAATATTTTTTTGCTTCAGGTATGGCCATCAATGTATTGATGTACTTGTTGACATTTACCGCAATGATCTTTTGGGCATCATTGTCAAGCAGGGTTTTACCTTTTTCAAAAAACATATTGTCCGAAAAGACAAATTCACGGACAGCCGGATTGAAATAGGGATTTTTTTTAAATTTTTCAGCAAGTACTTTGTCAAGATCATTTTTCAAATGCATTAATCTATCTATTTTTTTTAGCCGTAAAGTACGTTCCTGCTCTGCCTTCGCTATCTTGTTCTGTAGTATTCTTACAGTATTTGAGAGTTCTTCTATACTTCGATTACTCTCTTGTACATTCTGCTCAAGTCCAACAATTATACGCTTGCTGCCTTTTATATTTTTTTCAAGTACCGCAATATGTTCTTGAAGACCGGCAAGTGCCTGCTCCAGACTCTTTTTCTCATCAAGAATCATTTTATTTATCTGCATCAGAGGCATTGTGATACGATCGACGATCTTTAATCCGCTCTTTTCTTCAATGGCCTTTTTTATCTTTTTAAAATCGGCAAACGTATCAACACTTCCCGTAACAGTTACTGTCTGATCGTTTATATCGATCCCTATTTCATATCCGCTTTGTTCAAACACTTCTTTTTTAATTTGATACTCATCAAATATCTCTTTTGCCCATTCTGCCATGCCCGCAAACAGAAGAATACCCGCTGCCAATACAACAAACTGCATATATTTTGACTTTTTCTTCTCTTTTCCAAGATTGGTCTGTTGCGCATTAAGATAATGCTGCATCTCTTGCTTGAGAGAGACGATCTCTTCCGCACGGTCATCACCATCAAATGTCTGAAAAAATGTCATATACTCTTTAAGCAGAGATGCAAAAAAACGATTAATCTTTGTACGTTGTTCCTGGTCAGGTTCTGCATCCATGAATGCAATAAGATAGACACTTCCTGCACTTTCTATATAGAGTGTGGCATTTCCATAACTTACAAGCTGTACTTCAGAGGGATCATCACTGTTTTGTATCCAGTCATTAATAAAATCTTTAATAGCACTTGCCATCGACGCGACCATATGCGGATCACTTATCTCACTCTCTTTCAGGTTAGCTTCACCTATAAGAAGTCCACTCTCCTTCTCTATTACAAAGAGGGAAAGTATTTTTGCATCGCTGCTCTCTTCAAGAAGCAGTTCCGTCTCACTCACCCCGGTCAGTTTTGATTTTATTTTTCTCTTAAAACGTTCCAGAGAAAGGCCGTCATCAATTTTCTTGTTGATTGTCTCCATCAACTCTTTTATGGTCGCAGTCACATATTTACTGATCATACCGCCCATGATCGGATAGAGTGAATCGATCATAGCATCCCGGTTGGAAGCGATTCCTTCTGAGACAGCCGATGCAAGGACATCTTGAAGTGACCTGCTTAGTGCTTCCGGATCTCTTTTAGATGTTTCAGCGATGATGTTGGCAAGATGGTCAGAGATAATGGAGATTGTTTGCCCGTCTTCATTTTCAAGACGTTTCAGCAAAATACTGTCAAAAAGAGAGATGATCTTTTTCGCAAGCAGCGTATCATCCTCAGAACGAACAGCAAGCTCTTTTACCTGTGATTCAAGCTCGTTTAATGTTTCAAGCTCATCGGCCAAAAGAAGTTTTTTGAGTTTGTCAAGCTCACTACTGCTATTTTTCAGTTTTTACATCCTTGTCAAGTACAGCAGCTGTCATATCGGTACCTTGTATTTTCATAGCAACTTCAAGAAGCATTTGAGCCATACTTTCCCGTGAAAGTTTATTGTCTGACAATGTAGAAAGTTCACTTTTGAGCATCCGGTCAAGGTCGTCTCTTGTCGACTTGATCAATGCTGTAATATTCTGATGTTCATCAGAAACATTCTCTTTCATGATTTTCAATTTTGTATCAAACTCATCTTTTTGTAAACCGATCTTCTCCTGGAGCCCCTCATCAAGAGTATCAACAAGGTCTTTGAGTTTTGTTCTCTCTTTTTGTGTAGTTACAGACAGATTGTCAATTTTTTTCTCCAATACTTCCATTGCACGTTCTGTCTCTCTTTGCAATTTTTCATGGGCCTTCTGAAACCCCTGCCTGATCTCTTCATGCATGCTTTTTATATTTGCATCCATACGATTGAACTTTTCATCAAACTCTTTGATCTGTGAACCAAAAATAAGATCTCTTATCTGGTCAACATTATTTACTTTATTTTCTGACATTTTCCCTCTTTTTCAAGTTAATATATTCTATATATTTTAGTGCATATACGCTTTTGTTTTTCTGATTGGAAAAGGACACAGGGAAAGCTTATGACAATAAATCATATATTTTCCTAAAAACTGGATTTTTATATTGTTTTTATCGCAGATTTGATATGATTGATAACATTATTTACTACCGGTCCATCAGTTCCAACAAAGGAAAAGACAATCACACTATGATATCCAAAAAAATTATTCTGATCGGGGACTTTTCAACAGGAAAAACCAGTCTTATTCGCAGGTTTGTCGACAACCAGTTCAGTGATGCCTATTTAAGTACGATAGGTGTCAAAATATCTCAAAAAAATATCGTATTGGAAGAAGAGACTGTCCGGGGGCTTATCTGGGATATTGAAGGGGGTACAGAAAGCAAACCTCTCAACAGAACCTACGTTATAGGGGCACACGGATGTATCATTGTTGCCGATATCACCAGAGAAGAGACTATCTCCAATATTGCATCCTATATTGAAACTCTACAAGCCATATCTCCTGATGTACCCTTTACTCTTGTGCTGAACAAGTGCGACAAAGTCGATCAGGAGAAGAGAGAGATGATTTATCAGCATACACTCAAAAAGTACCAAAATTTTGTACAAGATCTCCATCTTGTTTCTGCCAAAAGCGGAGAAGGTGTGGAAAAAATGTTCACAGTCATTGCCAGGCGTATGCTCAAAAAAGGATAACCATGCATCTTCAGGAAGTTTTCAATGCGATTTATGCCAACCATCCGTACGAATACCTTGTCATCAACAGGCAGCTGAAGGTCATAGAATATTCAGACAAAGTCTTTCATTTCTGCATTCAAAGTTCGCAAAAGTGTGACAACATAAACCTTATGGAAGCTGTACCGGAACTTTTTGGGCTAGAGAGTGAAATTGATAAAATATTCAAAGGGGACAGCACTGTTTTTACACTTCCCTATATTGCAAAAGCACCCGACCGCTACATACATATTCATATTCACCCCGGGAGGATCAAAGGTGAAAGCCCCTCCGAAGATAGCGTGTATGAAACACTGATTATTCTTTTTGAAGATATTACCGATATGGCGAATACCCAGCAGAATCTTGTGCAAGAGAGAAATGAAAAGTCTCTACTGCTCGAAGAGCTCTCTGAAAAAAATGCCAAACTGAAAATTTTCAATGAACAGATGCAACAGCTTGTTGAGGAAGAGAGTAAAAAAAACCTGGAAAAGCAGAAAATGGTTGAACTGCAGTCACGCCACTCCCAAATGGGTGAAGTTATTGGCATGATTACACATCAGTGGAAACAGCCCCTTAGCGTGATCAGCCTCATTGTAACTATCTTGAAAACAAAACATAATCTGACTCCCGAGAAGGCAGAAAAAAAACTTGACGATATTCTTTCTCAGGTAAACTATATGACTCAGACCGTAAATGACTTTCAAAACTTTTTTAATCCGTCCAAAGAAAAAGTCATTTTCAACATCTATGAAAATCTCCATACCATTTTGGAACTGGTCAAATATGAATATGACTATAAAGCGATAGATCTTGAACTCAAAGGTGATCTGGAACTCCTGGCTTACGGGTATCCGAATGAATTCAACCAGGTGGTACTTTCACTCTTGAAAAATGCCAAAGATGCATTTATGGAAAACCCTCATGAATCTATGAAAATAGAGATCATAATCGATCAAAAAAAAGGGAATCCCCAAATTCTTGTCAGAGATAATGCCGGAGGTATTCCAGATGAAATGATCGATAAGATATTTGATCTCTATATGACAAGCAAAAAAAACGGATCAGGACTGGGGCTGAATATTGCCAAAAGTATGATCGAACACAATATGAATGGCCACTTAAGTGTTTCAAATACAGAAAATGGCGCTGAGTTTTCCATTATGGTGCCTGCCAATGAGAGGTATGGCATTTAAACTATAGTCTTCAATACCGTCATTCTAAAACTTTTTTGATCTTTTCTATATGATCGGGAATACTACTGTCTGTCTGTATATCCATCATAATATCACCCGCATCGGTATTCCCCATATTGTACAGCAGCCCTTTCAATGCATGCAGAGACTGGTTAAGCTGATCTATACTGACATTCTCTTCTTCTATCAGTGATTTCAGTTTCCCTATCTCTTTTTCCAGATCCCTTCTCCCGGAATCCAGCAGTTTCGTTATCTGCTCCTCTTTGAAGCCGAATGCGGCAAACTTTTTTTGTGCGATCTGCATTGTTTCATCGATAAGTCTCTCCATTACCCGTTCCTCCCATATAAATTATTTGGATTATACAGAAATTGCTCTTTTTTACACAAGTGCTGTCAAAGAATAAATGATGTAATATTACTCCACCAAGTTACAGACAACCATCCAAAAAGGAGCATGGCAGATGATACGTATTGCTATTGCGGATGACCACGAGATCGTACGAAGCGGCCTTTCGATGATCATTGAAAAAGAAGAAGGGATGGAGGTCGTACAACAGGCATCTTCTTACGCCAAACTGGTAGATATGCTTGTGCAAACAGAGGTGGACCTGCTCATACTCGACCTGAATCTTGGCGACATGAACGGTCTGGGTGTTATTGAAAATATCATTGCTGCATATCCTGAACTGCCCATATTGGTATTGAGTGCCTATCCGGAGAAGACTTATGCACTGCGTGCGTTCAAAAGCGGTGCGTCAGGCTATTTGAACAAAGCAGTCCTCTCTTCCGAACTGATCGATGCGATCTCCACTGTCATAAAGGGTAAAAAATATATCAGCCATACATTTGAAGAAGATCTCGAATACGGAACCTCTCTCGAAAAAGAGGAGCTTGACCTGAACACACTCCTCTCCAAGCGCGAATTCGAGGTTCTCTCTCTTATTGCATCAGGCCATACATCCAAAGAGATCGCACAGGCACTGAACCTGAGTCCCAAAACCGTCTCTACCTACAAAGGACGTATCATGGAAAAACTGATGGTCAAAAACAGCTCTCAGCTTTTTCAGTTCGCCTATGAAAGACTGGGGTCCTCTTTATAAAGGTAAAAGCAATTTAAAGATCGCTCCCTCTTCTCCATTGGAGACTTCTATTTTTCCGTGACAGTGGTCTTCTATAATGATCTTTGACATATAAAGCCCCAGTCCTGTGCCATCACTGTTCTTTTTTGTCGTAAAATACGGATCGAAGATCTTACCCATGACAGCTGGTTCTATCCCGCCGGCATTGTCTTCTACTTCCACATAAATACTCTTCTCTTGTTTAAACGTGCGAATAATGATCTTTGGATCGGTAATATTTTTTTCCTGAAATGCATCTTCGGCATTTTTGATCAGATTAAGGATTACATGCACAAGTTCATTTCGATAGGTATGGATGATGCAGTTGCCGCAGTGATACTCGCTAACCACGGCAATATTCCTATTTTCCAGGGCACTTCTGACAAGTTTGAGCGCATCCCCGACGGTATCGGAAAATCCAATCTTCTCTTTCTCTTTCTCAGGTTTGAAGAAGTTCCTGAAATCATCAATGGTTGCAGAGAGATGCTGAATATATTCGGAGATCATCACCGTCTTCTCTCTAAATGCATCTTTCTCGTACCGGTCCATGTCGATCTTCAATTGAATGGTTGCCGTAGCAGCAGAGATCGCATTGAGCGGCTGTCTCCACTGATGTGCGATCATACTGATCATTTCACCCATTTGGGCATATCGTGCCTGCCGGAAAAGCATCTCTTCCTGCTCTCTGCTTTTTTTGATCTTTTCCTGAATTCTGGCTTCAAGATTTTGGTTGAGAGATTGAAGTTCTCGGGTTTTTTCTTCCAGTTCTCTGGTCTTGTTTTCAACATCATCTGAAAGCAGTTTCTTTACTTCAAGCAGTTTTTGGGTCGACTCCTCCTCTATTTTTGAGTACCAGTGTGCTATCATCAGCACAATGTATATGTTCAAAACCCATATCAGAAACTCAACAAGTGTGATCTGCAAGCCTTCCAGATCAAACATGAAAAGAATACTCAAAAGTATCACAATGATACCTATCCAGTAGATAGATTCCTCTCGTTCAAAAAGATAAAACACCATATAGATCACAGTTGAAATCCAGATGAACCGTATAGGGTTTTCCGGCTGGTGCATCAGCACATAAATAGCACTGACAATAGCCAGAGAGAAGATAATACGTATAATGATCTTGTATTGAGAAGGATCACTCTTTAGTTTGAAGTAACCGACAATAACAGCACTAAAGAAGAGGATATCTGCGAAGAACTGGGTATAGTCCCCCTCGATCAGGCGGATAATACTCATTGTACCGATAACAATAGAAAGAATATACAATATTTTTAAAAGAAGTTTGATCTTCTCTTTGCCAAAGTTATTGTCAAGTTCCACAGGTATCAATGGCTGTCCTCATCTTTTTTCAGTAAACGGTGCATTGTTTTCAAAAGCAGTTCCTGATCGATCGGTTTGGCCAGGTAGTCATCGAAACCTGCTTCAAGAAAACGTTCGCGGTCACCCTGAAGCGCATTAGCAGTCAGAGAGATAACAGGTGTATGGGGCAGCGCATTCTCCTTCTCTATTTTGAGTATCTCTTTTGTCGCATCCATACCGCCAAGATTGGGCATATTCTCGTCCATCAAAATAAGATCGTACCTGCCTGTTTTGAACTTCTCTATCGCTTCGACACCATCATTCGCCATTTCACTGGTCAGTCCTGCATTTTCAAGGATGATACCCAAAAACATTCTGTTGGCTTCGTAATCTTCCACGATAAGAACGTTCCCATGAAGTTTCAGCTCCTCTTCCTCTTCTGTTTCAGACTTCTCTTCACCCAATGACAGAGGAATGGAAAGTTTAAAGGTACTTCCTTTTCCCTCTTTACTCTTGAGTGTCAGTTCTCCTCCAAGCATACGGCTGAGTTCAAGACTGATGGTCAATCCCAGTCCGGTTCCTCCATACACTCTCTCTGTCGATTCATCCGCCTGTGTAAAAGGTTCAAAGATACGTTTTTGCTTCTCTTCACTGATACCGATACCGTAATCTTTGACTACAATGTTGAACTTGCCCCTTTTGTACCATACGACACATTTGACGATAGACCCTTCCGGGGTAAACTTTATGGCGTTGGAAATAAGATTGGTAAATATCTGCTTGATGCGCAATGCATCGCCGTAAAGTATTTTTGGCATATTGTTGTTATACTTGATCTTGAAATCGATCTTCTTTTCGGCAGCTTTTGCCTGAAAGAGTTCTGCGATCGTTACAAGATTCTCATACGGATTGAAATTATACGGCTCTATTTTAAGCTTGCCGCTTTCTATTTTACTGATATCGAGAATATCGTTGATGATCTGGACAAGCGTGTCCGAAGAGTTTTTGATGATATTAAGGTATTTGAGCTTCTTCTCGTCTGTCTCATTCTCTTCCAGCAGCGTAATAAAACCGGTAATAGCATTGAGCGGGGTGCGTATCTCATGGGACATATTGGCAAGAAATTGACTTTTTTGTCTGCTCATCTCTTCTGCGATCTTCTTGGAATCTGCCAAACTTTTATTCATACTTTTGAATTCTCTTTTTCGTATGATGATCTCGATAACCTGCGCAAATATCTTTTCAAAGCGGTCAATATCGATCGGCTTGATAATAAAATGGGTGACTTCAAGATCGATCAGTTTGATCAGATAGTCTGCTTCATTGTGTGCGGATACGACAATGAAGTTCTGTCTCTCCTGAAGCTTCCTGATCTCTTCGATCATCTTTATTCCGTTCATCCTGGGCATATTGATATCGGTCAGAACAATATCGTAGCTCTGCCCCTCTGCCTCATAGAACTCTTTATAGCGTTCGAGCCCTTCTATCCCGTCCGATGCCACATCGATATGATCAAAAAATATTTGCAGCAGCTCCAAAGTATTCTCACGTACGGGAGCATTGTCTTCCACATATAAAATCGTAAATTGATTGTCTTTTTTTAGAAGTTCCTGAAGTAACTGAGACATGTTTCCTCTTTCTTTATAATCAACAAAATCTATAAGGCACCTCTAACAATAGGTGCCCTTAAAAGGATTTTGTAACTTGTGATACAATTATAACTGTCTTATCTTTAGAGGCACACAAAGACTATAGGATCATCACTTATGAAGTATCGCTCTGATCTGATTTGGCACATAATACTGAAACTGCTTAGGGTAGATAAAAAAGTCCAATTTTCCTTCTGTATGCATAAGTTCGTTCCAGCTGTCTGTCTCAAAATTAATCGCTACCACACCCATGGTCGGGATCTTTGAGATATGCTCATCGATCAGCATATTCGCCATATCCGTTATCTGCGGATTGTGCCCGATAACGAAAACCGTATCAAACGTGTCATCCTGCATCAGCAAAATCTCTTTGAGTGTCTCGGTATCGGTAAAGTAGAGCTCCTGAAGATACTCTGTCTGTCCATCGTATTCCAGTTTTTTTGCCAAAAGATCGGCAGTCTCCTGTGTTCGGACCGCACAGCTTGAAAGTATATGGTCGGGAAGAACCCCTCTCAATTTCAGGTAAGAACCAATGGTTTCGATATGTTTACGGCCTTTTTTGGTAAGACCGCGTTCAAAATCACTTGCATCGATATCTTTCCAGCTCGATTTGGCATGTCTGATCAAATATAGTGTTTTAATAATACTACCCTCTATGTTATGAAAACCGCTCTATAGGAACTACAGACGTCCCAGTTCTTCCGACATGGATTTGGATGCTTTATCCATGATCATTTTTGCCAGCGCAACATTCCCGTCATCTCTGAAGATCGCAAATACGTTGATCTTGGAGAAGTTATCTTCTGAGAGTACACCTGCACTGTTAATAAGAAATACATGTCCGTCCAGTGTTTTTGCTTCAATAGAAGCAGCTTCGGAGAAACCGACATCCAGTGAAGATTCTGATACCATTCTGTACGCATCGTTGAAGATACTCGCAGAGTATGGAATATCGGTACCCGTATTGTCATTATCAACATACAGTGTCTCACCCGAGTAGTTCAGTACCGCTGAACCAAGATAGCCGTTCACGGCACGTAGTCTTTTCATTGATTTGTCAAAATCTACCATAGTTTATCCTTTAATTATCTGATTTTATTTGTTTAGCTCTCTCATGAACTGGTTGAAAGTCTCAAAACTCTGTCCGTTCTCTGTCAAAAAGGCTTCCAATGCTTTTTCGGAAGCTTCCACACCCTCTTCCTGTTCAATTTTGAGAAGTTTGGCATAGAGCTCACCGATAGCCGCCTTGGCATTATCTGTAACACATTTTCTGGTTGAAACGTAGTTTCTGAAAGAACCATCAGGATTCTTTGCCATTCTGACCTGTGCCAGTACCCAGTAAAAACTGCCGTCTTTACAAAGGTTCTTTACATAGGCTACTACCTCTTTTCCCTCTTTGATATTGTCCCACAGGTATTTGAAGACCACTTTTGGCATATCAGGGTGTCTCAGGATGGAGTGCGGTTTGTCAAGCAGTTCCCCCTGCGAGTATCCCGAGATCTTCATAAAGATGGGGTTGGTATAGGTAATGTTCCCCTCAGCATCCCCTTTTGATACGATCATGTCAATACTGCTCACTTCACGTTCAACATCGGTCGGTGTAGGTCTTTCCATCATTAACTCCTTTTATCAATACTTGATTTTGTTGCTGCAATTCTAACAAAAATATTTATCTGTGTCTGTAAGAATTATCCTACACCTATTTGATCTAAATTTGATTATAATGTTGTCAACAATATCTTGTCGGAGAAAAGAAACAGATGAAAAAAATAGCAATGAACGATCTAAAACAGCTGGTGAATGAAACAACGTTGAAGTTAAGATCTTCCAAAGACAAGGTAGAGGTCAACACGATCGCTGAAAATCTGATCAAAGCTGTGATGGGAACCGAGTTCGCTTCATTGTGGATCTTTGATAAAGATACGGCAACGCTTGTACGGGAACGCAACGACCAGTCTACCAATGCTATCTCGATGCTGGGACAGCATGGTGTCCTTGCAAAATGTTTTTTTACCCTCAGCAGCGGAATATACAACTATCTTGCCAGCGAGAAGGAGTATCTGCCTGAAGTAGACAATCCTGACAACATCAGGATCAAATCGAAGATCATCGTTCCCATCATCGACGGTGACCATTTTCTTGGCCTGGTAACCGCCTACTCCTCCATTTTGAACATCAAGAACTTTACACAGGATGACCTGGATATTCTTGAAGCACTGGTACCTTTTCTGATGAATGTCATCTATACCATACATCCGGAGATGAGGAACGAAGAGCTTGAAGAGGTCTATACCAGCGACAGGCTGATGGAGGAATCCAAAAATATGGTCGAGAAAGTCGTGGAGATCAAACAGGAACAGAAGCATACCGAGAGTACGGATGCGACCATGAATTTCCTTGCCAATACCGTACATGACATACGTACACCGGCAAACTCCCTCTACGGCTTTCTCGAACTGCTTGAAGATCAACTGGAAGATGAGAGACTTCTCTCCTACATTCATAACGCAAAAGAGAGTGCACATTTCATCAATGATCTGACCACTTCTATTTTGGACAGGGTTTCATCACAAAGAGAGCGAGCCAAAGCAAAACCGGTGCAGTTCAATCCCAGTAAATTCTTTGCCAATATTGCAGAAACATTTTCAGCCAATATGTACAATAAAGGGATCATTTTCAATATTTACCTTGATCCTCTTTTGCCAAAAGAGATTACTGTTGAAGATGTCATACTCAAGCGTGTATTGATGAACCTGCTTAACAATGCCTACAAATTCACACCTGCAAAACACAGTGTCACACTTTCTGTAGAGTATGACAAAGAGGGACAAAGACTGAAGATCGCTGTCAGTGATACGGGTATCGGTATTGCCAAAGAGAAGCAGGAGGAGATATTCAAAGCCTTTACACAGGCAGAAGAAGATACCAAACTCAATTACGGCGGAACAGGTCTGGGCCTGGCTATCTCTGCGGAGTATGTCCATGAACTCGGAGGAAAGCTCAAGCTTAAAAGTGAACTCGACAAGGGAAGCAGTTTTTATTTCACGCTTCCGCTTGAGATCAACAAGCCTGAGCATATGTTCTCCCCTGTATCCGATGACACATTGCGTATTGCTGTGTTCATGAGCAAAGAGAACCTTGAAAGCAGCAAGAACCTTGTCCGCTATTTTTTGAAAATGGGTATAGACAAAAAACAAATACATGCCGTTAAAAGCGTAGAGAACCTTTCACCCGATACGACCCATATGGTCTGTTATCAGGAACTGCTTAGCGATGAGATCGTTACCTGGTCAAAACAGCAAAAGATCCCTTTGCTAGTCATTGAAGAGGAATTCCTTTCCTTGTTGGGAAGTGAAGAAGAGAGTTATACAGTTATTTCACAATATGGTTATTATGCCGACACACTGCACAAGTTCATTGCCGATTCCAAGCCTATGCGTATTCTCGTAGCGGATGATGACAAGATCAATATAGAACTTATCAAAGCGATCCTTAGAGATGAGTTTTGCAAAATCGATATTGCAATGAATGGAGAAGAAGCACTGGATATGATGAAAAATGCGGTCAAAGAGCGATATCCCTATAATCTTGTCTATCTCGATAAACACATGCCGGTTCTCTCAGGAACTGAGGTGATCACAACATTCCGCAAGTATGAAAAGAAAAAGAATACGAAAAAAGTTTTTGCCGTTTCCATTTCTGGTGACGAGAATACAAAAGACAAAAGCGGAGACATATTCGATACTTATGTAGGAAAACCCTTCAACAAAAATGCGATCAAAGAGACCATCTCTCTTGCAAAAAGCACTTCCTGACCCAGATCATATTACTCCACTACTTCTGTGGATCTTCTTTGATCCGGGCTAATCAAATAATTGTAAAAATGTTTCCGCTTTTGAAGGTTTGCTGTAAAGGTATCCCTGGACGGAAAGTTCTGTAAAGCTTCGCAGTACCTCGTCTTCCTGATATGTTTCGACACCCTCTGCAATAACTTCAAGATCCAGTGCCTTTGCCATATCGATGATGGATCGGAAAAGAAGGAATCTTTTGTGATCCTTATGAATATCCTGGACAAAGGAACGGTCGATCTTGATATAGTCTACAGGAAAATGCAGAAGGTATCTTAATGAAGTATGTCCGGTCCCATAATCATCTACCGCAAGTGAGAAGCCTATATCTTTGATCTCATCAAGTCTTGCTGTAAAACTTTCCATATGGTCCGGGATGGTATCTTCCATGATCTCGAATGTCAGATTTCTTTCTTCCAGCTCATAGGCTTTCAAAATAAATTGGACCGTATCGGGGAAACTCTCTTCCATCAATACCTGAAAAGGCAGATTGATAGAAAGAGAAAAATCCTTCAACCCTTTCACTTCAAGTTTCCGGAACATAGAGGCAGCATCAACAAGCGTCCGTGTCATCAACGGTGTGATCATCCCACTTTTTTCCGCCAACGGGATAAATATGGAGGGTGGCACATTGCCAAGTTCGGGATGCTCCCATCGTGCCAGCATCTCCGCTCCGGTAAAAGTATCCTTGCGATAACTGTATTGTCCCTGATATACAAAATATATATCACCCTGTTCTATGGCATAAGGGAGATCTTTCAGAAGACGGAACTCCTGATCATAAAAAATTTCACTATCCTGTTTGCTGACTGTTATACGATTGGTACCCAATTTTTTTGCATCTTTCATAGCATATTCCGCATGCTTCAAAAGTGAAAAAGAGTTATTTTGATGTTTGGATGAAAAACTGATACCGATCGCTGCTGTCATGTAGAGCAGATTGCCCTGAAAGCTTAACGGTTCACGCAGCAAGTTGATGATCTTTTGTGCCAGAGAGACAAGTATATCAGAAGAGGATATCTCTTTTTTAGCAATGACAAAGCCATAGGTTCCCATGCGGACAAAAAGTTCATCTCCAAGCAGTGCAGAGATGCTTTGGATCACATTTACCAATATTTTCTTGTCTGTGTCATGGCCAAATGTATCGTTAAAACGTGCGGGATCATCCAGCTCGATATAGAGAATACCTACAGAAGCTTTCTGCACTGTTTTCTCAAGATATTCAAGAAGTACATTGTAGGTATACAGCCCGGTCAAAGCATCTATTCTATTCAAATTCATCATATCACCGTATCGGACAGGATCAGTCTGCCTGGAGCAACCGCATAAAATTCTGTTTGAATGATTCGACCATGATGGGTTTTTTCATAAACAGATCAAAATAGGTACGCTCTTTTTCATACTCATTGGGATAGATGGTCAATGCCGCCAGTCTCGTCATTGTATCTTTATCTCTTGCTTTCTTCGCGATCTCAACACCACTTCCGTCAGGAAGATTCATATCGATGATCATTGCATCATAGGTATCGTTGTCTTCTATTATGCGCAGTGCCTCTTTGACGCTATTGGCTTCATCAATATGAATATCCTTATTCAATTCACCCATTATATTGCTGATAAGTTTCGATTCAAACTCGACATTGAAATTGACATCATCTACTATAAGAATACGTTTTTTCATCTCTTTTTCTCCTGTTTTCTGTTATTAGTCCACGCATGGTGGAGTAATATTATCAGGGAATGATAGCTTTTTATTCTAACCTTGTCTGTAGGTCATTTCTTACAAAAACCCGATACTTCCTACCCATCACTCTCCATGATTTTATATCTTTTCTCTTTTACGGTGATCTTTGGAGGAAGGTGTTCTGCTTCGAAATAGTCATACCCCTCTTTAAGATTCTGCCAGAAGTCATACCATCGATAGTGGCTGTAGGCAGCCATATTCTCTTCGGTCATACGGAAGGGGTAGATATGGACCTGTACAAAGCGCTGCCCTTTTTTCAATGCCTCTTCTACCAGCATATATATCTCTTCTATCTTGGCATCGGTCATGGCGTAACAGCCGATGGAAACACAGTTGCCGTGTACCATCAGGTAGGAGCCTGTCCATCCATGGGCACGGTCATAGGCATTGGGATATCCCAAATTGAAGGAGAGGTGGAATTTACTGTTGGGATTTAAACTGCCTCTGTTGACACGGTAAAACCCTTCAGGTGCCTGTCTGTCCCCCTCTTTGCGTTTAGGACCGAGTTTGCCAGAGTAGGCACATATTTTGTACGCTTTAAGGAATCTGTACACTCCGTCTACTTTGATCCAAACCTCCAGACGGGCTTCCCGTTTGAAGATACGGATGAAAACAGGGTCGCCTGCTTTGGCATGGGCCAGATTCAGACTCTCTTTGAGCGGTACATCCCTGAAGACCGGTACGGCTGTGTACTCAGCTTCACTGCTCTGCTGTGCCATACGTATGAGGTCCTCTACGGTCATTGTGTAGTTGGTATCGGGAAGGGATATACGCTGAAGAGGCAATGTAATATTGTGTTCCAGGGGATGGATCTTCACCAGCCGTATCTCCTCTTTTGGCGGATAGAGATAGAAAAGAATGAAAGAGAGCAGAAGGAGCAGCGTGACAAGGATATCGCCGAGTATAAGCCATGCCCTTGTCATCTTCTCATTCTATTAGAAAGTCAGTTTCTGTTTTGCGTCAAAGCCGTAGATATCCGGGAAAAGTTTCAGCGTACCGTTCTCATCTACATAGGCGGTCAAATAGGCTGTATGTACAGGAAGAGATTTGACGATCTTCATATACTGTGTCTTGTAACTGTTATACTTTTCCATTGCTTCTTCGAAACTGTAGTTGGTATAGTGCTCTGTCAAATACTTCAACATAAGCTTGGGGTTCTGAAGCCTGATACATCCATGGCTGTAGGCACGTACTTTTCTCTTGAAAAGATATTTTGTCGGAG
>Ga0256913_10000662_pt1 | contig 17980 bp, 11 predicted proteins | sample Axial_MatmetaG_FD_185970 | JGI IMG/M metagenome (GOLD analysis project Ga0256913, IMG submission 185970) | Deep-sea worm associated microbial mat communities from Axial Seamount, Juan de Fuca Ridge, Pacific Ocean - Axial_Mat | ecosystem: Environmental > Aquatic > Marine > Oceanic > Microbial... | reverse complement strand
TCGAGGTTCAAAATGATGCTCAATATAATTTTGTATCATTTCTGCGGTAACTTCTCCTGATGTTACACAAAAATATCCTCTTGCCCAAAAATGACCTCCCCAATATCTTTTCCTTAACCCTGGAAATGTCTCTAATATTTTTCTTGCACTGCGTCCTTTTATTCTCCTCATTATTTCACTCGGTGCTAAATTTGGTGGTGCTGACACAAACAAGTGTACATGCTCTTTACTTACTGCTCCTCCTTTTATTTCTATTTCAAACATATCACATGTTTGTCTGATTAAATCTCTTATTTTATATCCTACATCTCCATGCAATACTTGATATCTATATTTTGTTACAAATACAAAGTGATACTCTATTTTGTAGATTGTATGACTTCCATATCTATAGTCCATTTCAATCTCCTCCTTTTTGCCTCACATTATATCATTTTCCAAAATGGGAGATAAATCTGTCTGCTTAAAAGCAGAGGTTTTAACCTTTTCGGTGACTAATTAAAAATTATCTATAATCTTTTTCTATATTCTAATATCTTATTGATAATATCTTCTCTCAATATGTCTAAATCTGAACTACAATCAATATTTTTAATCCATAGATTTAAATCATAAACATCTTTTCCCTCTACTTCTAATCTATCTCTTAAATTTTCTAATGTTGAAATATATCGGACATCAGTAATAGCCTCTCTAAATCCCTCCCACTCAATAGTTCCGACTATTCCATTAGTAGTAGGATAGGTAAAAGCCTCTTCTCTATATTTTGTTAATCTTGAATTTCCTGTATCAAAATCATTCCAAAAAGCACCTCTACTAGCTTGATATGCCCAATTCATTGCACCATCAAACCCTAAATTCCATAATCTACAACCAAAATTTCTTCTATAAACCTCTGGATTTTCAACACCAACTTGTGGAGAAGCATAAGCAAATATCTCTCTATCTATCCCATGCCATTTAGCAACTTGAAATTTCGCATCTTTTTTAAATATAGCATTAGCATAATTAAAAAGGTCAAGATAACTACCCAAATAATCATAAGTATATTCATAACCTGCTGTAAAAACTTTTGCTCCATAACGATGAATAAGCGATATATTCGGTCTCTCCACTTTTAATTTACTTTGGGATGCTTCATCAATCCCATAAATATATAAAGCATTCCGTTCATATCCATACTTTTCTAAAAGAGTTTTATAAGTCTTTACTTTTCCAGAAAGATTACTACTCATTACATTGAAACCTATTGTGTAAAATCTATTATGAGGAAATCCTACCTCTTCTCTTAATTTTAGAGTATCTTCCAAACTATTAATATTTTCATAACTTGTAGGGTACAAAACCCCATGAGCTTTTATATCTTTTAGTTCCAATAGTTGTTGCTCTTTTGTCTTGTTGTAAGCATCTATAGGAGATATGGGCTTATCAGTTAATTTACCTGTATAGTATAAGGAATAAGCCAATTTAGATTTATCTAATTTAAATGGTAAAACCTCTATATTTATAGGAATTTTTTTTAAAACTTTTCCAACCTTATCCTTTATTTTTACTATAGTTGTATAGTTTCCATCTTCTATATTAGATGGAATATGGATAATTCCCCAAAGCAGTTTGGCTCTAACAGCATCTAATTTAAAAGGTTTAAAAACTTTAGAATCATTAAATGATATACTATTAGTATTAGGAAACTTATCTAATGGATTTGAAATTTTTATATATTTAGTTAATTTATTTAAGTTATATTTTACTCTAAGATAATTTGTCTGGGTTTTATAATTAACTTTTATTAAACTATCATCTTTTAATAGTAGCTCTTGGGTTAGATATTTTCCTGTTTTTAAAGTACTATCTAAACCACTTTGATACCATACTTTTGCAATATAAAAGTCCAAACTATCTTTTGAAAATTTTGATTTATCTCCTATAAACTCATCTACCTCTATATCTAAAATATCTGATGAACATATAGTCTCAACTATAATAGCAATAGATTTATACTCATTTGCACTCATTCGTAAATTATAAGATTTAAGTATCTCTAATGGTGGGATATTCGTACCAGTAAAACGATAATAGCTCATGGGTGCCATCTTATACAGATTTATTTTAGATGATGCTTTATTTTTCAAAACTTTTAATTTTCTTAGATAAGAGTCTAAAAGCTTAATAGTAGCAGGTTTTAGTATTTCTGATTTTTTAAATGAACTATAAATATTATTAAAAATAACATCTACCTTATCTCTATAATATTTGATACTTGGACATAATTTATTATCAAATTTTATAGTTATTTTTTTATATATTTCCCTCTTCTTATCTATAAGATTATGTACTTTTTTTATATATTCATACCATGATTTTTTATAATTTTTTCTAAAAATACTCTGTTTATACATATTACCATAAATTTTTAGATTATCCAGATTTATATGATATTTTTGAGAACCATGCCCTCTTACCAAAATAACTATTTTGGAGATTGTTCTACCAAAGGTAGTTAAATTTGTATCATACATTTTAGATATAAAATTTTTAGTATGAGTTAAAGTAAAATCTCCTAAGTTTTCTATTTCTAACCTATTCCATATATTAGGTTTTATTTTTTTTTGAATAGGTTCAATCCCAGTTGTATAGGGTAAATATTCCAAATTAAATCCAATTTGTATATGTTCTGTAGATTTTTTATTCATTTTAACATCTAAAGAAAATGATAAATCTCCCTGTAAATTTGGAGTTTGTTTTAGTGGAATTTGAAGATAGTAGTACCACTTTTTTAATGATTTAGTATGTACATCTATATCTATTTTCAAAGAGCTATTTCCTTGTGAATAATAGGTTTTATCTAAACTATAACTTATATTAATATCATTTTTATCTATATTTGTTACCCAAGGCTTAATAGGATTAGACTCCTTTTGCTCAAAATTTTCTTGATAATTATATTGTATTAGATTGGGATTTTCCCCTTTAGCATAAAAACTAAAAAATAGTATTATTAATATTAATGGTAATATTTTAAATAAAATATTCATAATATTTCATTTCGAAAATAATCATAAACAGTATATTCTCCATTACTATGAAAATGATGATTACCTTTGATATTTGAAAAAAAATTAGGAGTAACTTTGCATATCTCTTTTTCAGTAAATGAAGAGATGGTTAAATCTGTAATTTCAGCTAAAGTTAATGAAGCTCCATATATATTAAAGCCCTGTTTTTGTCTTCCTCTAATTATTCTATTACTATTTAATCCCATAATTCCACCATTACGACTAATAGCACTATCATTAATTAAAGGATTATTTTTATGTGCTATCCAGTTACCATTAATTGGGTCTGATTTTGTATAGTAGGCAACTAATTGAGAGTTGTAATTCTTCCCCGTAATAGAGTGAGAAAACATCATCCACCACATATTATTATGGTAGAAAATCATAGTATCTGTTGCATTAATATTTTCAAATAAATCTTTTTGATACTCCCATTTCATAGGAAATTCAATACATTTATATAATCTTATAGATTTAGATTTAGAGGTCTCAGGAACCATATATAACTCATCTTTATATTCAAAAATATATGGAAAAGATATATGAAAAGACTCTTTAATAATATATCCTAATATATTATAATTTTTTTCATCCAAAATTTCAATAGCAGATATAGAACCTAATTTACTTTTATAAGAGTAATCTTCTACAAAACATACAGTTTTTCCCTCTCTTTTGATAATAAAAGGGTCTGCAAAAAAACGATTCTTGGGTGTTTTTATCTCTATCCCTTTTCGTAAAACTGCACTATTCCAATCTTTTTTTATAAAAGCAACACTCCATCTATCTCTTTTCTGGAGAATAAATCTTCTTATAAAATAAATAGAAAAGATATAAAAACTATTTGACATATATATAAAAGTCTCTAGTAGAATTGGAACTTTTAATATAGTTCCACTATAAGGTATAGGCTTTTCTGCAATAGGCAAAAAACCATTTACAGCATAATCTATAATTAATTTTGACATAAGTGGATAACTTTCACTATATAAAAAAGCAATATTTTCTGTATATGATCGTTTAGTTGCAATATTTGAACGAAATATAACTTTACCACCATCTAACTCTTCAGATAAAATCTGAATAATAAATCCCGTAGTTGCTCGTTTTTGATAAACCTCCCAAAAACCAGCAGGTCCTCCTCTATTCCATCTATTATCTCCATGATGAAATGATAAAATACCTTCTTTTGAACTATTTAATATATCTCCTTTAAATATACCCTCTGCATTACCTCTGATAATTAAATCTAATTCAAGAGATTTAATATTTTTTATATCTTCTGATGGATATTCAACAAAAAGTCCTGATTTTGAAAAAATAGGATTTAACTTTAAAATCTTACTACCTATAAATGGTTTAATAGACTTTTTCTTGTAATGCTCTTTAATATCTTTAAAGAAAATGGATAATATCTTAAACTCTATAGTTATAACTATTTTAAAAAATAGATAGGAGATAGAGTTATATAATCTTCTCTTTTTACTCTTTGAACTATTTAATAAAAAAAACAGTTCAATATCACGGCTATTAGATAATTCATTTATAGTTTTATAAAGATACCTATTAGATATTGTAGAATTAAGTAGTATCCCTATTCGCTTCATTTTATATTCCTCTATATTTTTAAATAATATGTAATATTACATAAATAAGCATAAAGAAACCATCAAAAATATAATTTAACTATTTTACATAATATATAAAATTGTTTTTAAGCTCTTATCAAAATATATTTCTATAAAATTAGATAATTTAGTTTTATTAAATCCAATAGATAGCTCATATTTACCAAAAATATAACTATCACTACTTATATTTAAATGTTTTAAAATATACTCTTTGGATATATCAAAATGAAAATATAATCTAGCTACTGCATCTGCTCTTTTATTTAATTTATCTTTTATAATTATTCTATTTTTTTCAAAAGTCCATTCTCTAGTATGTAAAATATCTTTATATCCATTATGTGTAGCCTCTATAATATTTTTAGACTCTTTTATATCTATAACTCTAGCTCTATTTCCAACCCTGAAACTATCCCAAATCTCACTCTGATTTTTTCCATTAATTTCAACACAATTATGTCCGTTCGTTGACCGTTCAATACCTCTTTGTTTACAACTATTATAAGTTGTAACTCCTCTATCTACAATAAATGCTTTTCCATCAATTCTGATTTCAAAATTGAAAATATCAGCATGAGTATGACCTGCAATATAATTAGATCTAATATCACCAATATCTATAATAGATTCATATTTACTATTGGTAATTTTTCTATATCCACTATCTGATAATTTTAGGCATTTACTCTTTAGTTCTAGTCTAGTCGCATAATCTATTAGCTCACCTGTTATTGGAGCAATATCTTTAGCACTATCATTAAATATAGGAATATCTCCATTAAGGTAACTTATAGACTCTAACCACCCTAACATTATTTCTCCCTTTTTAGATAAAAATTCTAATAATTCTTTATCTTTCCAGCTATTATTCTTAACCAAATTAATACTATCTAATAGTCTAAAAAGCATTATTTGATGATACATTGGACTCAATTCAAAATGTCCACCATCATCCAATATCTGTTCATCCAATTGAGTTAAAAGTATATTTTTTGCTTTAAGATATAACTGTTCATCTCTAAAATAGTATGCTCCAAATAACAGTGAAAAAGCATTTTCAAGAAGATGATTTCCAAGTAAATGATACTCTAAATTGTTCATCAAAATATAATATTGAGCGTATAGACTATTATCTATTTTTTTATCTTTAATTTTATATCTCGTTAAATATTTAATCCAATTAATACCTCTTAGACTAATAGGAAACGGCTCTAATCCATCTTTTATAGATTCTATATTATCAATAAAGTTTTTTATTAGATGTATATCCTCTTTTTTAGATAAAAAATCAAAATATGTTAGATTATAAGTCCAAAGTTTACCATAGGCATTATAGTTCCAATCTATACTAGTTTCAAATTTTTTAGAAATATTCAAAAAGTAGAATTCATTATCTCTATAGGTAGATTTACTCTCTATTGAGTGATTTAATTTTAATATATTTGAATTTGAGTTTTTAAAAAAATTATATTTAAAAGCAATTCTTTTTCTCAATCTATACCTTAAAAAATAAAATCCCCTATAATATATCTGTATAGGTTTTAAAAACTTAATGGTATTAAAAAATAAAATATATTTATTCATATCTATCCAATATTAAATATATTAAAAAGTTTTTGACAATTTATATCTATAGAGTGGTTAGTTATTAGTATCTCCTCACTATTTTTAGAAAACTTCTCTCTTAATTCTCTACTCTCTCCCAATCTTCTAATACTTCTATAAAGTTGAAATCTATTTTTAGGCTCGAATAAAATACCATTAAAGTTATTCTTAACACTCTCTGATATACCACCAACATTAGTAGATATAATAGGTAATCTATAATTTAAAGCTTCTGATATTACATTTGGAAATCCCTCTGCATAAGATGGTAAAATTAATATATCAACACTCTTATAAAGCTTAATAACCTCCTCACTATCTAACCAATCTTTAAAAATAATATTATCTATCCCTTTTGCTTTATCTTTTAGCCTATCCAAAAGTGTACCACCACCTGCAAATATAAATTTATATCTATTTAAATCTTTATATTTTAAAATCGTATCTATCAAATCACCAACTCCTTTTTTCTCTACCATTGCTCCAATATATAAAAAAGTTGTATCCTCTTTAAACTCTCTACTGTACTCTTGAATATCAATCCAATTTAGAATCTTAATTAATCTATTTCTATCAATTCTTATCTTGTTATAAAATCTTTCCCATTTTCCACCTTGATGTCCTATATAAGATATTTTATTCATTAAAAATCTTTTTATTGGAATATTATAATTTTTTTCTATAACAGACTCCATAAAATGACCAGAACGAATAAAAAACAGAGTCTTAATCTCTTTTTTTTCAATTATTAAAGAAAATATCAATTTCTCCCAATATCCAAGACCAAATGTCCCAAAGACCAAAGCTCCTTTATAGAAATTTTGGTTTAAAAGAGCTAAAAGCTCTTGGTATCTACTCCAAGAGACCTTTATCTTATCAATTATAGTTGGTGGAGGATATGAACTTCTAAAAGTATCTAAAATATCATAAGTAATTGCATTTTTTTCCATATACTTTACTAAATTTGTAATAGCGGTTAACTGTCCACCAGAATGATTTATATCTTCATTAAAAGGGCTAGGACCTAATATTAATATATCTTTTTTCATAATACTATATCCCTATTTTTATTCAACCACATTGATAGGTTTAGAAGTTTCCAAAGTATAAATCCATGATCTCTTTTCCTCGAAATATGTTCATCCATTAATTTAGATACCTCTTTAGTGTATATAGGAGAAGAGTCAATCTCATCTCTCATAAAATCTTTCATAGAACTATTTAACCAATAAGAAAAAGGTACACCAAACCCTCTTTTTTTACCAAATAAAATTTTATTAGGAACGACTCCATCAAAAGCCCTTTTAAGTAGATATTTTTTCTCTTTTCCTTTCACTTTATATTTGGAAGGTAAGGACATTGCATATTTGGCTAAATCATTATCCAAAAATGGAACACGAACCTCTATACTATTTGCCATTGTAGCTCTATCTACTTTTTCTAAATATTGGTCTGGTAGTATAACATTCATATCTGTATATAGCATTTCTTGAAGTAAATCCATATCTTTAAAATTAGGATGAAGTTCAAGATGACGAATAAATGGATTAATATTTGATAACTTATCTCTATACTCCTCTTTGAATAGTGTTAAACTAGACTCTGTAACCATCTCCTGAGAATAAAATCTAGCAGGTATCAATGCTCTATTTTTTTGAGTCATTGCATACATACTGCGAAGCATTCTATAGTATCTACTTGATTTTGGAATAAATGGACTAATAGAAGTTATAATATGAGAAAATAATCTAAATGATTTTTCATTTTTGACTCTAAAATATTGAGAATATCCAGCGAACAGTTCATCTCCTCCATCACCTTGTAAAATTACTTTATGTTTCCCTTTTAACTCTTGACTCATAAGATATAGTGGAATATTAGCGGCATCTGCAAAAGGCTGGTCAAAGTAGTAATTGACTTTTTCTAAAACAGCTATAGTATCATCCCCTTTAATATGAAATTCATAATGTTCTGTATTAAACTTCTCTGATATAAACTTGGCATTTGGTAGTTCATTAAAACCTTTATCAAAATCAAAACCAGCAGAAAAAGTTTTTAGCTTTCCTTTATAATGTTTTGATGCCATTGCTGTAATAGCTGTAGAATCTATTCCCCCACTTAGAAAAATACCAATAGGTACATCTGCAATAAGTTGTCTTTTGACACTCTGTTCAAATAAATCTTTTATATTGAATATAGCCTCATCTAATGAATGAGTAGAAGTAATAATATTATAATTTAATTTATAAGAAGTAATATTTAAAGACTTACTAATAATATCATACTCAATATAATATCCTGATTTCAGTTTTTTAATACCATTATAAAATGTACTCTCTCCTAAAGTTGAAGAGAAATGCATATACTCATACAATCCCTGATAAGACAACTCTTTTGATATTAAATTTGATGTCAATATAGCCTTTATCTCTGAAGCAAAAACTAAATTATTGTTATCAAAAAAATAATATAAAGGTTTGATACCAAAACGGTCTCGAACAATATATATTTTTTGAGCTTGTTTGTCATATATAGAAAAAGCAAACATACCATTTAGTTTTTCAAAGAGTTCAATACCCCATTCTATAAATCCATTTAATATAATCTCTGTATCTGAATGAGTTTTAAAAGAATATCCTAAATTATCAAGACTATTTTTGATGGATTGGAAATTATATATCTCACCATTATATATTAGTATATATTGACTATTTTCACTCTTCATAGGTTGATTTGCCTCTATAGATAAATCTAATATAGATAATCTAGCATGACCTAGATAGACACTATTATCCCTATATATACCTTGAAAATCAGGACCTCTATGTTGAATAGTTTGTACCATATTCTCTATATCTAAATTTGAGTCTGTAACTCCACCACATATACCACACATAATTTATATTAATCCTTTAAAAAAACTATTAACACTAGAGCATTCAAAACTCTTTTTACCCAAATCTTTAAGCTCTTTATATCTAAGTATCCTATCTGATAACTCTTCAATACTCTCAACCTCTACCAAAAAACCATTTTCTCCATCAATTATAAGTTGGCTCATAAAAGGAATACATTTTGTTGCGATAATTGGCTTTTTTAGATATATATTCTCCAAAACTGTATTAGGTAGCCCCTCCCACCTTGAGGATAATACAAATAGGTCACTATGTTGATAATATTTATATGGATTTGTTTTAAATCCCAAAAGATTTACAATCTCTGATAAATCTAACTCTTCAATAAGCTTTTCATATTTTTTTTCTTGATTATCATAATCTGGACCTATAATATATAGTCTAAAATTGTTATTCTGAATATATACCTTTTGAAATGCTCTAATTAATATATCAAATCCTTTCTCTTTAGATAATCTTCCCGATGCAACTACATTAATATATTTTTTATCAAATAAACTTTTATCTTCTAAACTATCTTCTATTAACTCTATATCTAATGGATTAATTAAAACTCTTATATTCCCTTTTTTAATATGATGATATATCTCTGTTTCCTCTTTCATCTCTGGAGTTTGAACGATAATAAAATTAGCTCTTTGTAATGCTTTATTTAAAAAGATAGTAAAAATGGTACTATTTTTTATATATCTGTTAACGAGTTTTGGAGAACTTGGTATTCTCATAATAGTTTTGGGTCTATTTTTCATACCTATTAATGCCAAATTAACTGCAATATGAGAACGATTTAGAGATGTATATATAAAGTGTGGATTTATCTTTTTTATTATATCTCTTAATTTCAATATAGAAAATATGGTCTTATCTGTCTCTAAATCGTATTGATAAATATCTCTTGGTATAAGATGCAAAGAGTTGCCTAATGATTTCGTACCCAAAACTAAATGTGGTTCAAAATATTCTTTATTTAACCCTTTTATAATATTCATAGTAACTCTTTCAGCCCCTCCTCCACTCATAAGTGGTAAAAAGAAGATAATTTTTTTTATACTCATATAAATATTCCTTTTTTTATAATTTTAAATAGTTAAAAACTAAGACAAGTGTTAAAAATAGTAATAACATTCTTACCCATACTATAGTTCTCTGTGTAATAGTCATATCTAAATAACTAAACACCATAAATAGATATACAATAGGATAAACAGCCATCTGTCTTCGCTGATTAAACTCAACTACTGCGATTAAAGCTAAATATATAATTGCAAATAGAAATATTAAAGAGAGTTTCAAATCTAATCGTTTAAAAAAAACTCTATTTTTAAAAAAACCATATAGTAAAAATCCCCAACCAAAATACCATGCTATTCCAGCCAAAAGATACATAAAATGGAACATTCCTTTTTTGGATATAAATATTAATGATGGTGGAAATGGCTGTATTTGTGAAAAACCAAATAATGCAATAACATTAAGCCCAAATGGAAGTTTTGCAATTTTAGCACCCATAGAGCCTGATGATGACTGCTCTACTGTATGCTCTGCTGAACTATTAATGGTTTGATTAAATATCTCCATAATATATTGGTTATTTAAAACTAATAGAGTAAGTCCACCTAATAGTGATAAATATATCATTAATTTAATATAGTTATTTTTAATTGTAAAATTAATAAAATTAAAAAAGTATATTGCAGTAAATCCAACCATAAAAATACCTGTCTGTTCCCTATAATAGTAAGAGGCTATAGATATAAAAAAAAGTATAATTAAATTTATAATAGATAACTTATCTAAAATAATATAAAAAGTTATAATATACATAAGTGCAATATGCACATCTCTAAGTAATAAACTAGAAAGATATGGAACAAAAGAGAAAATCCCATAAATAATAGCTACTATAATGGATATTTTTTCAGATAGATATAATCTGCTAATAGAGTACATCATTGCTGGAATTAGAGCAGAGATAAGAGTAACTGCTACCTTTTGGGTAAAAATAGTATGCGTTCCAAATATATTAGCTAATATTGCTATATAAGCATTAAAGTATATAGAACCTGGCAAATCTAAATAGCCTTTCAGTTTTGCTATATCATCAAACTTATAACCTAACCTCATTTTATTAGCTATATCAGATGCTCCATCATAAAATAGACCCTCATCTGACTCTACAAATGAGTATGGTGTCATATATACTTCAACAAGTCCAAAATTTATAAGAGTTGTATAGAAAAGGTATATTGCAAAAAATATTAAAAATATATAGACTGAATTTTTAATATTCTCTACTCTATTAATAATAGATAAAAAGATAGTACCTATAGATATAAAAATAAAAGAGAGTGCAAATATAGCTACATTTCTATCTAAAAATGAACCTATAATAGAAACTACAATGAGAAAAAGTATGGTAACTAAAATATAGTTGCTATTAATTATGTATCTCTCTTCTGTCATAACTACACTCCCTTAATTAATATATTTTTTATACCAAAGTTGAAAAACTAAAATAAACCATAGGTTGACAATATTTTTTTTACTTAATTTTTTATACTCTTGGTCTACATACTCTATATTTAAAAGATTATGCTTCTCCAACTCCTCTTTAGTAAAATTAGCATCAAACATCTCTTTTAAATCTGAACTAAACCACTCAAATATAGGAATTCCAAACCCCATCTTTTTACGATATATCATATCTTTTGGAATATATCTCTCTAACACTTTTTTAAGTAGATATTTGCTATCTCCATTCTTATATTTTAACTCAAATGGAACTTGTGCCATAAATTCAGCAATTCTATGGTCAAGTAGAGGCTCTCGCCCCTCTATAGATAGACTCATAGTTGCTCTATCTACTTTGGTTAAAATATCATCAACCATATATCTATGATAATCCCAAAGCATCATACCCTGCATAGGATTTTCCTTCTCTCCTACAATAAAACTTGGTTCATTTATCTCTTTTGAAAACTCTAATAAGTTACCTATATCATAACTTGTTAAAGATTTATACATCTCCTCCCAACTATTATTTTTTAAAATTTTATGAACTAATTTATATTTAAACTCCAAATTACTATTTAAAAGTTTAGATACACTCTTATCACCTATAATATCCATAACTAAATTTGCACTTTTTCTTATAGGAGTTGGGATTTTAAAAACTTTATCTCCAATATTATTTATAGTCCAATATCTACTATATCCACAAAATAGCTCATCTCCACCATCTGCACTTAAGACAACTTTTATACCTGCATCTTTTGCCACTTGGCTCACTAAAGTTGTTGGAATTCCACTACTATCACCAAACGGTTCATCATAAATATCTACAAATCTATCAAGAATATCTTTTGCCTCTGGACTACTTAAATATCTCTCTGTATGAATTGTACCCAAATGATTTGCTACCTCTTTTGCATATCCTGCTTCATTATATCTGTCTTCATTAAATCCTATAGTAAAAGTATGTATATTTCCATAATGTTTTTGTAAAATAGAGGCTACAATAGAGCTATCAACTCCTCCACTCAAAAAAACACCAACGGGTACATCTGATACCATTCTATATTTAAAAGCATCTATTAAAATAGTCTCTAACTCATCAATAAGCTCATCTTCACTCTTTTTAAATTTTGGTAACTTAAAAAATGGTAAAATAGACCAATACTCTTTTATATCTACTTTTAACTCTGCACTGTTAAATGTTAAATAACTACCCATTGGTACTTTATAACAATTTTCAAAAATAGATAGATTTGATGATATATATCCTATTTTAAAATACTCAAATAGAGCATCTTTACTAATTTGGAGTATATTTTCATTTTTAAAATATTCAATAATTGGTTTTAATTCACTAGAGAAGATAAAAATCTCTCCATCAAAATAATAATAGAGTGGTTTAACCCCTACTCTATCTCTAATAAGAGTTAACTTTAAAGATTTTTTATCATATATAGCAATGGCAAACATTCCAATAAACTTATCAACTGCTTTTATGCCCCATTTATGGTAAGCTTTTAATATAACTTCACTATCTGTATATGAATGAAACTTATAACCATAAGAGATAAGCTCATCTTTTATCTCTTTAAAATTATAAACCTCTCCATTATATATAATTATTAGATTATCATACTCCATTGGTTGATGACCATCTGAAGATAGGTCTAAAACTGATAATCTAACATGAGCTAAAGAAAAATTTTCCAACTCTAAAGTACCACTATCATCAGGTCCTCTATGAGATATAGAGGTCATCATCTTTCTTAATTTATAGTTATTTTTACTATTAAAGCCTATAATTCCACACATTACCCTCTTCTCCTTACTATATTATTTATAAGTTTCAACCATCTATCTCCTATCTTATCCATAGATAATCTATTAGAAATCTCTTGTGCATTTTTAGAAAGTTTTTCTCGTACCTTTGGATTATCTACTAAATAGTGCATCGCTCTAGTTAACTCTTCTATATTTTTAATCTCTACTAATATTCCATCTTTCCTATCTGTTATAATCTCTCTTGGAGCTGATGGACAATCAAATGAGATAACAGCACAACCATACCCCATAGCTTCACATAAAACCCCTGGAAAACCTTCAGTTAAAGAAGAGAGTACAAAAATAGATGCCCTTTTATAATAAATCTCCATATCTTCAACCAATCCCAAAAGTTCAACTCTATTAGATAATTGAAAAGACTCTATTAATCTCTCTAGGTTTTTTCTCTCTCTTCCCTCTCCTGCTATTAATAGTCTCCAACCATCTCTATTGAATTTAGAAAAAGCCTCTATTAGTAAATCAAAACCTTTAACTCTATTTAATCTTCCAACAGCCAATATAATTTTTTCTCTCTCTATATTAGTATAAGCATTTTTTAAAATTAGAGGATTTTCTATCTTATATCTACTTTTTACAAAATGGTATCTATTTTTATCTGCATCTGTTAAGACAACTAAACTATTAACAAATGGATAAACTACTCGTCTAATCTTTTTCCATCTAGGTTTTATATCTAAAAAATCAAAAGCACTTCTTTCTGATACAATTATAGGTTTACCTGCTAATTTTGATGCAATTAATGCTAAAATATTCATCTCTGACATAAAACTAATAACAATATCAGGACTATTAGAGATAATCCCTCTTATTAAACTATTAATTAGAAGTATAATATTATTAGCTCTATTAGCAATAGAGATTAAATTTACACCTCTATTTAGAGTAAATGATGGTCTATTTGAAGAGGTAATAATAATAGTTACACTATGACCCATATTATCAAAATAGTTTGCAAGAGTTGTTAAAATCTTTTCAGCACCACCAACATCTAAGGAACTGATAATAAATAGTATCTTCATCTATGTAAAGCTAAATATTTAATTTTAGATAGACCATCATGTAAATCTTGATTTCTATAGAGCAGATACCATAACAGCTTCTGTTTTTTAGAGAAAATATCTCTATATATATTAAATACCTCATCTCTTACCTCTATATCAATAGCTCTTCTTTTTATAAAAGCCAAACTACTATCATAAATAAGAGTCTCAATTTCATGCTTTAAACTATTATCCAAAAACTCATTCATCTTATTTAACATAGAGTGAAAAGATAGAAGATGTTCTTTTTGCTTTTTAGAGTTATCCTTTGATATACTACTCCATGCACCAACCTCTCCCATTCTATATACTGACATACATCTATTAATATATAATGCACCAGCCTTTACAGAACCCATTATCTGCATAGGATAATCTCCTGCTATCATCTTCGCAAACCAATCTGGAAAATCAGAAATTACTCTACTTCTAAACATTAAAGATACAGTAGGACAAAATTCGCCACCACCTAAAGTTATCTCATGAGTTGTAAATACTCTATTTTTATCTGCTTGTTTAGATAATATCCCATCTATTTTTCCATTAATAAGCTTATATGTAGGGTGAAAACTCATATTAATATCTGGACTTTTTTCCATTTCTTCTACTTGAATTTTTAACTTTTGAGTATCTGTCCAATAGTCATCACCATCACAAAATGCCATATATTTCCCCTTTACCTTGGGAAAAAGAAAAAACATTGGATTAACCCCTTGTGAAAACTGATTAATACTCTGATATATAGGTTTTACTATATTCGGGAATTTTCTCTCATACTCTTTTATTATATCTACTGTTCTATCTGTTGATACATCATCATGGATAAGTATCTCAAAAGAAAAATTTGTCTCTTGCATTAAAAAACTATCAAGAGCTTTCTCTATATAATACTCATGATTAAATGCTACACAGGTAATACTTACCATTAATGGGATATTTTTATCCCATCTCTCTATAATCTCTTGCTCTGTTTTATTTATCATTTTTTTCTCACTTTTATTAATTTTAATTGCTCAATCAGATATTGAAATGATTGTATATTAAATATCCAATTTAAAAAAATATACACGCTCATAAAGAGTATCCCTTTTAACAACATCATAAAAAAACCACTTAAATAAATATTATCTGTTATATAGATAATTATTAGAATTAAACTTAAACTAATAGTTGCCTCTATAATAATAGTTCTAAATATGACTAATAAAGATAATCCTATCTCTTTTACAGCAAATAGTATATTTAATGAGGTTCCTAATATTGAAGTTATGATTAATCCATATAAAAAAACCTCTATTCCATAAAAATATAAAATATATAAATTAATAGATTGTATAATTTTTTTATATATCTCTAATTTTAAAAAATCTTTTGATTTACCTCTACTACTTAAAATATTTACCATTAAGGCACTAATAGGATAAGCAAATCCACTAATTGCTAAAATCTTAAAATAATATACAGAAGCCTCCCATTTAGTCCCAAATAGTCCTACTATTAGCTCATCAGCTGTTAAGTATAGTTCACCCAATAGAAAAAAGGTGATAAAACAGATAACACCTAAAGATTTTATAACAACTCTTTGAACATGGTTTATATCTTTTTGTATCTTACTTAGTACTGGAAAAAGTACAGACATTAAACTTCCTGAGGAGTATTTAATAACAAACATATTTAACTGTTTGGCTTGATGAAAAAAACCTAATATTGCAGGAGAAAATAATTTACCAATAATCATATAATCAATCTTTTCATAAATTGTATCAATCACTCCTGCTAAAAACATATGAAAACCATACCCCCAAAGTTGTTTAAGTGCTTTAGGTGAAAATGATACCATAGGTATCCATGTTGTTTTTGCCCAAATAACAATATTTATCATCAATTCACGAGAAAGTATCTGTATAACTAAACTCCATACACCAAAATCTAATAAAGCAAATACCACTCCTATAACACCACTAGATATAGAAGCTATTAAATTAACTTGTGTTAATAGTTTATACTTTAACTCTCTTCTTAAAATAACAGTTTGTACAGCATGAAAGGAACTAATAGTAAAAAGAGATGACATAACTTCTATTAATGATACTAAATCTCTATTATTATAAAAATTAGCAATCCAACTAGCAGAAAAAAAGGTTAATAAAGTAAGTATAAAACCTGCAGTTATATTAAAAAAGAATACTGAAGAGTAGTGTATCTGAAGAACTCTTCTTCTCTGTATTAATGCCCCACCCAATCCAATATCTGAAAAGATTGTAGCAATTCCAACTATAACCATAATCATAGCAATCAAACCAAAATCAGATGGCTCTAACAATCTTGCTAAAATAATCATAACAATAAAGCTAGATGCATGAATACCTACTTTACCAAATAAATCCCAAATAAAAGCATTTATTCCTTTTGATTTTATACTATTCAATTTATACCCTTTAGTTACACTAACTCTATTAACATCTGCTCTTTTAACTCATCTCTATCTAAATATGGTTTCATATCTTCAAAAGCTCTATTAAAATCTAATCTTGGCTCTACTGTTGTTGCCTCTGCTTTTAATTTAATATCTACTATCTCACTTTTATTACTATGTAGTGTTTCTAATACCTTAGTTACTATTTTTTGAAAACTAGAGACTCTATGACTTTTTATCCCATAAGCTTCACCTATACTTTTTAAATTAGGAACACTATAATCTTTTTTTGAACCTATAGAATTACCATTTAAATATGTATCTTGTCTTAGTTTAACCATGTGCAGACTATTATTATTAATAATAAACATCTTAATAGATAAATCTCTTCTTTTTACAATCTCTAATTCTTGAATATTCATCTGAAATCCACCATCTCCAGAGATTACAATAACTCTTCTCTTAGTTCCTATTGATGCACCTATAGCCGATGGTAATGCAAATCCCATTGAGCCAAATCCACCAGAAAATAGCACTCTTTGATTATCTTTTACCTTTAGAGATTGTGCTACTAACATCTGATGTTCTCCCACATCAACACATATAATATCATCATCTCTTAATCCTTTTGATAGTTCCGCGATAACCATATTCCCAATTTTTTTACTTCCACTTAGAGTAAAATCTATTGGATATTTTCTCTTAAAATTTAATACCATTTTACGCCAAGAGTCTAAATTAGGAGTTAAAGAGTTTTTATTTAGTTTAGATAAAAAACTTTTAATATCGGAGTTTATAGCTAAATCAATACCTATTCTAATACCCAACTCGCCTCTATCAATATCCACTTGAATTACTTTTGCATCTCTAGCAAATGTTTCTATTTTTCTTCCTGTTTGAAGATTGTCCAATCTTGAACCCAAAACAATAAGTAAATCTGAATTTGCAATAGTCAAATTAG
>Ga0256913_10000661_pt1 | contig 18003 bp, 14 predicted proteins | sample Axial_MatmetaG_FD_185970 | JGI IMG/M metagenome (GOLD analysis project Ga0256913, IMG submission 185970) | Deep-sea worm associated microbial mat communities from Axial Seamount, Juan de Fuca Ridge, Pacific Ocean - Axial_Mat | ecosystem: Environmental > Aquatic > Marine > Oceanic > Microbial... | reverse complement strand
TGCCAAACATCTTGCAAATATTTACGAAAGCGGTGAATTGAAACAAGATTCAACTGTTTCCATTTTGGAAATAGTTCAAAAAGAAGGAAAACGAACCGTCAAAAGAAAACTTACTTTTTATAATCTTGATGCTATTATTGCCGTAGGATACCGGATAAACAGTAAAAGAGCAACACAATTTAGAATTTGGGCAACAAAAGTATTAAAAGAATTCATTATTAAAGGTTTCGTGCTTGATGACGAACGATTAAAACAGGCAAAAACCGTATTCGGGAAAGATTATTTCGATGAATTACTTGAAAGGGTTCGTTCGATTAGAGCAAGTGAACGCCGTATTTATCAAAAGATCACCGATATTTTTGCCGAATGTAGTATTGATTACAACAAAAATTCTGAGGTTACGCAAGAATTTTACGCTACGGTTCAAAATAAATTCCATTATGCCATTACAGGACAAACCGCCGCTGAAATTATTTACCAAAGAGCTGATAAAAACGAGCCGAATATGGGACTGACCTCTTGGAAAAACGCGCCGAAAGGCAGAATTCTAAAATCCGATACACAAATTGCCAAAAACTATTTAGCCGAAAAAGAAATAAAAAAGTTGGAACGAACCGTTTCATCTTATTTTGATTACATTGAAAACCAAATAGAAATACGCAAAGAAAAAAATCGTCCTTTTACGATGGAGGAACTTGCCGAAAGTGTAAACCGGTTTTTAAATTTTAACGATTTTAAGGTTTTGGAACATAAAGGTAAAGTATCGCACCAAAAAGCAATAGAGAAAGCAGTAAATGAATATGACGAGTTTAATAAAAAACAAAAAATTGAATCCGATTTTGACGAGTTTACAAAACAGGTGTTAAATAAACAAAAGAGTGAATAATTTGGCATTAAAGGCCTGAAATAAAATCAACCCAAATCTTTACCTGAAAAAATTCAGAATTGCACCGGATTATTAAAATAAAATCCGTATCTTTGTGGTTTAAACACAATAAACTACTATAAATGAATAAATTACAACATCCGAAATATAAACCCCTGTTGCCGGAGAGAGTTTCGGAAAAATATAATAGAAATATGCTGACGTATTCGTTTATCAATGAGAATAAATGGGAGGGAAGTATGTTCGTATATTGGCAACAAGGTTGAGAAGAACATTCCTAAAATAAATTTAAAATGGAAAAATTAACAGAAATTCTTATTTATCTTTTTATTCTTAGTGTTATTACTGAAAAGTTAGTAAGTGTAGTTAGACGTTATCCCAGACAATTTCAAGCCATAACGGTTTTACTATCCGCCTATTTGACCTGTGTTTCAATTAACAGTATTTTTACTTATGATTTCAAATTGATTTATCTTTTTATAATAATTATTTCGGTTATTATTTTTGTAATTAGTTTATCTTCATTACTAATATTTTTAGGTGTACAATTACCATTTAAATATATTAATTTTATTAATTTATTCAACCCTTTTAAGAATATTAAAAAAAACTCAATAGGTGTTGAAAAATCGACAAAGGATAAAGAAATTACTTTGCTGTCATTTACAATTGGTTTTATAATTGCCCTGCTGTTTAAATCTAATTTATTTGATCTTTTTAATACTAAATTGTCAGAAATTGCTCCGATTAATTTAAATGCAATTTTTGAAACATGGGATTTATTTAATCCTAACTATACCCCCAAACTTATTACATTTCCGGGAATAATTGCAACTGGTTTTTTTTTAAGTTTTGGTTCAAAGTTCTTTCATGAATTGTTAGATTTATTGTTTCAAATTAGAAGTCTTAGAAAAAAGAAAAACTTTGAAGGGACTTATAATGTTAAAAGCATTAAGGAATTAGATGAAATACTAAAGATTAACCATGAAGATATTGTTGAAATAGTTTTTGAAAGAGAAAAAGATAATATTTTTAAAGTCCCTGGAGTAAATGGATACAGCATTTCAAATTTTATTTGGAATAATAATACAGAAAGGGGAATAAAAATACTTTCAACAAAACCCTCTTTAGTTCGATTAGAGCAATTTCAATATAAAATGCCAGGGGAAACAAATTATCAAGTACCTGTCAAGATTATTAAAGCCAATATTGCAGAAGCTTGCTCAACTATATTTCCATCATCAAAAATATCAAATAAAAATATGGATAACTATGGTACATTATGTATTCCGGTTGTAGATGATGAAGAAAACATATATTTCTTAAGTTGTTTTCATGTAGTTAAACATGAATATCATTCATGGAAAAAATTCAGAACAAATGGCTATGAAGATATAAAATTGAATAACGGAGAAATAATTGGGAAAATATCTGATGTTAGGTTTAATAATTTGATGGATGCTGCTTTAATAAAGAAAGCAGAAAACATTAAGAAAACAGAAATATGTACAATGATTGAAAATACTAATATAAAAGCGACAAAAGACATAACCGATAATGATGTCAATAATATAGTGGTTAAAATGAAAGGTGCTACTACATCATTTGAAAAGGAAGGTTATATCGTTGGACGAAACAGTAAACAAATAATAAAATATAGCGGAAAGAAAGACAGCCAAGAAATAAGCAATCTCATTGAATTAACGGATGCTAATTTTGAGAAACCATTGGTTTCGAATGGTGATTCAGGTGCATTGATATATGACTCTAAAGGAAATGCTATTGCAATGGTTGTTGCAACGGACAATATTCAAAGTTATGCAATACCCATTAACACAATATTAAATGAGTTTGATGTTAAAATTTTTAAAAATCTTTAAATAAGAAGGCTATGAAATATTTAATAAGAATTAATCTTGCTTTGATACTATTGCTAATATCTTATAATTCTTGGGCGCAAAATAAAAAAGATACTATTAGAATTAACGTTAAAAACAAATTAGCAACAATCACCCCTGCTCTGTACGATACAAATACAATAGAACTTGAAACTTTTAAAAATGTATATTTAGAAGTTATCAACTCGGATTCTATACAATTCAATGTTGAGATTAGAAATGTTAGTTCAGATTTGGTTTTAAGTACAATTTCTTTTAATAAATCGGTTACCTCATCAGGTAAACAATTAGCAGGAGTAGTTAGACTTAATCATTGTTCAAAATTAAGTATTGGTTTCGAAAACAGCGATATTAAATTCTCATTTAAAAACAGCAGTGATAAACCTAGTAATATAACAATAATTAATAAATCAGCTTCAACCGAAACATCGATAAATTGTGATAGCCTATTTAACTTTATACCAGAAATTTATCATAGTAATAAGGAAAAATGGCCAAATTATGTATGTTCAACAAATGAAAATGTCAAATATAGATTTGCCATTGACTTCAGTAAAAGCTTCAGTCAAGCATCATTATGGAAGTTAAAGACAAAAAAAGATACTGTTTACTACAAACTGAAGAATACAATTAGACCCAGATATTTAAGATTTATGACAATGAGCGTAAAAAATTATTATCCTCAATATGATAGCATTGTTACATCAACCACGTTTAATTCATATAACTTAGAAGGACGCTCTGTTTTTGAGAAATATGAGAAAAAAGTGATTAAATCCTCAGATGGTGATTCCCCAAAAAATTCAACAGATAATAATACTAATCCAAAATCAACTGCAAGTAATAATAGAAATGATAAAATAGAAAAATTATTAAAAAAATTAGATTCGGATTTAACAATATATAATAATTATTTAAGTCGAAATATTATTGATAAATCAATTTGGTATAATGACATTCAATATATTAATTCAAAATTAAATCAATGTTTAGGTTTAACTGATTACACTGTCAATGGATTATTGCTAAACCTAAAAAAACACACGAAGGATTCTGAACTTAAAAATAAAACCGAATTAATATACAGTATTATTATTAGTTATGCCGCTATCCAAAATTATAGTATATTAAGTACCTCCCCAATTCAAATTAAAGATAAGGATGTGCTAACTTTTAACTTAGAATTTTTTAAAGAAGGTAAAAAAGTAGAAAGTAGAAATTATAGTTTTTTGATTGAAGGTGGTTTTAAAATTGATTATAGCTCTGGTTTTGCTTATAGCTCTCTCAGGGACGAAAGTTACCAAATTATAGATAAAGGTACTAGAACCGACACCACTTTTTTTGTAGATGAATACTTTAATACTACGGATTCAATTACCGGTTTGACTGAAACAAATCTAAAAGGAATAAGCTTGCTAAACGAAGATGTTAATATTGGAGTTTCTGCATTGATGCATTTCTATTCAAGAACAGGTACATTGATTAATTTGGGTGGTACATTTGGTTTTATGTTGAATACAAAAGCAGAATTTAATTACCTATTAGGTGGTTCCTTAATATTTGGACAAAATCAAAGATTTATATTAAGTGGAGGAGCTTCGTTTGGTCAAATAAACAGATTGAATCCTAAATATAGCACATCTGAAATATACACTGAAAGTCAATTAGGGCAGGTTAGTGATTCTCAATTAACTATTAAAAAATGGGATATTGGATATTTTATTGGAATTAGTTACAATTTAGGTGGCATTAAGTAGATATAAAACCCAGTTGCCAAAATTACCCATCATATCAGGACACATCCGTAATACGGACTTTATGTTGAACTACAACCTGCAAAAAGAGAGTACACCTCTTTACCAGAAAAAATCACCCGGCCACACCCGAGTATTCCGATTAAATCCGTATTTTTGCCGTATTACCAATCCTTTAGCATTGATTATGGATAAGATGAAATATACGGGATTTGCTGTTGTAACCGGTAATGAAGACGGGTTGGTATTTGAAAATCTGCATTTTGAAGATTGGTCAGATGGAATAAGTGAAGTTCATAATAAATTTGAAACAAAAGTTTACCCCAATCCAACCGTAGGAATAACACAAATAAACCGGAGATAGATTATGGAATTACAAAAAAATAATTTTGTTTTATATACAGATGATAACGGAGAAGTAAAAGTAGAGGTATTTTTACAAAACGAAACGCTTTGGCTTACTCAAAAGGCTATGGCGGAATTGTTTGGCGTTGGTGTGCCGGCTATTGCCAAACATCTTGCAAATATTTACGAAAGCGGTGAATTGAAACAAGATTCAACTGTTTCCATTTTGGAAATAGTTCAAAAAGAAGGAAAACGAACCGTTTCATCTTATTTTGATTACATTGAAAACCAAATATCTAACTAACTTTGCACTAATATAATATATATAATGAGAAAATTAATAATATTTTTAATAACAATTGGAACCTTGATAACATCATGCACTTCCAATAAAATTATAAAGACCTACCACGTAAACAGTTGCGAACAATGCAATGAAAAGGACGGATATTGGTATAAAAACAAATGTTGGGCAAATTTTAAAGAAATGGATGAGGGCGAAGCTATCTCACCCTCAGAAATCGATAGTGTTGTTGATGCCCGATTAGCAGAAGTAGAAAATACAGTTATTAATCTTGACAACAAAAAATATCACCTTGTAAACGTAATGCCTTTACCTTATGGAAAAGCATATTTGTTAATTGCCGTTTTCAACAAAAACGATACTTTAAATTCAATTATTACTAAAATAAAAAAGAAGGCGCTTCTATTTGGCAGAAAAAAAATAAAATCAAAAGCAATATTATTTAATGCCGATATACTAAATTCAAATTCAAGCCCCAACATTACGGCAAAAGGAGAAGTATTGATTGAAATACTTGATAAAAAAAATTTCAAAGCCCGTATTTCGGGAGAATTATTATCCGGCACACATAAAATGCCTGTAGAATATACACTTAGCGAAAACATTTCGGGCATAGGTTCAAGCCATTTAACAATAAAAAATGAGCAAGCATACTTAAACGGTAATCTCGGAACAATTACATACCGGCAAATAAAAAATCTAATTACAAATCATCCCGAAGTAAAAACTATTGTGTTTGAAAACGTGCCCGGTTCTTTTAACGATGCTATCAATATGCACACCGGCAGACTAATAAATGAAGCCGGACTAACAACTAAAGTACCGTATAGCGGAATGATAGCATCAGGAGGAGTTGACCTTTTTTGTGCCGGCAAAAACCGAATTATCGAAAAAGGAGCTAAACTCGGCATCCATTCCTGGAGTGCAGGATCGTTTGATGCCGATGATTTACCAAAAGACCATCCGGCACACCAATATCAAATAGCATACTACAAAATGTGTCTGGGAGAAAAAGGCGAAGATTTTTATTTTCATACATTGGAAGCAGCAAAAGCCAGCGATATTCATTGGATGAGTAATGATGAAATATCAAAATGGAACGTAGCAACAAAAATAATAAACCGATCAAACCCTGAACCATATATCGATATGCCCGATATAGTAGGATATTATTTCGGAAACCCTGCAAGTAATACGGTTATAATCAATGCACAAGGCGGACCGGAAACAACACTTTTTACAAATGAATTTAAAGAAATATTCCTCAATAAAGGAAAAATTAATGCTGACAGTATTTTTGCAGTCAATATTCAACAAATTCAAACATTAGAACCCGAAAAATTTGAAAAATCGGATATCACATTTGAACAAGCAATTGAATACGGAAAACAAAACACTAAAATGCTTGCCGATGCCGTAAATTATTTTAAAGCAAAAGGGAAAAAAGTGATTGTTGTAGGAATATCATACGGAGCTTTTTTGGTCGAAGATTATCTTGCAAACTATGGAAATGTTGCCGATGAATATTTTATTATGGTTGGCAGATTAAACATGCCCGAAGATATATGGATACCGTTTTCCGAAGGCAAAATGATTGAATTTAAAGACGGTGTGAAATTTACAAAGGTTAAGAAACAAAAAGAAATTGTTCAAAGAAATATGAGCAAACTTGCCGCCGCATACGGGCACAAAAGGTATATGACTCTGCTTAAAAATACAAAAATGTCAAATGTTGTGTATGCCTATGGATTAACAGACGAACAAGTAGGTCGTTTATCTGATTTGGAAATCAACTTTTTAGAACAAAAAAATGTAAAATTACTTCAAGGAAAAGGCGGACATACAGAGACAATATTCCAATTCTTAGGAAAAGGCATTGATATCTTGCGTAACAGACTTTTAGTAAAATAATTTTTTTGACTGAAAAACTTAATGCACGCTCCTTTAACTGGAGCAAGTTTTAGGCAAACAGGATTTATCATATCTCAAATAAGATGAATAGAAAAAGACTATATAGCACCTTATTAGTAATAATTATTTGATAAATAGAATCTTGTCCGTTTAATTAGGAGGCAAAACATTGCTTTACAAAGATGAGTATTTTTTATACTTTTGCTTTTTGAGATGAAAATAGCCCGATTTATTGGGGGCTAAGCCTGTCTAATTTAAGAATAATCAAAATGTACATTCTATATTTAGGTGCAATTCTACTGGTAGGATACTTTTTTTCGTTACTTGTTAATAAATTGGGATTCCCTAAAATTATGGGGTATTTAGTTGCCGGACTTGTATTAAATCCCGAATTAATGACTTTTATTCCTGAAGACTTTAATTCTTTAACAGGTCCTGCAACAAATTTTTGTTTGGCGTTTATTACTTTTGAAATAGGAAGTAGTTTTTCTTTTGCCGAATTAAAATTAACAGGTCGTAAATATTTAAAACTTGCTTTTTTTGAGTCGTTTGGTGCTTTTGTTTTAATATTTACAGCTTTCTTTATAATAGCATATTTTATCTTTCCCCAATCAAACTCAGGAATACCTATATTAGTATCATTCAGTATTTTACTGGCATCATTAGCCGCTCCAACCGACCCGTCAGCCACTTTAGCCGTAATTCACGAATATAAAGCAAAAGGCCCGGTTACAAACTCGATTCTCGGAGCAGCTGCTTTCGATGACTTTATTACACTTATACTTTTTAGTTTTAGTTTTTCTATATCAAGAGCATTATCGGGCACCGGAGAATTATCAGTTTTACATATAACTTATACGATATTATATAAAATAACCGGAGCGGTGTTAACAGGCTTAGTTACCGGAATTGTTTTTAATAAAGTTGTTTCATTTTTTAAGACAGACGACAAAAAATCATTAATAATATTATTTTTAGGATTCTTATCTTTAACATTTGGATTATCGGTATTTTTTAAATTCGACGAACTATTTTCTACACTTACTTTAGGATTTATGATTCGGAATTTTAATAAAAATCAGGACAAAATATTAAATATTACCGAAGTAGGAATGGAAGAATTATTTTTCTTAATATTTTTTGTGTTGAGTGCTATGCATTTCGATTTTGATAGTTTTCATATTCAATTATTGATTTTAATTATAGGATTTATTTTTGTTCGCGCACTGGGTAAGTATATTGGTATGTTTTTGGGAACGAGAATGTTAAAGATGAGCAAAAAAGTACAAAAATATGCCTTCGCAGGATTAATACCACAAGGAGGAATTATTTTGGGTTTGTCATTAATGATCAGAAAAGAACCTGAATTTGAAAGTTTTGCAAACCTATTAGCCGGTATAATTATGGGAGCAACAATTATACATGAATTTATAGGACCTCTTGTTACCCGGAAAACATTAACTTTTGCAGGAGAAATACACAAAAATAAAAAACAAATAAAATCCTGATTGTGAGTTTGTTATTTACTGCGGTATTTAACGGAAATATTTTACAAATCTTCCACCCTATTCAACCATAAATTTTCCGTTAAACAAACGTCCGGGAGTTATTACCGTGATGAAATAAACACCTTTTTCAAAGCCGCTTACGTCAATGGTGGTTTGATTTTTTCCCGTAACATCCCTGCGATAAACTTCTTTTCCGCCAACGGAATAAATCCTGACTACGGCATTGGAATTTTGATTTGCTCCAAATGAAATTGTCAGTTTAGCGGATGCCGGATTGGGGAAAATATTCAAACCGGCGACAACCGGCACTTCACCGAAACCGGCAAAAGACTTAATGGAATCAATATATTCGACGGTTGTGGTCATCATTCGCTCGGTAGCTTTCACAATGGGAAATCCGGTGTTTTTTGCCAGCCATATGTATTCGGTATATTTGGAAGGAATTGAAGGAAAAGGGAGCGGAATGGAGTCGTAATGAAAACTATCCTCCTGAAGGACAACCGACTTTATCCGCAAACAGCTGAAAGTGCCGTATGGTGTTTTTACCGTGCCCCAGCCGTCAACTTCGTTAACACGATGCTTCTTCTCCGAGATATATCCAAGGGATGGAATATTGACATGCCATTCGGCATCGCAACTGTCCGTATTGCCGTAATTCATCGGAAAGCGGTAAATAATATCGGACGACTGATATTGAACCGGAATCGGCGCTCCCTGAATTTTGGCACCGAAACCCACTTCCTTAAACTCCGATGAAGTATTTTTATAAAAGTTATATCCCTCTGTTATCGAGATGGTTCCGATATTAGCATCCGGGCGTTCACGTGCAATGGTTGCCACAAACGGATACATAAAAACCAGATTGTAAATGGCGGGAGTTGAACTAATGGAAACATAGCTCTCCATCTTTTGCGATGAAGCCTGCAAACCGGTAAAATCCCAAGTAAAATTTGTTCCGGTTTGTTTAAAGTTATATGATGATGCATTTGCAGCAGTGCTTATTCTGAAAGTATCGTTCGGCACCGGCATATCATTTTTATCAATGGAAATCTGAGCAAATCCGGTTATGCTCATCACACTCAACAAAATAATAAAAGTAATTTTCCTCATAGTCAGCAGTTTTAAATTTTGTGTGGTAAAAATACGAAAATGTAACGGCAATAAGACATAATTGTTTAAAGAGGGTTGTCCTGAAAAATTGAATACAAAAAAAGGATATATTTTGATACAACTTTTACTACCTAAATCTTGTTTGTAAAGTATCAAACATTAATTTACATTTGCCAACCGAATAAATTAAATATCATGAAAAACATTTTTATTACCGTTTTAGCAATATTGACAGCTGTCAATATCTCGGCACAGGACATAATGAGCAAACGGATTTTCGAAAACGAAGGAGCTAATTACTGTTCTGCGGCGAAGATTAAAGCCATGAAAAAGAAAATGTCGGGAACCTGCTCGACTTTTGCGGGCAAAAATATAGATATCACCTATGCCAAGCCGCAATGGTATATCGATCCGGCGGTTTTATACATAAAAGGCAGCGTTTATTACGATTTCAAAACCACTGTTGGGGGAGTAAATGAATTGACCTTTGAACTCGACACTGCCATGATTGTGGATTCGGTAATCTATCATAACCAGAGCATAACATTCTCCGACTCGGCAGATTATCTTCTCAACATCTATCTGCCGTCATCATTACCGGTAAACACATCGGACAATATCACCATTTATTATAAAGGCATACCCGGCTCATCGGGATTCGGCTCGTTTATCAAAGATACTCACGCAGGCAGTCCGATAATCTGGACATTGTCGGAGCCTTACGGAGCAAGGGAATGGTGGCCGTGCAAAAACGACCTCAGCGATAAAATCGATTCCATCGACATTTTCGTTACCTGTCCTTCGGCCTACCGTGCCGCCTCAAACGGCGTATTGGTAAGCGAAAGCCTTACGGGTACCGATAAGGTTTACCACTGGAAACACCGCCATCCCATTGCCACTTATCTTGTGGCTATCGCCGTTACAAATTATGCTTATTATTCGGATTTCGCCCAACTGCAAAACGCTACCGTCGAGATACTTAACTACATCTATCCGGAAGATTCCGCCAACTGGGCGCAGAACTCGCCAAAGACCATTTCTTCATTACAGCTTTACAGCAATCTGTTTATCGAATATCCTTTTGCCGACGAAAAATATGGCCATGCCGAGTTTGGCTGGGGCGGCGGAATGGAACACCAAACCATGAGTTTTATGGGCGGCAACAGCCACGAGCTTATCTCTCACGAGCTTGCCCACCAGTGGTTTGGCGACATGGTGACTTGCGGCAGCTGGCACGACATCTGGCTGAACGAAGGTTTTGCAACATATTGCACCGGCCTGACTTACGAACATATGCCCGGTTATCCGTACTGGAAAAACTGGCGGCAAGGAAAAATCGCCCATATCATTTCTGCCAATAACGGCTCTGTCTATTGCGACGACACCACCTCGGTAGGACGTATCTTCAGCGGCCGTTTGTCGTACAGCAAAGGTGCTTACGTGCTCCATATGCTGCGTTGGGTTTGCGGCGACTCCGCCTTCTTTGCCGGCATCAGAAACTACCTTACCGATACGGCCATTGCAAACGGTTATGCCAAGACTTCCGACCTGAAAGCCCACCTTGAAGCGGCATCGGGGAAAAACCTTACGGAATTTTTCAACGACTGGTATTACGGCCAAGGTTATCCCGAATACACGGTTAATGTGATTAACAAGGCCAACGGCGACTGCGATATCATCATCAATCAAACGCCGGCACATCCGTCGGTTTCGTTCTTCGAAATGCCCGTCCCCATAAGACTGAAAGGTCAGGGATTCGACTCTACTTATGTTTTCAACAACACCTCATCAGGACAGACCTTTACCATTCATCCGCCTGCACCGGTTGATTCGGCATTCTTCGACCCCGAGATGCACATAGTTTGCACACATAATGTCAAAATTTCCTTGGGAATCGAAAATGCAACGGGTGATACGGAATTTGAATTATGGCCCAATCCCGCAACCAACAGCCTTAATATAAAAACCAACAGCTACGGTATCTCCTCAATCGATATTTATTCTTCATCATCGAAAATGGTGAAACATTTTGAGCTTAATAATGTAAAAGGCAATATTCAACTGGATATCAGCACCTTGTCACGCGGATTATATTTTATCAATATTAAATCAGACGAGGGAAGCTATATGCAGCGGTTTATTAAACAATAGAAATTTGGATAGGAGGATATTTTTCATATTATTCGGTTTTTTGCTTGTGCAAACAGCTTTTGCACAGTCGGATTCGTTAGTTCTGAAAGGTAAATATTACGAAACGAACCTTTATATCTTCAATCCTGCCGTGGCCGATTCGTTTTCGATTTACATGGTCGTTGTAAACGAAGACAGCATTTACGACGAATTGAACAGCAATGCCGTAGAGGTGGATTTCCAGTTACTCGGTCTCGAACCCGAGCAGGAAGTTACGGTCGTCATATATTTTGATTCGTTATACCCTCCGCTGGTGGTAAATCCGGAAGTGCTTTACAGCCCCACGAAGTTCAAATTTTCAAAACCGCGAATCAGAAAAGACGTTATCGCCTGGCGTGTTTACGGTGACGTGAGCGATTATCCTATTGAGGTTCAGCAGTTCCGGTGGAATATGTGGCGCACCGTTGCCGAGGTTGACCCACTGGATACGGTGGAAAACAACTATTACTCGGTTCAAATATATCCTCATTCGGGAATCAATACTTTCAGACTTAAAACCGTAAATATTCAAAACGAAGTTGTATATTCCAAGGAAGTAACTTATCGCCCTCCGTGGATAAAGAAGGTTACGATAAAGAGTTATAAAGTAGCCGACGAGCTGGAATTTTCGGCGGAAACCGAATATGAGATTTATAACGAGGAAGGCGTTTTGCTGAAAAAAGGCACCGAGCGATACATTGATGTTTCAAAATTGCCGCCCGGATATTACTGGATTAACTACGACAATTCCTCAGAAAAAATCAAAAAGAAATAACAAATGTAAGGGGTTTTATTTTCTCTTATTTAAATCTCTGAGTTTTATGTATTTAGAATATGTTCCGGCAGCCGTAAGCCGGCAAACGGTAAAACCGGATGTGCCATCGAGAAACCCCGCTTTCAGAAAATAATTCCTGTAAAACATCCACAGTGATTTATAAACAGCCTTAAAAAACGATGATGACTTCCCTTTTGAAAAAAGCACCTCCGCCCCTATTGTTGAGAAATATTCATTTTGTTTAATATGCTCCTCCACCGTGTAGTAGGAATAATGCAGCAAGTCGCCCTTGAGATGAACAATCTTTGTCCCTTTGTTCATAATCACTTTATCGTGCGGATTGTCGCCTCCCCACCGGCCTTTTTTCCTGTTCCAAAGTCTGAGCTTGGTATCGGGATACCAACCGCTGTGCTTAATCCAGCGCCCGCAATAATTTGTCATACGGTTAAACTTATAACCGTCGGCGGTTAAATTGTTTTTTACTTTCAGAATCTCAGCTCTAAGGGTATTGTCAAGAGCCTCATCGGCATCGAGCGACAACACCCAATCGTTTTCCGCAAGCTCCATCGCCCTGTTTTTCTGCTGAATATGCCCGTCGAACTTATGCTGTAAAAACCTGACGTTGTATTCTTTACATATCTCCCCGGTTTTGTCGGACGAAAAAGAATCAAGCACCAAAATTTCATCGGTAACACCATCGAGCGACTGCAAACACCGTTTGATATTACGTTCTTCGTTTAATGTGATAATTACTGCTGAAATCTTCGTCATATCAGATTATTTTTTCCAGAAACCCGGTGATAGAAATACCAGAACGGTAAACAGCTCAAGACGACCGAGCAGCATCAAAAACGACAGCACCCATTTGCCGATATCGGGGATGGCTGCATAGTTGTCAACCGGTCCGACGTGTCCGATACCCGGTCCGATATTGCCCAAGGAAGCTATTGTGGCACCGATTGCCGTCTCAAAATCAAGACCTATGGCCGACATCACCACAGTGCCAACACCAAAAATAATCACGTAAAAAAGAAAAAAAGCGAGAATATTGAAAATATAATCCTTTTTAACGGAATTGCCGTTATAACGCACGGTGATAAAGGCTTTCGGATGTATCAGTTTTTTAAGCTCGGCGGCAGAAGCCTTAAAGAGCAACAAATGACGAATGGATTTTATTCCGCCTCCCGTTGAACCTGCACTACCTCCCGAAAACATCAATACAAAAATCAGAAACCACGCCAAGGCAGGCCACGCCAGATAATCGGCACTCACAAAACCCGTGGTGGTCACTATCGATATTACCTGAAAAAGGGAATCGCGAAATACTTTCTCGGTGGCTCCTCCGTCATTAAACAAAATGATTGCAGTGATAACAACCGTAAACAGAATGACTACCGTTGCATAAAATTTAAATTCCTCGTTCTGTAAAAACTTCTTTATCCTTCCGTGCAACAGGAAATAATGCAGTGTAAAGTTTACACCTGCAAGAAACATAAACACAATTATAACATACTGAATATACGGACTATACAACGCCACCGATGCGTTTTGAGTTGAAAATCCGCCCGTGGCCATAGTGCCGAATGAATGACAAAGCGCATCAAACAAATCCATTCCGCCAAACATCAGCAAAATGGTTTCAAGCACCGTAAACAATACGTAAATACTCCATAAACGCTTGGCGGTACCTGTAATTCGCGGATGAAGTTTATCGGGTGTGGGACCGGGAACTTCCGCGGCAAAAAGCTGCATCCCTCCTATTCCCAAAAACGGCAGTATGGCCAAAGAAAGCACGATAATTCCCATACCGCCAATCCAGTGTGTCATCGAACGCCAGAAAAGAAGTCCTTTCGACATTGCCTCGATATCGGTGAGAATGGATGCTCCCGTAGTGGTAAATCCGGAAATCACTTCAAAAAAAGCATCTGTAAAAGATGTTATCTGCCCGCTTATCAAAAACGGAAGCGTTCCGTAAAGCGAAATCACTACCCACGCAAGACTCACTATGATATAACCTTCGCGTTTACCCATACGGTCGTTACGCTTTTTGCCAAGCAACAGCAATACGATACCACCGGCACCGGAGGTAATCAAACCGGAGATGAAAATCGGCCATGCATCACCGCTTTTGTAATAAAACGAAAACGGCAAAGAAAACCACATAAAGATGCCCTCAATAAGTAACAGAAAACTTAAAATCCTGACTATTATCCTGATATTTACATCTTTACGGTTTATCATCTCTTATCTCATAAAGAATTTCTTGACTTTCTTTTTCACTTCGGGGATGGAAAATACCACCACCCTGTCGTGCGGCTCTATCTGAAAATCGCCCACGGCAATATAGCCCTGACCGTTGCGAATCACTCCGCCGATAATTGCCCCTTCGGGAAATTTCAAATCCATAATGCGGCGTTTTGTTACCGGCGATTTCTCTTCAACGATAAACTCAATGACCTCGGCATCAACACCGTTGAGCACCTTACTCGACGAAATATTCGACGAAAGAGTGAAATTTTCGATATACGATGCCGCAATCAGCTTTTTGTTGATAATGGTGTCGATATTGATATTCTGAGCAATGTTGATATAGTCGATATTTTCCACAAGGGCAATGGTCTTGGACACTCCCAACTTCTTGGCAAGCAGACAAGTAAGAATATTTGTTTCGGTATCGTTGGTAACGGAAATAAAAGCATCCATCGAAGCTATTCCCTCCTCTTCCAACATATTCAAATCGCGCGAATCGCCGTGAATAATCATTGTGGAATTAAGCTCGTCGCTCAAAGATTCACACCTTTTATAGTCCATCTCTATCAACTTGATATTCATCGAGTCCTCCAGCCTGCGTGCAGTAAGTTTCCCGATACGACCGCCACCCACAATCATAATATTTTTCATCTGCACATTGCCCTTACCTCCCATATGCAACACCTGTTGCATACCTTCGGGCTTGGTAATTATGTATGCAAGGTCGCCCGTCAGAAAACGGTTTTCGCCTTTTGGAATGATGGTTTTTCCATTACGGTGAATAGCTACGGCACGAAAATCAAGTTTGTGATTTTCTTTGGCAATTTCGTGTAGCGATTTATTAATCACCTGTGCCCTCTCGTCAAGTTTGATAAGGATAAGCGACAAATGACCTTTCGAGAAATCGAAAATCTCTTCCGCCGCCGAATTTTTCAACAAACGGACAATCTCCTTGGATGCAATATTCTCCGGACTTACCAGATTATTTATCCCCAACTCATTGAAAAACTGCCGGTTATCTTTGCTGAGATTTTCAGGGTTACTCACCCGGGCAATACATCTTTTGGCTCCCATCTTTTTGGCCATAATGGCCGATACGAGATTCGGTGTCTCCTGATGCAAAACGGAAATAAAGAGGTCTGCCCTGTCGATGGAGGCATGATGTAATGTGGAAACCAAAGAAGGTTCGCCAAGAATAGTCAGCACATCATTATGCTCATCAATTTCATTTAAAAACTCTTCATTATCATTAATTATGGTAATATCGTGATTCTCACCACTCAACAGCTTTGTCAAATAGTGACCGAGTTCTCCGTCGGCGGAAATAACAATTCTCATTTTATAAATTTATTATCGGGCAAAAGTAAAAAGCCTCTAAATTCAATTGTCGAAAATACAAAAATTTCAAACTCTTTGCCTTCTCAAAAACAAAAAAAATCAGAATTTTCTGAAACCGATGATTTCGCGCGCTTCCTTAAGAGTAGGAACGGCGGAAGCCTTCGCTCTTTCGGCACCTTGTTTCACCACTTTCCGCAAATAATCGTCATTTGCCGAAAGCTCCTGAATCCGCTCGCGAATCGGAGCCGTAAAAGAAATTATATCTTCGGCAAGTTTCTTTTTGAAATCGCCGTATCTGATTTTGCAACTATTGTAAAGGCTGTCGAACTCATCATAAGTAGCCCTGTCTGACACAATGCTCATCAGCGTAAACAGATTTTGAATGGGTTCGGGTTTTTGCTGATTCATTTCCGTGGGTCCGGCATCGGTTACGGCTCTCATCACCTTTTTTCGTATCACCTTTTCGTCGTCGTTCAGAAAAATGGCATTACCGGCTCCTTCCGATTTACCCATTTTGCCCGTGCCGTCAAGTCCGGGAACCTTTACCAATTCCTCCCCGAAGTTGAATGCCGTCGGGATAGGAAAGAAATCCACCTTATACATACGGTTGAAACGCCTTGCAAAAGTACGCATCATCTCAAGGTTTTGCTCCTGATCCTTGCCAACCGGCACCTTTTTGGCACGGTGAATTATCACATCGGCAGCCATAAGCGTCGGATATGTCAAGAGTCCGGCGTTTACGTTGTCGGGCTGCTTGCGCACCTTCTCCTTAAACGAGGTAACACGCTCCAGCTCACCGAGATACGCATTCATATTCAGCAACAGATAAAGCTCTGCCACCTCGGGCAAATCACTCTGAATATAGATTACCGACTTTTCCGGATCCAAACCCGCAGCCAGATATTCAACAAGCACCTGCTTCACATTACCGTGAAGATCGCCGGGTGTGGGATGCGTGGTAAGTGAATGATAATCAGCTATAAAAAAGTAACAGGAGTTGGTCTCCTGCATCTTAACGAAATTCTTTACCGCACCGAAATAATTACCAAGGTGCAGATTCCCTGTCGGCCTTATGCCGCTTACTACTGTTTCCTTTGTTTCCATGGCCGCAAAAGTAAAATAAAATTAGTGATGACCATTAATGATAAATACATATTTTTGCATTGTTATTAGATTAACAATTATTTTAATCGTATTATTGTTGCTCAAATTTATTGGATTATGACAGATAATAAATCAAAAGACAAACTCTTTTCTGACTTTCGCCAAATAACTAAGGCCGAATGGATTGAAAAGATTAAAACCGACCTGAAAGGAGCAGATTACGACAAGAAACTCGTATGGAAGTTCGACGAAAATATACGTCTTCAGCCTTTTTATATGGCGGAAGACACGCGGGTGGCAAATATTCCATACGGAAAAAACAAAAAAAACGACTGGGAAATTCGTGAACCGGCAAGTATTGATAATATCACGGCCATTCCGGAGATGCTGAAACGCGGTGCCGATGCAATTACCCTGTCGGGGATAAATCCCGCCGACATCAAATCAATCGAAATGCTGTTTGAAACCGTTGATTTAACGACAGTTCCCGTTCACTTTACAGAGGTAACTTCCTACACCGCCCTTGCCGAAACCATTGTTAAAACAGCAGTTAAAAAAGGGATAGACAGCAAGAAACTCAAAGGTTCATTCGGTTACGACCATTACGGCTATTACCTCCATCACGGAGAATTTTACGGCTCGGAACAGGAA
>Ga0256913_10000660_pt1 | contig 18039 bp, 15 predicted proteins | sample Axial_MatmetaG_FD_185970 | JGI IMG/M metagenome (GOLD analysis project Ga0256913, IMG submission 185970) | Deep-sea worm associated microbial mat communities from Axial Seamount, Juan de Fuca Ridge, Pacific Ocean - Axial_Mat | ecosystem: Environmental > Aquatic > Marine > Oceanic > Microbial... | reverse complement strand
CCGCATCATTGAAATAAATATTTATAAAGTGAACCCTAATGGTACTGAAGAAAGCAAAACCTGGGTTGTTAACCCGGACTATCCAATTTCGGAAGAGGCATCTAAAATCCATGGTTTTACGGCAGATGATTTAAAAGACAAACCAACATTTAAACAGGTAGCTAAAGAGATTGAACGCTTTTTACAGAATTGTGATTTAGCCGGCTACAATGCTATTAAATATGATATTCCTATGTTGATGGAAGAGTTTTTACGTGCTGATGTCGACTTTGATGTTGCCAACAGAAAACTCATTGATGTTCAAAATATCTTCATGAAAATGGAGCAGCGCACCCTGGGTGCTGCCTACAAGTTTTATCTAAACAAAAAGCTTGACAACGCTCACAGTGCCGAAGCGGATACCAAGGCTACTTATGAAATACTTAAATCACAGCTGGATAGATATCAGGATACGGAATTTACAGATCGTGATGGAAAAATTTCAAAACCCGTTGTAAACGACATGCAAAAGTTGCAACAGTTTTCGAGTCACCATCGCAATGCTGATTTGATGGGACAATTTATCTACAACGACAAAGATGAAATTGTCATCAATTTTGGAAAACACAAAGGCAGAACCGTTGAAGAGGTTTTTAAATCTGACCCGGGATATTACGGCTGGATTATGAAGTCGGATTTTCCGCTTTATACAAAGAAATTATTGACAAGAATTAAATTAAGTATGAAGTAAGAATAAATACTAAAATGATTGAATGTTTAAATACCTGAATGAATTGTAATATCGAACCATGAAAATAATTTGTATCGGCCGTAATTATATCGACCACGCCAAAGAGCTGAACAACCCCGTTCCTGAAAAACCGGTATTTTTTATGAAACCGGACACCGCTTTGTTGTTAAAACACAACCCGTTTTTTTATCCGGGATTTTCAAAAGATGTCCATTACGAAACCGAGCTGGTGATAAAAATCGACCGCAACGGCCGACACATAGAAGAAAAGTTTGCCCATAAATACTACAATGAGATTGGTATCGGTATCGATTTTACTGCCCGCGACCTGCAAGCCGAAGCCAAGAAAAAAGGTCTTCCCTGGGAAATTGCCAAGGCATTCGATCAGTCGGCACCGCTGGGCCGGTTTTTACCAAAAGTGCAATTTTCTTCTTTGGACAACATCAGTTTTTCATTAAAAATTAATGGTGAACTGCGCCAGTCAGGCAACTCAAAGGATATGATTTTTACATTCGACCAAATCATAGCCTATGTGTCACAATTCGTTACCCTTCGAACGGGTGATCTGATTTTTACCGGAACTCCCAAAGGAGTTGGCCCCACTAAGATTGATGACCATTTTGAAGCATTTATCGAAGAAGAAAAATTGCTGGAATTTAATGTTAAATAGTTATAGGTTACTGAATAGAACATTCACATCCTTTGCGCCTTCACGTCTCTGTTGTGAATAATGACTCTTTACAAAATTTAAAACATTAATCAATAAATCCTTTCCCCTGCTGCAATCCTTTTTATACATTTGCGCAGTCTATATAAAATAACAATTTAAACAATCATATTATGAAATTAAAATTATCCTGGTTGCTGATTGCAACTTTTGTATTTAATCTTTCAGTTTTCGCACAGGAAGAGAAAAAAGAAGAAGAGAAAGGGTATCAGTTTACCGAAAAAATCAATGTACCTCACACTTCTGTTAAGAACCAGTATCGTTCAGGTACCTGCTGGAGTTTTTCCGGCATTGCTTTTCTTGAAGCAGAGCTAATGAGAACTCAAAACAAAGAGTATGATCTTTCGGAGATGTTTTGTGTATACCACACCTATTCCGACAAAGCTAAAAAGTATATTCGTTTGGGCGGCCATCTGAATTTTGGCTCAGGAGCTGAGTTTACTGATGTTTTTACCGTTATTGAAAAATACGGTTTAGTTCCCGAAGAGGCCTATTCAGGGTTAAATTACGGCGAAGACAAACATGTTCATGGAGAACTTGACGAAGTAACGAAAGCTTATGTTGATGCCATTGTAAAAAACAAAAACCGTAAGCTCACTCCGGTTTGGCACGAAGGATTCGACAAAGTTTTAGACACTTACCTTGGTGAACTTCCTGAGAAATTCAGCTTCGAAGGCAAAGACTACTCTCCCATCAGCTTTCGCGATATGACCGGCCTTAACATGGATGATTATGTAGAGTTCACCTCTTATTCGCACCATCCTTTTTACGAACCATTTGCCATTGCCATTCCTGACAACTGGCTGTGGGCTGCATGGATGAACGTACCCATGGACGATATGATGGCCATCATCGACAATGCACTGGAAAACGGTTACACCGTAGCCTGGGGAGCCGATGTAAGCGACAAAGGATTCTCATGGAAAAAAGGTGTTGCTGTTATTCCTGATGCTGAGCATCCTGACCTGTCAGGAACTGAAAAAGAAAAATGGGAAAAACTTACCGAACGCGAGAAAAAGGCAGCTGCTTATAAATTTGACGGACCGGTTAAGGAAAAAACCATTACTCAGGAGATGCGCCAGGAGAAATACGACAACTACGAAGTTACCGACGACCATGGTATGTTAATCGTAGGTACTGCTGTTGACCAGGATGGTAACAAGTATTACAAAATCAAAAACTCATGGGGAACCGACGGTCATATTTACGAAGGTTATTTCTATGCATCGAGGGCTTTCGTACAATTGCAAACCATTGGCATTGCAGTTAACAAAGAGGTAATTCCTAAAAAGATTGCCAAAAAGTGCAACATTGAATAAATAGACATATCAGATTATTAAAAAAGCGGCTCACGTAAGTAAGCCGCTTTTTTTGTGGGTTTTCTTATCTTATTCCTGAGGAATATTTTTCAGTATCTCAATGGTCAAATCCCAGAATTTTTGTACCGATTCAATCTCCATTCTTTCATCAGGTGAATGGGCACCTTTGACTGTAGGGCCGTATGAAATCATATCCATTCCGGGATATTTGTCACCAATTAAACCACATTCAAGTCCGGCGTGAATAGCCAGCACTTCCGGTTGTTGATTAAACAGTTTTTTATAAAGTTTCGCTGTCAGGTCAACAATTTCCGAATTGGGATTCGGAGCCCAGCCAGGATAGCCATCGCTGGTTTCGGTACGCGCACCTGCCAGATGAAATACACTGATCACCATGTTGGTAACATCCTGCTTCCTCGATTCAACCGAACTACGCTGACTGGTGGTTATTAATATCTCCTCTTCCTGAAATTTTACAGAAGCCAGATTGGTTGAAGTTTCCACAAAATCTTTAATATCTGCCGACATGGCAATTACACCATGAGGACAAGCATACAACGAATTCAAGAGCTCATCAGTCGACTCATCATCCACCACATATTCAGGTATATCAGCTTCTTCAAGCACTACGCTTAAACCCGGCTCGGTTGTCTGAAACTCAAACTTCATTGTATCCTGATAATAATCTACTTTTTCTTTTAAATCAGCAACTTTATTAACCGGAATCAACATTGTGGCAAAAGCTTCGCGGGCAATGGCATTCCTTAGATTTCCACCGTCAAAGTTGTGTAGTTTAATATCCAGTTCTTTAAGGTTCTCCCAAAGAAAACGGTTTAGTATTTTATTGGCATTACCACGATTCTTTTCGATATCATCCCCCGAGTGACCTCCTTTCAACCCAAACACTTTCAGGTTAAAAGCGGTGTATCCCTCAGGAATTTCAACTTTATCATAAGGCAGCCAAACCAAAGTATCCTGTCCGCCGGCACAACCAATAAACAGCTGACCTTCATCTTCCGAATCGAGGTTTAATAAAATATTGCTTTTCAGGAAACCGGGTTTCAGCCCGAATGCACCGGTCAGCCCGGTCTCTTCATCAACAGTAAAAAGAGCCTCAATGGGACCATGCTCAATGCTATCAGCTGCAAGAATAGCAAGCTGCGCGGCCACGCCAATACCATCATCGCCACCAAGTGTAGTGCCTTTGGCAGTAACCCAACCATCCTCAATATAAACCTGAATCGGGTCGTTATCAAAATCATGATCCACATCGCTGTTCTTCTCGCAAACCATATCCATATGGCTCTGTAAAACCACCGACTTGCGATTTTCCATTCCGGGAGTAGCAGGTTTGCGAATCAGCACATTGCCCACCTCATCGGTCAGTGTTTCAAGATTATGCTTTTTTCCGAAATCAATCAGATAAGCTTTAATTTTCTCCTCCTTTTTCGAAGGACGTGGAATTTCGAGCACTTCTTTAAAAAAGCGCCAAACCGGTTTCGGATCAAGATCTAATATTACTTCATTCATTGTTTTATTATTTTATTGTTTTATTGCTTTCTTTTCCTTTTTATAGAGGAAAACCATACAAAATACTATTTAGTCAACGCCTGCCAGATTAAATCTTTCAACAATTGTAATCCTTTACCAACTACCGACGAAATAAAAACAGAAGGCAGCTCCGTTGGAATCTGCTTCTTCATCTCCTCTATTAATTCTTCATCCAGCATATCCGATTTGGTAATAGCCAAAATCCGCTCCTTATCCAACAATTCCGGGTTATATTTCTGCAATTCACGCAATAGGATTTTATACTCTTTCTCAATATTATCTGAGTCGATGGGAACCAGAAACAGCAGAATTGAATTTCGTTCAATATGCCTGAGAAACCTCAAACCAAGCCCTTTTCCTTCGGCAGCCCCTTCGATAATTCCGGGAATATCAGCCATCACAAACGACTGATTATCGCGATAGGATACGATTCCCAGATTAGGTCGTAAGGTTGTAAAAGGATAATTGGCAATTTCTGGTTTTGCTGCCGAAACCACCGAAAGCAAGGTTGATTTACCGGCGTTGGGAAAACCTACCAGCCCCACATCAGCAAGCACTTTCAGCTCAAAGACAATAGCAGCCTCCTGCCCCTCTTCACCAGGTTGCGCATACTTGGGTGTTTGATTGGTAGCATTTTTAAAATGATCGTTACCCATTCCACCACGGCCACCTTTCAACAAAATTAACTCCTGGCCATCTTCGGTTATCTCACCAAGCTGTCTATCGGTTTCGGCATCTTTGGCGATGGTTCCCAACGGCACCTCAATAATTATATTCTTTCCGTCTGAACCGGTACTGCGCATACCACCCCCCGAACCACCATTCTCTGCATAAAGATGCCGCATGTAACGCAGATGCAGCAGTGTCCACAGGTTCTCGTTACCGCGCATAATAATGTCACCCCCCTTGCCTCCATCTCCCCCATCGGGGCCACCTTTGGGCAAGTATTTCTCACGCCGGAAATGAACAGAACCATTCCCTCCCTCACCGGAGCGACAGTAAATTTTTATATAGTCGATGAAATTTGTATTGGCCATAATAACATTGTAATTAGCTTTTGCAAAGGTCTTAAATTATTGCATACAGTGAGAAATAATGTGACTCAGGTTTAATGTTTACTTGCCCAAATAATCATCAACTTGTTTTCTGCTTCTTATAAAACTTACAAAACCCTGTTAAACCGCACTCATTACATTTTGGTTTACGGGCAAGACAAACGTATCTGCCATGCAGAATCAGCCAGTGATGCGCCAGCGGTATGATCTCTTCAGGAAAATACCTTACCAGCTGCTTTTCAGTTTCCAACGGTGTTTTCGCATTGGTTGACAAACCAATCCTTGCAGCCACCCGGAAAACATGTGTATCCACAGCCATGGTTGGTTTATTGAAAACTACCGATGCAATTACATTGGCGGTTTTTCGCCCCACACCGGGTAATTTTTGTAAATCATTAATATCGGAGGGAACCTTACCATTAAAATCACTCAAAAGCATTTTTGACATACCCGACAAATGCTTCGCCTTATTATTTGGATAGGAGCAACTTTTAATCATCTCGAAAATATCCACCACTTCGGCTCGCGACAAACTCACCACATCGGGATACTGCCTGAAAAAATCTTTGGTTATTATATTCACACGTTTGTCGGTACATTGAGCCGAGAGAATTACCGCGACAATCAGCTCATAAGGGTCGTTGTAATCCAACTCCGTTTCGGCCACCGGCATGTTTACTTTGAAATATTCAATTACCTTTTCAAAACGTTCTTTCTTCGTCATTTCTCTATTTTTTTACAAAGATGCTACTATTTTGTTACAGATTCAAATTGGTGAAATTGTCTAAAGCTAATTTCTATTACCCAAACACATTTAACAATCTCGATGTTTTATTTTTTTATCATAAAGCATAACACTACTTTTGTAGAAACAATTTTGAATCGATGACAAACGACATATTGCCAAACAGCCGGAAGGCTTTAATCATCAATCTGGATAGTGATTTTTACGGAACCTTTGCCGAAATTGGTGGCGGGCAAGAGGTAGCCCGGAATTTTTTTCAAGCCGGTGGCGCCTCGGGTACCATCGCCAAAACTATTTCTGCTTACGACAAAAGTTTCTCTGACGCAAACTACAACGATCACAAAAAAGGGCGTTATGTTTCGGAACAGCGGTTGATAAAAATGCTTAATAAAGAGTATCGCGAATTGGAGAAGCTGCTCCGAAGTCAAAAACCCAAAGCTTCCTTTTTTGCATTTGCCGACACGGTTGAGATTCTCAATTATGGCAAAACCAATTATCCCCATGGCTGGATGGGAGTAAAATTCCAGTTAAGTCCTGACAAAGAACCCAACGAAGTAGTGATGCATGTTAAATTGCTGGAAAACGACAGCTTATTGCAACAGGTTACTTTAGGCATTTTGGGTGTCAATCTGATTTATGCCTGCAAACATCATTACGATAAACCCAATGCATTTTTGCAATCACTCACCGACAACCTCTCCACTGACCGCTTCAGAATTACCATGATGAAAATGAGCGGACCTGATCTGGAATATGTTGATAACAGATTGTTGGGCGTTCAGCTGGTTCGTAATGGAATGACCCATGCCATTATGTTTGATAAAACAGGCAACATACAACAACCCTCGGATATGCTCTACAAAAAAAATGTTTTGGCTTTCAGAGGAACCTTCAAACCCATTACTTACATCACAAAAGATATTCTGCGAAAGAGCCTTAACCTATTTCAAAAAGATGAAGATTACAACGCCGACAACACCCTCTTTTTTTGTGAAATGACCACCAACAACCTGTTGGCTGAAGGAGAACTGGATGAACGTGATTTTCTGGAGCGGGTTAATATGTTAAACCTGATTGGGCAAAATGTTATGGTTTCCGACATCAGAGAATACTTTAAACTGGTTGAGTTTTTCGGACAGTTTAAACTTAAAAAGCTGCGACTGGTTATCGGAGTACCTACGCTTGAAAAAGTAGTTGACAAAAGATTCTACAAAGATTTAAAAGGAGGAATCCTTGAGGCAGTGGGAAAAATGTTTCCAAAACACATGAAACTATATATCTATCCAACTGCCCGCAAGGGAACCAAAGAGATGGTTACTTCTGAAAACATAAACATGGATGACGATGTACGCTACCTTTATGACTATCTGAAAGCTAACAGGTTTATCCTTGATTTGGATAGTTCGATGTCGGAACAATTACATGTTAAAGCCCGCGAAGTGCTTAAAATGATCCGAAGCAACAATTCCGATTGGGAAAAGTTTGTACCGATGGTTGTGGCAAAAGTGATTAAAGAAAAAGGTTTATTTAAGTAAAGTATAAATGATAGTACTCATAAACAGCTTTGTTAAAAATAATGAAAAGGTGTCAAGTAAGGAGTGTGTCGCATAGAAGTTGTTTTAAAGTTAACTTGTTGGTTATAGCAGTACAATATTTAAAATGACTGTTCAAAAAATAATTCTTAGTTTTATTATCAGCCTAAGCAGGTTGTCACACTGAGCGTAGTCGAAGTGTGACACGTTTCTTACTTTTTGAACGCTCATCTACAGTAGATTATTTATATTTTCAAGCTGTTAACTTTAAACAACTTCATATTAGTTAATTAATAATTCACAAAGCAAAAATCCGTTCAATGCAGCATTGAACGGATTTTTTTGTTTAGTTTTACAGGAAATCAATCTAATTATGGAACGATATTGCCTGGAGTGCGGCACAAAACTATTTGGCAGGGTTGATAAAAAATTCTGTAACGACCAGTGTCGCAATAATTACAACAACAAACTCAACAAAGATGAAAATTCGGTTATGACCCACATCAACCGAACATTACGAAAAAACCGTCGCACACTTAAAGAGCTCAATCCAAACGGAAAAGCAAAAACAAACAGAAAAGAGCTGGAAAAAAAAGGATTTAACTTTAAGTACTTCACCCACGTGTACAAAACCAAAGACGGCAGAATTTACTATTTCTGTTATGAATATGGTTACCTGCCTTTGGATAATGGTTATTTTGCATTGGTTATGAATAAAGACATCTGATATGAGAAACATTTTACTATTGCTTACAGTCCTGCTATTACCTTTTCAATGGGCAAGCGCACAGGGCTATCCCAAAAAAATGGACACCTTTATTGAAAGTGATGTTCAATACCTTAATGCACTATACCTCTATTTACATCAGCATCCGGAACTATCATTGCAAGAAAAAAATACAGCCTCAATGATGGCGAAAGAATTACGTGGCGCAGGGTTCTCTGTCACCGAAAACTTCGGAGGTTATGGAATAGTAGGGATATTAAAAAACGGAGATGGCCCTACTGTTTTGGTTCGAACTGATATGGATGCGTTACCCATTACTGAAAAAACCGATGTTCCTTATGCATCAACAGTAAAAGCAATTGACGACCGTGGCAACGAGGTTGGAGTAATGCATGCCTGTGGTCACGATATCCACATGTCGGTTTGGGTGGGAACAGCAAGAGTGCTAAACCGCTTTAGGGATAAGTGGCACGGAACCCTGATTTTTATCGGGCAACCGGCAGAGGAAAAAGGAAAAGGAGCTGACATGATGCTCAAAGCAGGTCTGTTTACAAAATTCCCCTATCCTGATTTTAATCTCGCTCTACACGACAGCCCTGTATTAAAAGCCGGTACTGTGGGTATTCATTCCGGGTGGGCCATGGCCAATGTGGATATGCTCGATATTGATGTTTATGGCGTTGGCGGACATGGTGCACTCCCACAATACACCATCGACCCCATTGTAATAGCTGCTAAGATTATAGTTGACCTGCAAACCATCGTCAGTCGTGAAATTTCACCTTTTAGTCCGGCAGTAGTTACAGTGGGGAAAATCTCAGGAGGTACGGTTGGCAATGTAATTCCCGAGCATGTTAATTTACAGCTTACCGTAAGAACTTTTGAGGACGATGTTCGTGAGCATGTTCTGAACAGCATCAAAACTACCTGTAAAGGGATAGCCATATCTGCAGGTGTTCCTGATTCGTTGCTGCCCAAAGTGACCGTTCACCTCCCTTACACCCCTGCGCTTTATAACAATCCTGAATTATCAGGAAATATTTATAAAACCTTTCAAAAAGTATTAGGTAACGAAAGTGTTTTTGAGATTGGCGGAAGAACCACCGGCGAAGATTTTTCTCGTTACGGACGAACCAATCCTCCCATCCCGTCGTTGATGTTCAGACTTGGTGCCGTCAGCCCCGAGGATTATGAAAAAGCTCAAAAAGGGGAAATAAAACTCCCATCGGTACATTCACCCTATTTTCTGCCCGATTACGAACCCACTATCATGACGGGTGTAAAAGCCATGAGCAGTGCAGTAATGGAGTTGATGAAAAAATAATGTTTGTATAATACGTTATGAAAATAACAAATTCGGTTTCTACAAACAGAACATCTATATGCATCCAAATGGGATTGGTTTCACATATACCATTGTAATATTAATCGTTCCGGTTAACCTGCACTTGTTAATAAGCAAAGTTCCGAATCATTTTTGGTAAATACTCATTAAACTATCCAAAAAACTTTTGTCAATTTCCCCTCCAGCCTTAATCAAAATAGTATCTTTAAAAAAATAATCATCATATCCTGTTTTGGTTGTCCCCAGCAATTCAGGGTTCAACTCCTCCATAAGCCTATGTCTGTTTCTCAAAATTTTATGCCCATAAAAATTATCCTGCAGAACAAAAACGGGATGATTATACCTCGAATTTTTTATCACGTTACTAATATCTCCAAAATCATAAGTTTCTGAAATAAGAAGAAGCTTTAAACCAGAATAATGATAGTTTTCCGCCAAATTACCAAAATAATCTACATTTTGACAAATCTCTGCATGACAAAAAGGTCTCCACAAATGAATCCAAGTAAACTTTTCTTTTTGTGTAACTAATTTAATATCCTTAGTATTTATTTCATAAAGGAAAAGTGAATCAGTATTATTAACTTCTTTATTAACAAGTTCAGGTGTAAAAGACTTTATATATTTAAAAGCTTCTTTAGGTAAACCTCTATAATTATTTTCATTAATCATTATCGGGATACAACCCGATAACAATAAAAAAATGACGATAATTTTATAGATTTTCATAAAACTTACTCTTTAGGCATATTTAAAACCCATTCTACACTAAAGAAATCACTTATAATACCCGAAATCAAATCACAATATACAAGATTTAAATTAAATTTTCAACCTTTCCTTAAAAGGTAAGAAGGTCATAAAATCGGCATGATGTACTACATATGCCTCGGTGGTACGTTTTATCATGTTACCTTCACCTGCATGAGCTGCAATGATATGACACACTTCGGCTGGCACACCGGCTTCCTCTGCCAGACTCACTCCCGAAAAAGGATGACGCACGTACTTTCCGTAGTTACCCTGCACAGCATTGCCGTTTTCGTCCAGTTCGTATTCCAGCAATTTGCCAACGTCAGCCAAAATAGCACCGGCTATCAGCACATCCATATCAACGGTAAGCTCACCATGATACATATCATTGATTTTTTGTCCGGCATCGCGGGCAATGTGTACCACCGACCGTTTGTGATCCATAAAGGTCACTTTCAAATCAGGGCCCACCAACAGGGTGAAAGGAATACGATTTAAATCTTCAGGTGTAAGTACGCTGCGTTCAAAAGCCAGCTCCCAGGTTTTGGCTGTTTGTTCACGCAGGATTTCATCTTTTATCCACTCCAGCTCAGGCCAGAGTACCAATACTTCATTAGTCATAATATTTTGCTATTTGCTTTAAAAATTTTAGCTGATATAATTTGTTTTAATTAGTGTTTTAATTAGCTCACGGTTTAAAACCGTGAGCTAAAACTTAATTTGAAAATTATTTGTGATTTGTAATTTGAATATTGGCACTTATCCGCTTACAGTTTAGCAATAATGGCATCCGCCATCTCTTTGGTTGAAGCGGCACCTTCGTTAACCACGGTTGAAGTTCCACGCATTTTCATCATATCGTAAGTACGCACTTTACCCTCGGCAATTACATCAGCAACAGCTTTTCTAATTTTAGCAGCCATCTCATTCTCATCGATAAAATCGAGCATCATACAAGCTGACTCAACCATAGCAATGGGGTTCACAATCGAAATCGGATAATCAGCATATTTTGGAGCTGAACCGTGTGTAGGTTCAAAAACACCAATCCCGTTATCAGGGTTGAACTGTGCCGAACAGGCAAAACCAAGTCCGCCAATCAGGCCGGCAAAACCATCCGAAACAATATCGCCAAACATATTACCGGCCACAATTACGCCGTAATCTTCAGGGTTTTTGGTAAGCCACATCATTTGTGCATCAATGTTGGTATTCCACAACTCAATATCAGGATAATCGGCTTTTTGCATCTCCTGAGCCATTTTGTACATCATACCTGAGGTTTCACGAATAACATTTGGCTTTTCACAAACGGTTACCGATTTATATCCATACTTTTTAGCATGCTCAAAAGCACCTTTTAAAATCCTTTCGGTGGCATTCTTGGTAAAAATACGGGTCGATACCGAAACCTCCTCTTTTGGAGTTTCTCCAAAATTCTTTACAAACTTAGGATGAGTCATTAACGCATCATAAACTTTCTCTGGTGGGTTCGACCACTCAACACCACCATAAAGACCTTCGGTGTTCTGACGGAAGATAACCACATCAACGTTGGGTTCTTCAACACCACCATCAGCACCGCGACGAATAAAATTCAGCGGGTTGCCATTATAAGTATGACAAGGACGCATACAAATATCCAGATTAAAATGCTGGCGTAAGCCAACAATGGGAGATGAATATACCAAACCTTTTTCCTGTAATTCGGGAGCCAGCTCGTCAAAAGCCGCATCTTTTGGTTTGGAAGTAATAGCCCCAAAAAGGGCAATTTTGTGTTTTTCAATCAAATCGATGGTGCGCTGTGGCAATGGGTTACCTTCGGTTTTCCAAAATTCCCAGCCTATATCGCCTTCAACATAATCAGCTTCAAATCCGGCTGCTTCCAGCACACGTATGGTTTCATCCAATACAGGTTTCCCGATTCCGTCTCCGGGTAGTGTTACAATGGTTCTTTTCGACATAATACTATTTGTTTTTAAGGTTGTTCAAAAAATTTGAACGACAAATATACAAAGGCCGTTGATTTGACAATCTGCTAAACTGAAAATTATTTAACAAAAGTCACACCTATCATTTCACCTTTTAGATGATAGTCAGGAATTCCTGTTTACAAAAACAGATTATGAAAAATGATGCAAGAAATACTCCGGATTATTATTTCCCCGCCAGCCGTTTATAATAAGCTGCTTTCTTTTTATTATCCAAACGAGTGTAACACTTACTGATTAGTTTTGCTGTTTTCGGCTCGGGGTTCAGCTTATAAAGGCTCAAAGCATAATTCAACGATTTCTTATACTCAACCGTAACCTGATCAAGGGCTTTAAGCAAAATTTTATACTGTTTGCGGGTTTTATGCTTTTCGTATGTTTTCATCTCAGCCTGATACTTTTTCTCAGCTTTCCAGAAATAGTAATTAGATAACCATTTTAAAGCAACATCGTTATGCTCATCCAGACCAATCAGTTTATTCGAAACTTCCAAACAAACAGTATCGTTATCCAGCTTATCATTTACCTTTAAATACCCCTGCAACAATTCAATTTCAGATTGCTGCTCAGAAGAAAGGTTCCCCCACATGTTCAGCGCCTTATCCAGGTTATCGCTTTCAACATAAAGTTCAAAAAGACGTTTGTTTACATCACTCCTGCCGGCTCCTTGCGGAAACTTTTCCAAATAGGTTTCAAGGTTCACCAGCTCCAATGAAAGGTTATCCTTTTCACGATAAATATCAGCAAGTGTTAAATAGGTTTCCTCATTGCTGAACTCCGACCAGTTAGCCTGTTTCAGGTAATTAATGGCTTTATCGGTTTGACCCAACTTCTTAGCAGCCATCCCTGCCCCTGTATATACCGGGCACTGCTTCTTATTATCTTTCTGTTCGTAATCTGCAATAACACCCTCCCAGAGATTCAGAGCTGTAGTATAATCACCATTATTATAAGCTTGCTGAGCTGTTTGCTGTGTTTTAGCCAGCTGCTTACTACTATCGCAAGCAGTAAAAGAAATGGCAATTCCCAAAATTATTAAAAGAAATATCCGGTTCATTTTATCATTTTTTCGTAAAGCTGACAAAAGTAGAAAAAAAGAAAACGCAACAAGGGGAGGAATATTTTTCTTAAATAGTTTCAAAAAACAAAAAAAATAGTATTTTTGCCACCCGATTTGGACCCGTAGCATAATGGATAGTGCACCTGACTACGGATCAGGAGGTTGCAGGTTCGACCCCTGCCGGGTTCACTAAGCCGTTCGTAAGGACGGCTTTTTTTATTTAGGCAGGGTCCCGATGAGGCACGAATCGGGAAACCCTGCCGGGTTCACTTGAAAAACAAAAGGTTACAACGATTTAAAAGTTGTAACCTTTTTTATTTGCAAGTAATTTACCCAAATGGTTTTAATTTTACCCGAAAACCAGATCAGTAATTTCAACTTCATTTGACCACATTTCATATTAAAAAATTGAAGAAATTTCATTGAAATAAATTTCTATCTTGCACCGGCATGAGGGGATTATTTCTAAGTATAGTTTTATTCGTTTTTTTTAGTGACCCGGCACACGCTCAGGGTTCACAAACTGACAGTCTGAATAGTATCGTTTCTAATCATTCAAACGACACTACCCGTCTTATAGCGCTCAAGAAAATATCTAAGCTATACTTTAAAAGCCAGCCCGATTCTGCATTTTATTATGCCAATAAGATGCTTACACTGGCAAAAGAAAAAAAAATCTATTATTATGCCTCAGATGCCTTTGACCTGATAAGCAATCTATACGAACGTAGCGGTAAACTTGAGCAATCCATCACGGCAACCGATTCGGCAAGTTATTATGCTCAACTTATTGATGACATGGTCGGGGTTATTTTTTTCATCAATAATAAAGCCACTATTTACATGAAAATGGGACAGTATTTTGATGCCTTACAGTTACTGGAACAGGTGAAAAAAATTGCAGAAAGAATTGGTGAACCGGCCGGCATGGCTGCTGCCTTAAACAATATGGGAGCTGTTTATCATTATCTTGGAGATGATGAAGCCTCACTGAACTATTTCATTAAAGCGTATAAACTTCGGTTAAAAAACAACATAACAAAAAACCTGGCCTATTCCTTAAATAACATTGGGGCTTTATACGCTAACTATGGTAATTACTCCGATGCACTTGAATACCATAATAAAGCCATGCAAGCTGCTATTGAACGTAACGACGGGTACAACTATCTGGTGGCTTTGTCGAATTTGGGGATGGATTATCGTTTTCAAAAAAAGTTTAATCAGTCACTGAAATACTACAACCTTGCTTTGCGCGAAGCCAAAAAGCAAGATGATAAAACCATGATGGCACATGCCATGGAACGGATGAGTGCTGTGTACATTGAAACCGACAGCCTGCATAAAGCCAAACCCCTGCTTATTAAAGCACTTGATCTGGCAAGAGAAACAGGAAACAAATATGATATAACTTCATTTTGTAATTCACTGGGAAACATTTATCTAAACGAACAAAATTTCGCGAAAGCCCTGCCACTTTTTACCGAAGCACTTCATTTATCAAAGGAAATTAGCGCAACCCCCATCGAAGTAGATGTGTACAAATCGCTTACAGCTTATTACTATGCGGCAAACAACTCAACAAAAGCCTTTGCTTTTCAAAAACTTTATGATGCCAAACGTGACTCCCTGTACGAAGCTGAAACCGACCTGAAGATTGCGAACCTTAAAAATCGGTTCGAGCTCGAAAACAAATTAAGTGAGCTGAAACAAAAGGAACTAGAGCTTTCCATATCAAAAACCGAAAGTAACGAGCGGTTAAAAATAATTTACATTATTAGCATCAGCGGATTGGCTTTGCTGTTATTGGTAGTATATATTTTAATGTTGTATCGTAAAATAAAACGAAAAAACCGAATCATCCGTCAAAACGAAGAAAAGGTAACACTGCTACTCAACAAGGAACAGGATCATGTAAAACTTAAAACAAGACTAATCTCCACCGTTAGTCACGAATTCAGAACACCGCTGGCCATTATCTCGTCAAATGCACAACTGTTGCGTGATTATTACGACAATATGGATGAAAGCATGCGCAAAGAAACTCTGGGTTTTATTCAGGGGGGTATTAATAATATTACTGCCATGATGCAACGTTTTGAGCTGCTCGACCAAAAAACTTTGCTGGAGTTCAAGCCTGAAAAAACGAATTTAAGGCAATTGTTAAACAGCATCAGTAGCGAATTACAATCGCTGCCAAAGTTTGAAGGAAGAATCATTCTTTCGGATAAATTGAGTACCCCTGATTTTTTTGTGGACAAAAACCTGATAACACACATTGTAAGAAACCTGCTATCCAATGCTTTAAAGTATTCAGGTAAGAAACCTGTTTATTTCAAGTTTCACAACACTACAGGATTCGTTGTATTAATCATCGAAGATGCAGGAAGCGGAATGTCGGAACAGGACGTTCAAAAAATATTTGACGACTTCCATCGTGGCGAAAATGCTGCTAACATCAAGGGAACCGGCATCGGCATGTCAGTGGTAAAGCGTTGTGTTGATCTGCATAACGGAAAAATAGATATTAAAAGTAAATTTGGAAAAGGAACCACAATAGAGGTGATTTTACCGGCAAAAACAGATGAAAACTAATGAAAGGAAAGAGAATATTATTAATTGAAGATGATGTTGCCCTGGCGGCAACCATTAAAAACTATTTAAGCTTAAACGGCTTTACGGTCAGCCATGCCGATAATGGTGCCACGGGAATACAAATGGCTTTCTCGTCACTTCCTGATATGATTGTTTGCGACATCAACATTCCTGTGGTTGACGGGTATCAGGTTTATATCATCCTGAATGAAGCCTCGCTAACTCACTTCACCCCTTTTATTTTTCTAACAGCTAAAACCTCATTAAAAGATATCAGAACCGGCATGCAACTGGGTGCCGACGATTACCTTACCAAGCCTTTCGATTTCGACGACCTGCTTAGCACCATCAATACACGCATTGCCAAACACCAGAAGATACTTCAAGCCAACGAAGATCATTTTTTAAGCCTCTTAAACAGTAGCCCGCATGGAGTGTTTGTATGTCAGGAAAACAAATTCCTGGAAGTGAATCGCAACCTGGCCAACCTGTTTGGATACAGTCAAAAAGAGATCTATGACTTCAGTCTGACAGATTTTGTATCGGAGCAGGACAAACCCAAACTTCAGGAAGCCATTGATGAATGCATCAATCTGCGACAAAAAGAGTTTGAAATTGAATTTACAGGTTTTGACATTAAAAAGAACCCGGTTAATTTAAAGCTGAGTGGCAGCTATTCATTTTATAAAGGAAAAGAGAGCATTATAGGCAACCTGACAGACATTTCAGGTATCAAAAATTCTTCTAATACGATCATGCTCAATAGTTCCGACCTAAAAGAGCTTGCAGGAGCCATCGACCATTTTTCCTCCGATTATCACCTGATATCCAAAAGTCTGATTAATAAACTATCGGGTATTTTCACCACCGAAAACAATGAAGCGAACAACCGAATTGAACTGTCAGCCAGAGAACATGAGGTGTTGCAGGAAATTTGCAAAGGACGATCCACATCGGAAATAGCAGAAGCGCTGTTTATAAGCGAACGCACTGTGGAAAAACACCGTGCTGCCATTGTACAAAAAACAGGTGCAAAAAATATGATCGAAGCGGTAATTTTTTCTATCAAGAACAATCTTGTGCAAATTTAGTGTGAAGATTACCCCGTCAATGGGGGATTTTAGTTACTCCTGAGCTCACAAATCGTTTGAACTTTTTCCGTCCTATAGATCGTAGCGGAGACATCGCCAAAGATTTCTCCTAAACCAATATTCACTTACTATCATTTGAGCTTTGTCAATCCGTCACAAGCTTTCAACTATACAACTTCATAACTTCCTAATCTCACACTTTCATTCCCCAACCCTACTACACTTTTACAAATTAAACAATAGGTATAAACCCCCATTTATTTTACACCACGATAAATGTAGTGCAAACACCCATTGTATTGCTGTTGGTTTGCCAATACATTTGCCGGCTAAACCAAATCAATTATAATATGAAAAGAAAACTTTCTACCAAATTAACTCTGGTATTACTCGCTGTTTTATGGACAGTTACAAACACCCTGACTGCACAGGTTGCTATTAATACTACCGGAGCTACTGCTGACGACGCATCCTTGCTTGACGTTACCAGCACTACAAAAGGAATTTTAATTCCACGCATGACTGCTACCGAAAGAGATGCCATTGCAAGTCCGGTTAGAGGACTTTTAGTATTTGTTACAACAGATAACTGTTTTTACTTTTACAATAATTCATCCTGGGTAAAAATGCTCAATGATGACGACCCTGATGACGACTGGCAGGTATTTGGTGACAGGGTATATGTTACTTCCCCTAAAAAGGTTGGTATAGGCAGCAATACCCCCGATGCCAAACTTACTGTTTTTACCAATGATGGAGATTTGAATCTTAAAATAAGAAGCACCTATACGGGTAGCAACACTATTTACGCATCATAT
>Ga0256913_10000659_pt1 | contig 18042 bp, 16 predicted proteins | sample Axial_MatmetaG_FD_185970 | JGI IMG/M metagenome (GOLD analysis project Ga0256913, IMG submission 185970) | Deep-sea worm associated microbial mat communities from Axial Seamount, Juan de Fuca Ridge, Pacific Ocean - Axial_Mat | ecosystem: Environmental > Aquatic > Marine > Oceanic > Microbial... | reverse complement strand
CTTTCATTAATAGACAAAAATGTAGCGGAAGAAAACCTGACAAAGGCTATCGATTACTTTAATAATAGTTATACTAAAATACCGGCTTTTTATCCTGATGCAAGTTACCTTTATATCAAATTGAAGAGTAAAAACAGTAGATCTAAAAAAGATCCGTTAGATACTTTTGTGAAAAGTTTTAATCTTTCGGAAAAAAAAGAAAACAATTATAATAATGAAATTTATATAAATCCTTATCTTAAAAAATTGAGTGAAGAACGATATTTTGAACAATTTTTCGACAGGGAAGAAGAAATAAAAGAAATGGGAGAATTATTTTTTGGAGAAATATTGAAATAGATGAAACCATTTGATGCGGAAAATATTGAATTAAAAGGTAAAAACCTGATAGAAGCAAGTGCCGGAACCGGTAAAACTTACTCAATAGGAATATTGGTATTGAGAATGCTTTTGGAAAAAAATATCCGCATCGAACAAATTCTAATGGTAACTTTTACCAATGCAGCAGTTGCCGAATTGGAAATCAGGATAAGATCATTTTTGCGTAAAGCACATAAAATTGCACGAAATTTTGATAAAAATACGGTAAATACCACTGAAGATTCCATTTACACAATAGTAGGTAGAGCGATAAATCAAAAAGGAAAAGAAGAAGTAATCAAACTTTTAAGAAATGCAATTTTGTTTCTTGATGAAACATCGATTTTCACAATTCACGGATTTTCCCAGTTTACTTTATCGGAATATGCTTTTGAAACCGGACAATTATTCAATACTGAAATAATCGAAGATCAAAGCAAGATAATAGAAGCGGTTGTAAATGATTTTTGGCGAAAAAATATTTCTGTTCTGGATATGGAAATATTAAAGGTTCTGGATGATACCGGATTTACGAGAATGAAGTTATTGGATTTTGCCAAGGATATAATAAATGGTAAAAAGCTATATGTAAGAAACCGTATTGATAAAAAAGAATGGTTGGCTCTTGTCAAAGAAAAACAAAATCAAGTTGAAATAGCTTATTCGCATATTTCAAAATTAGTAAAAAATAATTGGGGTATTATTAGACATACTTCGATTAGATCCACGAAAATGAAAGATATAATCTCCAATAATGATTATAAAGGATTTGTTGAAAAATTTATTACGGATTATAAGAGATTTGAGAAAAAAGGTGAACAGAAATATGTACAAAATTTTGAATTTTTATTTGATAGTATAAAAAATATAACGGATGCGGAATCAGAGTTCAATGATTTGAAAATCGAAATAATGGTCAATATTTTTGACGATGCAGCCGGTTACTTGGTGGAAGAAGTAGAAAAAAGAAAAAACAGAAACCAAATGCTTTCGTTTTATGATCTTATTTCCAAATTGCACAGGGAAGTTGTCATAAACGACAATCACGGAATTCAAAATAAACTGAGGGAAAAATATAAGTGCGTATTCATCGATGAATTTCAGGATACCGATTATCTTCAATATGGATTATTTAAAAAAGTATTTGTTGATGAGGGAAATAGCATAGTATTTTTTATCGGTGATCCCAAACAATCAATCTATGGTTGGCGGGGTGCCGATCTGAATACTTATATCAATGCGAGAAACGATATCGAATATAAATATACTATGAAAAGCAATTTCCGTTCAACAGCATCTTTAATCGCTGCCATGAATGAATTTTTTCCCTCGGGAACTTGTGGAGAAAGCCTGGAATCCAATCCTTTTTGTTCTAAAGAGATTGCTTATGAAGAAGTAAATACGGCAAACAAGGATTTAGCTGTATTGTACAAAAACGATAAACCCGTTTCTTCTTTTGATATTATCAATCATCCACATAAATCTAATAGTATAGATATATTATTTGAAAGTACGGCAAAGGAAGTTTTGGATCTGTTGCACACCGGTTATTTTGATAAAGACAATGTAAAAACCCGGGTAAAACCGGATAATATAGGTATTTTGGTTCGTTCAAATAAGGAGACGAAAAAGATGAAAAAACTGTTGTTGAAATACAATGTACCTGCTATTATCACAGATGAAACCAAAGTGATGGAAACAGATGAGGCAAAAGATTTATATTATGTGATATTTGCCATTATCAATCCGGATAATTCGAGTATTTCAAGAGCATTATTGACTTCTTTTACCGGTTTTACCACTGAAATTGTAGCTAATCAGGATTTGGATTATCACAAATCATTGTTTTTGGAATTGCAAAAAAACTGGAAATCATCAGGTATTTATTCTGCTGTTTTAAGTTTTATTAAAAACTATGATATACGGAAATACCTTTTGGACAAAAGTACGGGAAACGGCTATAGAATATATTCCAATCTGATGCAATTGACAGATATATTAAATGAAAAAGAAACCTTTGATAATTACGGTCCGGAAAAACTTGCGGATTGGCTAAAAAAATCTTTGGAAGGATTGGATTCTTCAAGCAAATACGAACAGCAACTTGAAAGCGACGACAAAGCTGTAAAGATCAGTACAATTCATAAAAGTAAGGGGCTATCTTATGATATAGTATTGTTACCGCATGCTAATTTCTCTTCCCAAACCGAATCCAATATAAAAAGCACTACATTTCATAAAGACGATGATATATTTATGTCGTTTTACAAGACGCAGGAAGAATTGGACAATTTCCGGTTTCAAGCCGAGCAGGAAAACCGGCGTTTGCTTTATGTGGCGATTACAAGGGCTATTTACAAATGTATAATCAATTTCAATAATAAAGACGGAACATTAAATTCATTTATGCACGGTAATTTCAGTGATAATATTAATATAAAACAACCATTGAAAGAAACGGCATATATTTATACTCCTGAAGACGAAAAGAAAATAGAAAAAAAACCAATACTGTTTACGGGTAAAATCGAGGATAAATGGCGATTGACCAGTTACTCGGGATTGGATATTCATACCGTAAATCATTCGTGGGAAAAAGAACCGGAACAAATATATAAAGAAGAATACGAAAACTTTATTTTTCGTGAATTGCCCAAAGGAATCCAAACCGGGTTGATAGTGCATTCATTATTTGAGTATATTGATTTTACAGATGATACCAATTGGGATAAAATAATAGAAAGAACATTGAAATATGCAGGAAGAAAAGTTTCAAAAGAAAACATAAAAAAATATAAAGATTTGCTTAAAAACACGGTCAATACCACTATGTACCCCAATGATTTTAAGCTTTCGGATATCGAAAATAACAAAAGATTCAACGAACTGGAGTTTTTCTTTTCCTTCGACAACTGGAAAGGGAATGAAATAAAAAATATTTTGCCGCATGTAAGCATTTCCAACCAACATATAGAAGGAATTATGCACGGTTTTATAGACTTGCTTTTTGAAGACCGGGGCAAGTTTTATATTCTGGATTGGAAAACCAATTATCTTGGAAATATCATTGAGGACTATACTCAAGACAAATTGGAAAAAGCTATGACGAACAATAATTATCATTTGCAATATTATATTTATACCATTGCTGCCAAAAGATTTTTTGAAGACCGGTTACCGCAATTTGATTATGAAAAACATTTCGGTGGTATTTATTATTTGTTTATCAGAGGTATGCGTAACGGACAGAGCAACGGTATATTTTTCACAAAACCGGATAGAGGAAAATTGTTATTGTTGGAAAAAATATTGACTTCTCCGGAATAAGAAAGTAAAATCAGGAAAGTTATTGGTTTTAATAACAATAAAAATCCTGAAACCAGTGTTTTAAAAGCTAAAAAACGATGAATATATCATATATGAATATAAAAAAAACAAGGGAATATTTACTGTTTTTTATAGTGATTTTTGTACTTTCCGGAGTTATTTCCTCTTGTAAAACCACTAAAAATTTATCTAAAAGCAATGTTGATGAAGCATATAAAAAGTCAAGATTATTCAATAAGCTGAAAAAGTCTAATATTGATTACAAATGGTATAGTTTTAAAGCGAGTGCAAATGTTTTTTTCGATGGTAGTACCGTTGGAGGTAATATGGAAGTGAGGATGAAAAAAGATGAACTTATCTGGATGAGCGTAAAAAAATTCGGGATAGAATTTGCCAGAATAATGATAAAACCCGATTCCTTTTTCGTTATTGACCGTTTCAATAAGGAATATATGGCAATGCCGATAGATTCTTTTAAAAAGGAATATAATGTACCTTTTGATTTTGCAGATATTCAGGAGATTTTAGCGGCAAATAGTCTTGTTGAAGATCAAGTTCCCGTTGAAGGTCGCAGAATAAACGATGAATATATTTTAAAGACGATGAATGATGAGCTGAAGATTAATTACACTTTTGATAAGGAATTTAAGGTTAAGAAATCGAAGTTTTCGGATTTGAAAAACCATACCGTTGTTTCTGAATTTTTAAACTTTAAGCCTTATAAGGACGTAAAAACTCCTTTTCTTCGCAAATACAGTTATCCTGATAATACAAATCCCAAATATTTTATAAATTTGAAAATTAAAAAATTGGAGATAGATATTCCTAAAAGTATCAAATTTGAAATTCCGGCAAAATATGATAAAGTATAGATTAATATTATTTCTGTTTTTATTTCCGATTATTCTGTTTTCACAAAATAGGGATGAGCTTGAAAAAGAGAGATTGAGAATAATAAGTAAAATAGAATTTACTTCGGATATATTGAAAAAAACGGAAAGCGATAAATTCTATACTTTGGATTATCTCAAGTCCTTGCAAAACCAAATCTCTAACAGGAAAATGATTATCGATAACCTGAAAAATCAAATCGATCAGATCAATAATGAAATTTTAGAATATCAAAACGAATATGATTCATTGATTTTTGATAAAAGCAAGCTTATCAATTCTTATAACAATTCACTTCGATTGAGCTATATTCAGTCTTCCACCAAAAACAAATTCCTTTTTTTAATATCATCTTCCGATTGGGAAAATTTTTTGGACAGAAACAGATATTTAAAACAATTTTCCAATTATACTAAAATCAAAATTTCAGAAATTAAGACAAAACAGGAAAGAATAGGTTTTATTCTTGAAAAAATAAAAACAAACAGAAGTAATTTAGAAGAACTAATATCAAAAGAAAAGGAAAATCTTGATAAACTCAACAAGGAAACCAAAAAGAAAAATGACATACTCAGATCATTGAGGAAAAACGAAAGAAAGTTGCTGGCTGTTTTAAAAAAGCAAAAAAAAGAAAGAGAAAAACTAAACCGGAATATTGAAGATATAATCATAAGCAGTCTCAAAGGAAATACCGGTAAAACCGGAAGCGAACTTGATGTAACAATCAAATTTGAAAGAAGTAAAAACAAATTGGATATGCCTGTTTCCGGAGGATATATTTCTTCACACTTCGGAAAGCATAAACATCCTAGCATTAAGGGTGTTTATGTATTTAACAATGGTATTGATATCAGGACAACACCCTATGCGAATATAAAAGCTGTTTTTGACGGCGAAGTGGCGGGCTTGATGCATATTACCGGATACAACTGGATGTTGTTATTAAAGCATGGAGATTATTATACGGTATATTCCAAATTGGAAAGTGTGGATATTTCAAAAGGAGATAAGGTCAAAAAAGGTCAAAAGCTTGGTAAAATAGGGGAAAACGGTCAATTTCATTTTGAAGTTTGGAAGAAAAAGAATAAATTGAATCCTGAAAAATGGCTTAAAAAAATATAATAACTATTCTTTTTAGTTTGTTTTTTTAAAACTTCCGGGAAAGTAAAAATCTATAAAAAAATTGAGAGAATATAAAAAATATAATTGAATGAGTGAACATTGGCAATTAGGTAAAAAAGATAAAAGATCATATTTAAAACAAGAAGAAGAGAAAGCCATATTAGTAGGTGTGATACACAATCATACAGAAGAAGAAGTAAAAACATATCTTGACGAATTGGAATTTTTGGCTAAAACAGCCGGAGCAAATACGGTTAAGATATTTACTCAAAAACTTAAGCATCCGGATTCTAAATATTTTATTGGTAAGGGAAAACTGGAAGAAATAAGAGAATATATGGATTTTCGCGGTGATATAGATATGGTGATATTTGACGATGACCTGACAGGAAAGCAAACAACGATTCTTGAAGAGATCTTGGAAGTGAAAATTATTGACAGAAGTACTTTGATTCTTGATATTTTTGCCAAAAGAGCACAAAAAGCCCAGGCAAAAGCACAGGTGGAGTTAGCACAATTGCAATATTTGCTACCGCGATTGAGAGGTTTGTGGACACACCTTGAAAGGCAACGAGGAGGTATTGGTATGAGAGGACCGGGAGAGCAGGAAATAGAGACAGACAGGAGGATAGTCAAAGAAAAAATTAAGAAATTAAAAGACACCTTAGCCACTATTGACAAGCAAGATCAAACAAGAAGAAAAAAACGGGATGAAATGATAAGGGTTGCCCTTGTTGGATATACCAATGTAGGAAAATCCACATTGATGAATCTACTGACAAAATCCGAAGTTTTTACGGAAAACAAATTATTTGCCACATTGGATACCACTGTTAGAAAAATGGTTTTGGGTAGAATGCCGTTTTTATTGTCCGACACAGTAGGATTTATTAGAAAATTGCCCCATCATCTTGTCGAAAGTTTTAAATCCACTTTAGATGAAACCAAGGAAAGTGATATTTTGCTTCATGTTATCGATATGTCCCATCCTCAGTTTGAAGACCAGATCAGCACCGTGAACAATACACTTAAGGAACTTGGAGCGGGAAATAAGACAACAGTTTATGTTTTTAATAAAATAGATCGATACAGGGAAAAATACTTTGATAAATTACTGGATGAAGAGACCAAGGAAACCATCATGAACCAGTTAAAATCAAAATTGATAAACGATTATGGTCATAATGTGATTTTTATTTCAGCCAAAGAAAAAGAAAATATAGATACCTTCAAAGATATGTTACAATCCTTGGTGGAAGATAAATACAAAATAAGATATCCGTATAAAACGCATTACTGGTAGATCCTTGTCAAAACGGCTATTTACCTCAATCTATCGGCAGATCTTACCAGTTTTTCATCTTTTTTGATAAATAATGCTGCTAAAAATCCGCAAATAAATGCAAGGAATGGCATAAACAAACCTACTCCGTCACTTACTCCGATTTTGTCCATTATATTTGCAGCCTCATTGTAAAACAATATGGCAGCTACCAGAATCAAAAGGATACCAAGTATAATAACCAGATAACTTAATCTTATTTGCAGCGGGCGGTTATTATATAGAAAAACAGCTATCAGAGCTATTAATCCACCCAAAACAGTCAAAACTATCAAAATAATATTGTCATAAACATCAAAATCCTTATCAGCCAGAAATCCCGGATTTGCAATATCGCTAACGGCAAAAGGAAATTCAAATAGTAAGAAAAATGCTATTGCGGCAAGTAATAAAAAAACTGTTTGAATTCTCTGTATCATAATTTTTTGTTTTGTATTAATTAAAAATATCCTTTATCCGAAACGGCTTTACCTTTATGAACCAATTGACCTTTTTTATCAAAGTATTTTTTAGCATAAATACCATATAGTAATCCGAATGCAAAACCACCGATATGAGCCCAATGCGCTACTCCGCCGGTATTTTGATTTCCTCCCAGAGATGATATCCCGTTAAAAAGTTGAAATGCGATCCAAAAACCTAAAAATATCAGGGCGGACATATAAAAAGACCGGAAAAAATATATCACAAGTACTTTTACCTTTGATTTTGGAAACATAATCAAATACGTTCCCATAACGGCAGATATTGCACCGCTAGCTCCTATACTGGGTATATGACTATGTGTATTTAAAACCACATGAATCATCGAAGCCGCTATGCCACCTGCAAGATAAAAAAGCAAAAACCGGATATTTCCTATTGATGCTTCGATATTGTCCGCAAAAATCCAAAGAAAAAGCATATTGCCTATCAAATGCATCCAGCCACCGTGCAAAAACATATTTGTAAACAAGGTATAATAATCCTTACCGCCCAATATATTTACCGGTGTTGCACCGAAATGGTTTATAAAACTTGTTAATTGTCCTTCTGACTGAAGAAAAAGTTCATAAAAAAACAACAGGATATTCAGCCCTATGAAAATATAGCTAAAAATGGGTTTATATCCTCCTCTTATTTGATCATCGCCTATTGGAAAAATCATAATAATGCAAAAATATAAAAAAAAATGAATCTTAAAATGAAAGCTCGTTAATTTTATTAATTATAAATTATGTATTTTGAAGATAATAGGGAAAATTAATTATTAAAAAACTGAATAATATTAAACTTGGGCAGTATATTTGCTTTTTTAACAAAGAGTTTATTTTTTATCAGAAAAATAATATACAAATAATTATGTTAGGAGCCAATAAAAAACCCGCTTATGTGGGATCAAACAAAATTATGTTTTTAAAAAAGGGGCTAGATATCCGTATTAAAGGGGAGGCTGAAAAGAAGTTTATTGAAGAGGTAACTGTTGAAAACTTTGCGGTTCAACCGGGTAATTTCAGGGGGGTTGTTCCTATTCCTAAGGTTGTGGTAAATCCAGGAGATAAGGTCAAAGCCGGAGATCTGTTGTTTTACGATAAAAAGAGGCCTGAATTAAAATTTGTATCTCCTGTCAGCGGCACCGTAAAAGTTGTAAACAGAGGATTGAGAAGATCTATCAAGGAAATAGTTATTAGCAAAGAAGGAGGAATGGAGTACAAGAAGTTTGATTCTCCTGATATCGACAAGGTTTCCAGGGAAGAATTGGTGGATTTCATGTTGGAATCCGGAGTATGGCCTTTGATCAAACAAAGACCTTTTGATTTGGTACCGGATAGGGAAGTTATTCCTCAAAATATATTTGTTTCTACATTTGATTCTTCACCTTTAGCACCTGATTATAATTTTATAATAAAAGGAAAGGAAGATATCTTTCAAAAAGGACTTGATGTTTTAGCAAAACTGACGGAAGGAAAGGTGTATTTGGGTTTGGATGCCAATAAAAAAGATACTCCGTCGGATGCATTTACAAAAGCTAAAGGAGTGGAAAAAACCTTTTTTAAGGGACCGCATCCTTCGGGAAACGCCGGTATTCAGATTCACCATTTAGCGCCGATAAGAGGAGAAAATAAAGTATGGACTATAGGTATTCAAGAAGTTGTAACCATAGGAAATCTATTTTTAAACAATATCTATGATGCTTCGAGAATAATAGCATTAGTCGGAGAAGATGTTGAAACACCCGGATATATAAATACTTATCTTGGTGCTGATATTGCAGAGTCTGTAAGAGTTTGTTTAAAAGATACCAAATGCAGGGTTATTTCCGGAAATGTTCTTACAGGTGAAACCAAGGAATACGGCGAATTTGTAAATGCTTTTGATTATATGATCTCGGTTATTCCAAATGGTAATTATTTTGAATCTTTCGGTTGGTTTATACCGCAAAAAACCCGTCCTACATTTTCAAAGACTTTTTTAAGCCGGTGGATAAATCCGAATAAAAAATATAGTGTTGATACCAATACTCATGGGCAGGAGAGAGCTTTTGTAGCTACCGGTATTTACAAAGAAGTTTTACCGATGGATATTTATCCCGTGCATTTGATGAAAGCTATTTTAGCCGGAGATATTGAAAGGATGGAAGGCTTGGGAGTGAATGAAGTTGCGGAAGAAGATATAGCACTTTGTGAATTTATCTGTCCCTCAAAGCAGGAATTTCAGGCAATTCTCCGGGATGGACACCGTATGATGATAGAGCAAGGGTGATTTTTACCGGTGAATGATAGATGTCGGTAAAATATTGATATTGCATTTTTATATAAAAAATCAAAGGAGAATTAATACCGTTTATAAGAAATAATTAAATAAATATAAAAACAGATAAATATACATGAAACGATTATTAAAATATTTTAAAAAAATAGAACCTGATAAAACAAAAAATCCGTTTTTGTTTTCTGTGTGGGAAAGTTTTTTTACTTTTCTATTTGTTCCCGATAAAGAAACCTCGGGAACAGGGACACATATCAAAGACAAAATGGATCTCAAAAGATTGATGACTTTTGTGGTCTTAGGACTTATTCCCGCTTATATATTCGGTATTTATAATATCGGGCACCAACATTTTCTTGCTTTGGGGCAATATATGGGATTTTGGGAAGGATGGAACTTAAAATTTGCACATGGACTTATCAAATTGGTACCGATATTGGTAGTAACAATGGTTGTAGGACTTGGTTGGGAATTTTATTTTTCATCAAAAAAAGGAAAGGGAATCGAAGAAGGGTTTTTGGTTTCCGGAGCATTGATTCCATTGTTGATGCCACCGGATATTCCTTTGTGGATTCTGGTTATTGCAGTATCTTTTGCTGTGGTTTTAGGAAAAGAAGTATTTGGTGGAACAGGTATGAATATATGGAACGTAGCTTTATTAGCGAGGGTTTTTATATTTTTTGCATATCCTCTTTCCATATCGGGAGATAGTGTTTGGGTAAGTGGTTTTGATGATTTGGTTGCCGGTATGCATCCTGATTACGGGTGGTGGCATTCCGGATTTTTCAATACTATTTTTGATTGGTTTGGCCTGGATAAATTTGATTCGCACATGGCTATTGTAGATGGATTTAGTGGTGCTACTCCATTGGCAATTGCCAAAGAAGGAGGATGGGATGCTGTAACTCATGCATTTTCTACTCATGATCTATTGTGGGGAACGATTCCGGGTTCGATAGGAGAGACTTCCAAGCCTTTATTGATATTGGGGGGATTGTTGATATTATTGACGGGAATAGCCGATTGGAGAATTACAATAAGTGCTGTTATAGGTATTATTTTCAGTGGATTGTTATTTAATCTTTGGGGAGCAACTCCTTTAATGACAATTCCGTGGTATTATCAGTTTTATTTGGGAGGAGCATTACTGGCGATTATTTTTATGGCAACTGATCCGGTAACTGCTTCCGGAACATTCAAGGGGAAATGGATATATGGTTTTATGATCGGTGTTATCGGAATGTTGATCAGGGTGATAAATCCTGCATATCCGGAAGGTTGGATGCTTGCGATATTATTTATGAATTCATTTGCTCCATTGATCGATCATTATATTATTTCAAATCACATCAAAAAACGTTTAAAAAGTGAATAGTTCAAAATATATAATAGGATTTACCGCTCTTTTGACAGCTTTTGTGGCATTGGTATTATCACTGATGTACACCGGGCTTAAAGAAAAACACAAACAAAATGAATTATTGTTTGAGAAAAGAGCGATGCTGGGAGCAATTCAGGATAGAGCAAAGTTGAATGTTTCCGATATAAAAGATGCTGATATTATCGACTTTTTCAATAAAAATATCGAACAGGTCGTGGTTGATACCAAAGGAAATATTTTGACACCGGAAGATGTTGAGAAACACGGATATAAAGGAGGGAAAGCTGAAAATGTCGATATGAAAAAGGAAATGAAAAAAGCTTTTGAAAATAGAATTTTACCGGTATATATCTACAATGACAAGAATGGGGAAAAGATATATATATTAAAACTGTTCGGAAAAGGTCTTTGGGATGAGATAAGTGGATTTCTGGCTTTAGGGCCTGATATCAATACAGTTGTCGGAGCGAGTTTTGACCACAAGGGTGAAACTCCGGGTATGGGAGCTGAAATGAAAGACAATCCTAAATTTCCCGCTCAGTTCAAAGGGAAAAAGATATATGACGAATCCGGAAAACTGGTTTCAATTAATGTAAGAAAAGGAGGTGCTGTTGATCCTGAACACGATGTTGATGCGATATCGGGTGCTACCTTGACTTCAAACGGTATAACCGATATGTTGAAGAGCAGTCTTGAGAATTATAATAATTATTTGAAAAAATTAAAATAAAAATAAAATGTCAGAAATTAAAGAAAGCAAAAAAGCACTTTTCCCTATGACGAAAAAGGAAAGAAAGTTGCTTTTTGATCCTTTAAATGATAACAATCCGGTCACAGTACAGGTACTTGGAATCTGTTCGGCATTAGCGGTTACCTCAATGCTTTTGCCTTCGATAGTAATGGCAATTGCCGTAACGTTTGTAATTGCTTTTTCCAATCTTGCCATTTCCATGATGAGGAAATATATTCCGAAACAAGTAAGAATGATTGTTCAGCTTGTAATAATTGCTTTTTTGGTTACCATTGTGGAATTAACTCTTAAAGCATACAGTTATCCTGTTTATAAGCAATTATCGGTATTTATCGGATTGATTATTACCAATTGCATTGTGATGGGAAGACTGGAAGCATTTGCAATGGCAAATCCGCCTTGGCAATCATTTCTTGACGGTATAGGCAATGGTTTGGGATATGGAATTATATTGATAATAATTTCCTTTTTCCGTGAGTTATTCGGCAGAGGTACTTTAATGTCAGGTACTCCCATTGAAATGAAAATAATAGGATCTAGTTCGGATTTTTGGATCGATACCACTACCAATTCATGGTTTGGCTGGTACACCAACAATAATCTTATGGTTCTGCCGGCTGCAGCATTGTTTTTGCTTGGAATGATTATATGGTACCAAAGAAGCAAGAACACTAAATTGGTTGATATTTCATAAAAGAAAAAAGTATAAAAAATGGAAGAATTTTTAAGCATATTTATTAAATCGGCATTTGTAGAAAACCTTGTCCTATCTTATTTTTTGGGTATGTGTTCATATCTTGCCGTTTCAAAAACAGTAAAAACCGCTTCCGGTTTGGGTTTGGCGGTAATTTTTGTATTGGGAATCACTGTTCCTATCAACTGGCTTATAAATAGGTATTTGTTGTCGGAAAACGGTATTCTCGGTATGGATTTGACATTTTTGAGATTCATTTTATTTATAGCGGTTATCGCATCGATGGTTCAGCTTGTAGAAATGGTAGTAGAGAAAGTTTCTCCTGCTTTGTACAATTCTTTGGGTATTTTTCTGCCTTTGATCACTGTAAACTGTGCTATATTGGGAGCATCATTATTTATGATCTCGCGGGAATATAACTTTTCCGAAAGTGTAGCTTTTGGTCTTGGTGGAGGATTCGGTTGGTTTCTTGCTATAGTGGCAATGGCTGCAATCAGGGAAAAACTCAAATATTCGGATATTCCGGCTCCTTTGAGAGGATTGGGAATAGCATTTATTATAACGGGATTGATGGGAATGGCTTTTATGGGAATGATGGGAATTGATCCGGCGATATTTTTTAGTGGAAAATAAAATTTAACTTATAATGAACTTGACAATTGATTATAATTTCATATTGGCATCCGTATTGGTTTTTGTCATTATTATTTTGCTTCTTGCATTAATGCTTATTTATGCAAGAAAAAAACTTTTACCTCAGGGAAAAGTTAAATTGGTGATCAACGGAAATGAAGATGATCCTATCGAAGTAGATCCCGGCTCATCATTGCTGACAACTCTGGCGGAAAACAATATATTTTTGCCAAGTGCTTGTGGTGGTGGTGGTACTTGTGCAATGTGTAAGTGTGTTGTTTCAGAAGGGGGAGGCGATGTATTACCTACCGAGCTCAATCACCTAAACAGGAAAGAAGTGGAGGAAGGAGTGAGACTTGCTTGTCAGGTAAAAGTAAGAAATGATATGAAGATAAAGATACCTGAAGAGATTTTCGGTATCAAGAAAATGGAATGTGAAGTTATTTCAAATTATAATGTTGCTTCTTTTATCAAGGAATTTAAGGTCAAACTTCCCGAAGGCGAACATTTGGATTTCAAAGCCGGAGGTTATGTACAAATAGATGTTCCTGCACCTATTACCGTTTATTTTAAAGATTTTGATATTACTGCTCATCCGAAATACCACAAACGTCCCGACGAATTCAAATCGGAGTGGGATCAATATAAAATGTGGGATTTGAAAATGGTAAATGAAGAACCACAGTTCAGAGCTTATTCAATGGCTAGTTATCCTGCTGAAGGAGATATTATTATGCTTAATATCAGAATTGCAGCTCCACCTTGGGACAGAGAGAAAAATACCTGGATGGATGTTAATCCCGGAGTATGTTCTTCCTATATATTTGATCAAAAACCGGGAGATAAAGTAGTTATTTCAGGACCTTACGGAGAATTTTTTATCAAAGAAGACTCTGACAGGGAAATGATTTATATAGGTGGTGGTGCCGGTATGGCTCCATTGCGTTCGCATATATTCCATATATTCCGTACATTGAAATGGAGACACCGTAAAGTATCTTACTGGTACGGAGGAAGAACCAGAAGGGAATTGTTCTACATCGAGGATTTCAGGGAAATAGAAAAAGATTTTGATAATTTTAAATTTTATGTAGCTCTTGACAATCCTTTACCGGAAGATGACTGGAAAGTAAAAGAAAATATCGATGCTCCCGGAGATGGATTTCAAGGATATATAATGAATGTTTTATACGAACAATATCTCAAAGATCATCCTGAACCGGAAGAATGCGAATATTACTACTGCGGACCTCCTGCTATGGCAGCATCCATTATGAAAACATTGGATGAACTCGGAGTTCCCAAGGAACAGATATTCTTTGATGATTTCGGGTAATTTATAGGAAAACTGAGAAATAAGTACTTATACCGGTATAATTTGTCGGAATTATACGGGTTAAGGTATAGCAGCTCCGGGATAAATCATTGCAACAGCCAAATTATAGTGGTAAATTATGCGGGTTAATATATTCTTCAAAGTTTATGAAATCCAGATCAGATGCTACAATGTTTTCATTTACCTGTTTGGTTGTTTTCATTCCGGGAATAACGACATGAGTTGCAGGATGAGATATACAGAATCTCAAACTTAATTGAGCCATGCTGTAGTCTTTATATTTTTCAAAAAATACGGACATTTTATCCAATTGATCCAAATATTTCTCAAGTTTGTCAGGTGATAAATTCAATCTTCTGTGATCGTCATCTCCAAATCTTGATTCCCTTGTAAATTTACCTGCCAAAAGTCCGAATATAATAGGAATTCTAACGATTACACCTATACCGTATCTTTGTGCTATAGGAAATAATACTCTTTCTGCTTCTCTTTCCAATAAATTGTATCTTACCTGGATTACATCCAGTAATTCATGGTGCCTTTCCAAAATATATGCTTGATTTGTTTCCTCAAAAGACTGAACACTCCATCCTGCATGCTTAATCTTTCCAGATTTTTTCAGTTCTTCCAATGCTTCCCATGGTTCATCTTTTTCCAGTAAATTCATATCAGGACTATGAAGTTGCAATATATCAAGAGTTTCAACTCCAAGTCTTTTCAAACTTTGTTCTGCTGCAAAAATCAGGTGTTTCTTGGAATAATCCGGATTAAAAGGAGTTGATTTATGAGTTTCATGTATAAAAGGATAAAAGTTATTGCCGGCTTTTGTCGCAATCACCAAATTATCATCATTTCCTCTTTCTTTAATGACCTTGGATATCAATTCTTCCGAATGACCAAAACCGTAAGTATCTGCCGTATCAATAAAAGTCACTCCTTTATCCAGTGCTTCGTGCAAAGCTTTTATCGATTCTTTATCATCTGTTTTTCCCCAGTCTCTTCCGCTTATACCCCAGGCACCAAAACCGACAGTTGATATTTCCGGACCGTTAATTCCTAGTTTTGTATATTTCATTTTTCCTGATTTTTATTCAAAATAATTATAGAATTTATCTATTTGTTTTTTGAGTTTATTTTTTAATGGCTTAGCTTCAATAGTGGTTTTTGCAGAGATAAGACTGTGCATAGTATCTTCCATAGAATTAAAAAATGCATGTAAATTATCCCAGGATTTACCTTTATTGTTTTTGTCAAGCAGTATTGTTTTAGCTTTATCAAAAACATCTTTACCAAGTTTATTATAATCATCTACACTATTTCCTTTAAAACCGGAAACAATGTTTTTGACTTCATTCATAGTATTTATTACATCATCAGAAACATTTATCTTTTTCCCATCTGTCAGTTCTATTTTTCCACCTACCATCATCTTCATATTTTGTTTACCGGTATGCGTACTGTCAAACCATGCAGGTTTTTCCAATTCATGATTATAAATATATTTTGCTATTATCCTGATAGTATCGTCGGGAATATGATATTGAGCCGGCATTTTTTCGAATTTTCTCAATGCTCCGGGCATAAGTGCTATCTCTTCAGATGGATTTTTAGCCCAGTGTGAAATAGCATCTACAAATTCTTTTTCAGTTTTATAAACAGGCAAATAATGTTCTTTTACTCTAAACAATGGTGGTGCTATCATATTATCAGCAGAAACCGGCATATGACAAATATAGCAATATTGTTTCATTAATTTATATCCTGTTTCGTCCTTTTTAATATTTGTGGTTTTTTCTGTGTAACCGCAAGCGGATAATGTGATTATAGCGATTATAGTGTAAAATATTCTCATGGTTATTTAAAATTTTTGTTATTTCTTCTTTTTCTCATTTTTTTCTTCATTTCCTTTCCTCCCCAGGGATAGATTTCTTTTGCTATAAAAGTAGCATCATCGATTTTATGACCCGTTATCTTTATTATTTCTCCTTTTTCTAAAAATACTGCATTAGCAACAAAAGCAGAATCGATATTGATTATCCATTTATTATTGTTAAAATCTTTAAACTCCAATTTTCCGTCTTCTACTTTATCGATTATCCCTGCCAGATTACCTTTATCCGGATTTTGCCATATTTTCTCCTTTTTTTTCTGAATGCTTTGATAAAAACCTGTCCGGAGAGCAAAAGCATTTTCAAACCAACTCGCACCACCCCCTATAAAAAACACTGTTCCTATCAATATACTTAATCCCACATTGATAGCTATTAGTTTGGAAAAAGTAAATTTGTATCCCCTTTGGGAATAATAAATAGCATAAAGAGAACCCAAAATAAAAACTATTAATAGTATTAACCAAATAAATGGTAAAATAGATAAGAACAATTCTAGTTTTGAGTGTCCCATGTGTGACAGCAACTCGAAATCAGTTTGCTGAACAGCAAATAAAATCACTGAAAAAGATATTGCACCGACCAGTACAAAAATAAAATATGTCAGCCACAATATGGAATTATGGAGACTGAAAATCCATTTGGGTTTAGGCCGGATTTTTTCTTTTTTTATTTTTTCTATTAATTTGTCAGGGTTTCCCATAGTACTTATTTTAAAAGTTCAATTTCAATATTTTCATTTTCTATAATTTTAGCAAATGCCTTTTTTGCTCTGTTTATACGGGTAGCAATCGTACCTTCCGGTATTTTCAGTATATCTGATATTTCTTCATAATCCATATTTTCTAAAAATTTCAGTACCAATACTTCCTTATATTTTTCAGAAAGCATATTTAATATATCAAGAATCTTTTTATTATTTTTATCCTCTTCTTTTAATGGATTTTCATCTTCATTTTCATTTTCAAAATAATAAGCTTTTTTCACTTTTTCCAAAGATTGGTTTTTTCTCCATAATGATACGGTTTCATTATGGACTATTCTGTATAAAAAGCTGGAAAACTTAATAGTTTCATCATAGCCATTTATGTTTTTCCATAGTTTAATAAATGAATTTTGTAAAATATCTTCTGCTTCTTCTTCACTAAAATTTGAAATTTTATAAATATATCTTTTTAATTTTTTTTCATACCGTTCATATATACAGCGAAAATATTCAACATCCTGTACCGATTTTGAAATTATTTCCTTATCGCTCAATGATTCACAAATTTGTTTTGTTACCGGCATAAATTGGTTTTAAAATGAATGTCGTATAGTTTTGTTTCTTTAGTTATTATTACGTAATAAAAGATTTTTTCTTTCATTTGTTGGTTGTTAGTTAGCTGTTATCTGTGGAAATTGGTAATTAGTTATTGGTTAGTGGTAATTGGTTATTGGTCAATTGTCCATTTTCCATCTTTTGTTTTGGCGATATTTTTGATTGCTTCGCCTCAAAAATATCGCCAAAACATTTCTTTATCCCATCTAACCGGACGCTTACGCATCCGGCTATTAATATGTCACCC
>Ga0256913_10000658_pt1 | contig 18075 bp, 11 predicted proteins | sample Axial_MatmetaG_FD_185970 | JGI IMG/M metagenome (GOLD analysis project Ga0256913, IMG submission 185970) | Deep-sea worm associated microbial mat communities from Axial Seamount, Juan de Fuca Ridge, Pacific Ocean - Axial_Mat | ecosystem: Environmental > Aquatic > Marine > Oceanic > Microbial... | reverse complement strand
GGAGACTCTGTCAGCAGTTCATTTGCAAACTCTGTTCTGCATCTAAACAAACACTATAATGACGGTTATCTGACAACTGACCTTACCTCTTTTTATTCCGCATCACGGGACAATGAGTATTTCGGTAACTACAACTTAATTTCTTCTGATATGAACGACACTGTTTACGGCTCTTTGAACGAACTTAAAATAACATCATCGGAATACAATAAAAGAATTGGATACGGAACAATATTGGAAGGCTCCGGCATCGGAGAGGAGTATGGAATGTTCAACACCCTGAAAAGCACGGGAACTGGCACTCAATACGGAGTTTACAATTTACTTACGAACGATGAAAGTGGAGGCCAGTATGGAACATATTCAAGATTGGAAGGCACCGGAACAGGTACTCATTACGGAAACTACACCCTGCTGACAGGCAACGGTACTGGCGACCAATACGGAACTTATAACTTTATCAGCAATAATAAAGACGGCGACCATTACGGGGTTTATAATACCATGAGCGGAAACGGTACCGGCAAACATTACGGAGTGTACAATAAACAATGGGGTAGCGGTTCCGGTAAGCATTACGGAGTATATAACGAGTTTCTTCAGGATGCTAATGGTGACCAATACGGTATTTATAACAATATGCATAACTCCGGATATGGCTACAATTTCGGTATGTTAAACAATATGTCGGGAGATTCCGATGGTGAGCAATACGGAATTTGTAATACTGTGACTAACTCCGGAGATGGATACCATTTCGGAATATACAGTGATCTGTTAGGAAATGGAACTAACGGTCAAACAGGTGTTTACAATAATATTAATGCTTCTACAAAAACAAACGAGACCAACTATGGAACAGAGAATTATATTTATGGTACAGGCAACGGTGTATGTAAAGCATCATATAATGTTATCAGCAATTCAGGAACAGGCGAACATGTGACTGTTCACAATGAATTACGCGGACACGGAAGCGGACCACAGTATGGAGTTAAAAACAAGATTACAAATACAGGTTCCGGAAGCCATTTTGGCACATACAACTCAGTATCAGGCTCCGGCGGAACTTTATACGGCACATATAATGAGATAACCGGAACAGTAGGTGATACGAGCTCATTATACGGGACATATAATTACATCCCGGCTGACCTTCCCGGAGAACATTTCGCAGTTTACGGTAACGCAATTAAACCCGACAGCTATGCCGGTTATTTTGTGGGGGATGTAATGATAACCAGCAAATTAGTCACAGCCACATCGGCAGGAGCCGATATGAAAGCGTACGCTTACGGCTTTATTTTAAAAGACGGCACAGTAGAATGGGACCGTTCATCACACGGGTTTTATTTGTCAAAATCAGGAACCGGTGTATATGAAATCATATTAACCCACCTTCCCAGCGATGATTATCACTATATTGTTAATGCCACTGCAGAATATGGCACAAGCGGCATAGTGCTCATAATGACCGATTATGCCGGTGCCGGAGCGGAAAACACATTTTACATCAGGACATTCAACTTAAACGGTGCGCCTGTCAATTGTTCATTCCACTTTGTTGTGTACAGAAAATAAACTTAAAAGATTCAAAAAAATGAGAACATTAATATTTTTAATCCCGTTATTACTCACTTCATTAATTCCGGTAAATTCGCAAACGGCAATAAAGAAATCCTCTCTATCAACTGATGGAGGCTCTGCCGTTAACGGCAACTTTACTGTAACCTACACTGTCGGAGAATTGGCAGTCAGAGAAGTTAAACAAGGTAACACATCACTTTCTGAAGGTTTCATTACACCCGACATAAGTGTAGCACTAAAAGCCGAAGATTATGGTGAATTACGGGGGATAAGTATTTTCCCAAATCCTGTTAAAGATATACTTCACATCTCATGGCCCTTTAAAAATAAATACGAGATCCACCTTTTTGATATTACGGGCAAAGAGGTCTTTGAGAGAACGGACAACACCTCAAACAGCACCCTTAACCTCAGCGGATATCCCAAAGGAATATATTTGCTTGGAATTGTTGACAGGGAAAACAAAAAGATCAGGACTTTCAAGGTTCAAAAGGAATAGTTAAGGCAAAAAAGAACGGGGGTTAAACATCAAGCCTCACCCCCGTTCTTATTTTTATCAATATCATATCTTAGGCTCCCAGCCTTTTTCATATTCACGTCTCCAAAGCTTCATGGCACTGTCGTTATTCATGATATGCCCGTTCGAAGAGTTAAGTATCAGTCGTGCATCGGTACGATAAGCAATATTTGCCAGATGACAAAGAAGTGTGCTTTTTACTCCTTCGGTTACCGGAGAGTGTTGTAATACATCTTTACCACGAATGGTATCGAAGAAGTTGGTAACATGCATAGTTGACAGGTCTCCCCCACCGCCTAATGCTGTTCCTGACTCTTTTGACCCGGCTTCACTGATCTTCACCAGTTTACCTTTACGATCGAACATCTTATACAGGTTCCTGTTCACGAACACTGATCCTTCAGAGCCGTAAATGATAGTACCACGGCCACCGCCATAAGTATTGTAACCGTTACGGCTTTTCCCGTCCCACTTGATTATTTTATCGTTACTGAACTTAAAGGTGGCCTCCATCGTATCGTACATCTCCCATCCGTCGTCAAGGAAATGCTGCTTTTTAGCTTCAACGTAAACCTCTTCGGGAAAATCGAGCTGTAAAGCCCAGCGGGCGATATCCAATTCATGGGTCGCATTGTTCCCCGTTTCGGCCGTTCCATAGTTCCAGCCGTACCAGTGCCAGTTGTAATCCCAAGTATTGTATGTGTATTCACGATGAATTGCAGGTCCCTGCCACATCTCCCAATCCAGACCTTTGGGCGGTGCCTGTATCTCCTGGTTTGGGGTGCTGCCACGGGCATTTGTATAAAAAGCCACTGCAAGATACGGATTACCGATAGCGCCGTCATGTATCGCTTTAATAACCTCCTGCGATTCTTTTGACGAACGCTGCTGGTTTCCCATCTGTACCACCTTACCATATTTCTTCTGAGCCTCGATCAGCATCTCCCCCTCATAAGGATTGTGACTTATTGGCTTTTCGACATAAACATGTTTACCTGACTGCAAAGCAAGAATTGCTGCCGGAGTGTGCCAGTGATCAGGAGTGGCAATAAATACTGCATCAACATCCGGATCGTTGAATACTTTCATCTGATCTTTTTCAAGTTGTGGTTTCAGCCCCAATTGATTCTTAACCCTGCCTGATGCCCTTTCAAGCTGACTGTCCATAACATCGCAGAGATACATAAGGTTAACATTGTTCTCCTTCATCCCGATTGACGGCAGATAACCGCTGTAACGGCGTCCGAGCCCGATAAGAGCAATTCCCAGTCTGTCATTAGCTCCTATGATGCGGGCATAGCTCTTTGCAGAGAAACCCATGGCACCTATGGTCAGACCTGCCGCTCCCAATGTTGATTTTTTTATAAAATCACGTCTTGAATTATCTTTTGATACTTTTTTATCCATAATATTTTTATTTAATAATTAGTTGTAAGTGATCAATTGTCAATTTAGTCAACCGGAAATAAACCATCTTACAACACTTTTATCTTGATATTTCTGAAATGCACCTCATCGCCATGGTCCTGGAGAAGAATATGTCCCTCTCTGAAATTTCCGAAGTTTGGCCACTTCTTGTACTTGCTGTAATCCACCAAAGCTTTCCACTCCTGCGTGTTTCGTTCATATTCAACCACTTTAACACCGTTCAGGTAATGACAAACCTTATTTCCGTGAACCTCAATTCTTGCCCTGTTCCATTTACCTATACCGTTAAAACGTTTCACCTGATGATTCGGATCAAAGAACTTCCCGTTAGCAGGTATCAAATCATACAATGATGCAAGTGTTCTGTTACCGTTAACACCTTTTTTTGCATCCGGATGACGTTTGTCATCAAGTATCTGAAACTCACAACCAATGGCTGAACCTGTTCCTTTATTCAATTCAGGATCTACAAAATATTTGATGCCACTGTTAGCCCCTTCGGTTATACTGAAATCAACCTCGAGTATAAAATTCTCATATACCTTTTTGGTAATAATATCGCCGCCGTTACCTGACTCCTCGCCTTTTGCTTTTTCAACAGTAAGAACGCCATTATCAATATGCCATCCTTTTTGCGGGAACTCTGTGAGTTTGGCACCTCTCCATCCCTCAGTTGTCTTCCCGTCCCAAAGCAGTTTCCAGCCATGATCTTTCTCCCACTCAGTAAGGGTATTGTTAAGGTAACTTACTTCACGAATATAATCAGGCATGTAAAGCATATCTTTCTCCGTTGCATTTGGTTTTATCCGGATATTTCTCCAACGTATAGACTTACCTGCCTCTTCTTTCTTGTTTCCTATACCATGAACCTGAAGAGCTATAAATCCCTCCGGGGTCATGTCATCCACAAGATTTGCCACAGGTTTGCCGTTAAGCCACGTCCTGATCTTGTTCCCAACGGCTTCCACACGGAATTTGTTCCACTCCCCGTTCTTATACAGTTTTTTTGATGCAGGATTGTATTCCAGCGGATATAACCATCCGCGCCGTGCCTCATCGTATATTCCGGCTGTCCACCTTCTTTCCGAATCATCACATTCAACCTGATAACCGTGAACGCGTCCGTTGTTATACTCTTTATTGCTTTCACTTCTGATCTGCACACCCGAGTTAAGTCCCCTGTCCATCTTCATTTCATACTCAAGAATAAAATTCCCGTATTTCTTTTTAGTTGCTAAAAACGAGTTTGGACTGTGCAGCGTGCTTACTCCTACTATTTCCCCATTTTCCACTTTGTACTCGGCGTTGCCGTTAAGCTGCTCCCAGCCCTTAAGGTTTTTGCCGTTAAAGAGATCTACCCAGCCATTATCAGACTGGCCAAACGCAGATGCCGCAAACAAAAACATAATTAAAAAGATCAGATTCTTCATGATAAATAATTTTAAAGTTGTAAAATAAGTATATCTATTGTTTAAATAATCGGATACCAATAATTACAAAGTAAATAAAAACTTTGCTTCTGATCATATCTTCTTTTATCCATTTTTCTTTTAAAACAAAGAAGTCCAATGATTTTCCCGATAAAGATAATTACTTCTTTCGTTCGAATGTTTAATTATCATCTTTCTTTTTACCTCTCTTTTCTTTTCTTTTTTGCTCCCAGTTATTTTCCATCTTTTGGGCTACATCCTTCAAAAACGGAATTGAAATACCGACAATGAACCGCCACCTCTGCCAGCTTATCTCCGAGCAATCTTCAGAATCAGAAATAACTTTTGTATTTGTATCATAAGGAAAATCGACAGGCCTGTCCATGTTAAATTTTGCATAAGCATAAGTAACGCCCAAAGTTACATTTGTCTCATTAAAGTTCATAACTACGCCATATCCGAAATTATTAATATTGGCATAAAAGGTTGAAGCCTGCAGATCAAACACATCTTCATCGTAATTATCACCGGGGCTGATAGCAGCCGAATTATTTGTAGAATAACTAAGATATGTGCTTATCTTATCATTGAACTTAAAATCATATCCTATACCAACATTAAATACAGGATTCAGTTCATTGAATAATGTAAACTGATGATCTTCTCCTGTAATAATGTCGGAGAACTCATCGGATGCCAACAAGGTATAGTATTTTACTTTACCGAAGTATTCACCACTGATATTGATGGTTCCTTTAAACAACGTTGCACTCAGACCACCTGCAACCGACCAAGCAGACCGGTATTTCAGATCGATACCGGACTGGTGAAATATATTGTATTCAGGCTGCGGGTTATCTTCAATACCTGTATAAACATTTCTGTAATCAAAAGTTCCGTCCCCATAGAATGACAACGTTGGGGTTGTCACTGTAATTCCAAACCTGAACCGTGAATACTCCATGGAAATACCGGCTTTCCATACTAACCCGTAATTAGAATAACTGTACCTTTTATAATTTTCATAAATATGAACCTGGCCTGAATCACTGTATGCATCAAGCTCAAGGTCAGTATAGGCTGACTCATACCTTGTAGTAAAAAAAGTGGTCAATCCGATACCGACATGAGGATGTATGGGATATGACCAGGTCAGTCCTGCCCACTCTTCCTTGAATTTCTTTTTCATACTTAATATCCCGTCAAAATCAAGGTAATCCGAAATACTGTCAGGTATATCTTCATCATATCTGCTGGTGAAACGATTATCAGCCGAGCCTCTTACCAAAAAAGAATAGGCGAAATTATGATCCGGCAGTTTTTTGATCCTGAAAGTTCCTGCAAGTAAGCTGGGTACTCCCCCGAAATTCGAACTGCTTGAACTGGTACCTTCACCTGTTATATCCTTATATTTGACACCCAACATTTGGTATATCTTGGCGCTTAGCAGCAAGGCTTTATTCTTTATCAGGCTCAACCTGCCAGGATTGTAATAAACAGCTCCAAGATCTTCAACACTGCCTACAACAGAATTACTCAACAGCATCGACCGTGTTCCGTATTGTTCGGTCCAGTAATGAGAGTCTTGTCCCCGTGTCACATACACAGCAAACAAAAGAAAACCAATTATGAAAAAATATCGCTTCATCTCTAAACGAAGATAACACGATTCAGGTATAAAAAAAAGAGAAACCCATGTTCCGGTTTCTCTTTTTAGAAGTTCTGTCACCGGATGATGTTAATACATCCGATACTCATAAATTGCTATTTTGAAATATCCTGTGCATCAATCACTGTAACAGCTGTAATATCCACGATCTCCCTTATAGAACAGTTCATTTGCAGAACGTTTATCGGTTTTCTGATACCCATTACTATGGGGCCGATGATCTCTGCACCGCCAAGTTCGTTCATCATCTTGTAAGCGATATTACCTGAACTGAGGTTAGGGAAAATAACAGTATTCACCTCATGACCGTTGATCTTTGAAAACGGATATTTTTCTTCACGCAATTGTGTGTTGAATGCGTAGTTTGCCTGCATTTCACCATCAACCAGAAGATCCGGATGGTTCTCGTGAAGATACTTAACAGCATCACGAACACGTAACGGACTGCCGTCGCGCGTTGAACCAAAGTTTGAATATGAGACCATGGCGATCACAGGGTTCATCCTGAAATTACGTACCACATCAGCTGTCATAAGGGCTGTTTCAACAAGTGTACGTGGTGTAGGACTGTAGTTAACCGTTGTGTCGGCAAAGAAGAATGGTCCTTTTTTAGTCATTACAATGTACATACCTGCAATGTTCTCGTAAGGTTCTTTGGTGCCCACTATCTGCAATGCAGGTCTTATCGTGTCGGCATACTTACTGGTATAACCACCGATGAAACCGTCAGCCTGACCTGTTTCAACCATCATCACACCAAAATAGTTCTGATTGTTCATCAACTCACAAGCCTCTTCCCTGTTCAATCCCTTACGTTTTCTTTTATCGTAAAGCTTTTCTGCAAACTCTTTTCTTCTTCCGGCTTCATCCTCGCTTTTGATATCTATAATGGTCATTCCTTCAATACTAAGGGCATTCTCTTCGGCCACTTTCTCAATTGCACATTTGCGCCCTAAAAGAATAGGATAAGCAATACCTTCATTCTTCACTGTCTCTGCAGCTTTAAGAACTTTAAGATGATCGGCATCAGCAAATATTATGCGTTTAGGATTGATCTTTGCACGTTGATGAATTCCGTCAACAAGTTTATCGTACAATCCCATACGTTTCAGAAGTTTTACTTTGTATGCCTCAAAGTCTTTGATCGGCTCACGGGCAACTCCCGAATCCATAGCAGCTTTTGCAACAGCCGGAGCAACAGTAGTGATCAGACGGGGATCGAGAGGTTTAGGAATGATATATTCACGCCCGAAGGTCAGATTCTGGCTCTTATAGGCTGCATTCACTTCTTCCGGAACATCCTTTTTAGCAAGCTCGGCAAGGGCGTAAACGGCAGCCTTTTTCATCTCCTCATTTATCTTCGATGCCTTCACATCAAGTGCTCCACGGAAAATATACGGAAATCCCAAAACATTATTGATCTGGTTGGGATAATCAGAACGCCCTGTGGCAAAAATGATATCGGGACGTGCCTCTTTAGCAATGTCATAAGCTATCTCAGGATCAGGATTTGCCATTGCAAAAACTATCGGATCTTTCGCCATGCTCTGGACCATCTCCTTTGACATGATATCAGCTTTTGATAATCCGAGGAAAACATCAGCTCCTTTTATTGCATCCTCAAGAGTTGTAGCTTTCGTGTTACGTGCAAACTCTTTTTTATACTTGTTCAGGTCGTCCCTTTTTGTTGTCAGAACTCCTTTACTGTCGAGCATGAGCACATTCTCAGGTTTAACACCAAGACTAATGTACAACTTGGTACACATAATGGCAGCAGCACCTGCACCATTGACAACAACTTTCAGTTTCTCGATCTTCTTACCGTTCAGCTCTATAGCATTGATCAATCCGGCTGCCGAAATTATGGCTGTACCGTGCTGATCGTCATGAAAAACAGGAATATCAAGCTCCTTAATGAGGCGCTGTTCGATCTCAAAACACTCAGGGGCTTTAATATCTTCAAGATTTATACCCCCGAAAGTAGGGGCAATAGCCTTGGCAACTTTTATAAATGCATCAATATCTGTTTCGTCAACCTCAATATCGAACACATCAACATCGGCAAACACTTTGAAAAGAAGACCTTTACCTTCCATTACAGGCTTACCTGCCAAAGCTCCAATATTACCAAGACCTAAAACAGCAGTACCGTTGGACATTACAGCAACAAGATTGCTCTTGGCCGTATAACGGTATGCATCATGCGGATTTTTCTCGATCTCCTTACATGGTACGGCAACACCGGGCGTATAAGCTAATGACAGGTCACGTTGTGAGCTGTAAGGCTTAGTAGGTACTACCTCGATCTTTCCTGGACGCCCCATTTCATGATATTTCAGGGCATCATTCTTTGTTATTTTTGTCATTTTATTATGAATTTAAATTTCTGTAGATGTCAAAAAACTAAATCAAAATTACTCTTTTTCAGTTCTAAATGCCATTTTTTAGTTAACATAAATCAGCGACACATACGGATATCGCTATAATATTCTGATACATTGAACATAATGCTTGCGTTAAAAATGTTTAAACAAATTCCATGTAATTTCATGACGGATATTTTTATATTTTTGCCCCCTGTAAAAACCATATACTATGTTGAAGATGATGATCGCCTTCATCAGGGATTATTTCCGGTATAAAGATGAGGTAAAGAAACATGATAAGTGGATAAAGAAGTTTGCACGTATCAAAGGGTATGACATCAACCCGAACAAGATGCTTTATACCAACCTTAAGATATGGCTTGCCGAGATGGAAGGTATCTACGGTAAGCGATACTGTCCCTGTTTCGATCCGTCGGGTGATAAGAAACGTGATCAGAAAATGATATGCCCGTGTAAATATATCGATGCCGAGATAGAGGAGTACGGCTCGTGTCACTGCTCTCTGTTCGGCAAGCCCGGAATGAGCAAAAAGGAGTGGAAAGAGTCGGCTGACCGCCTAATGGGAGAGTATCGCGTTAAACTGAACCTGAAAGGAGATATTCTTGATACACGCGGAATGCCGATGGATAAACACCGTAACCTGCCGATACCGGATGCATCCCACCAGTTGAAATCAACACTTTTGAATTTCAAGGGGAAAGAGCTGAAGATGATAGTTGCCACCGAGCAGGAGACTATCAACCTGCATCGCATTGCCAAATTCAAAGGATACAAATATCAGGTTGAACCGTACGGGGATGATGCGTTTCTGGTGATGCTGGGAGTGAGATGACACTCTCGCAAGGACGCAAAAGCACAAAGGAGATTTAGTAGGTCAACTTTGCGTCCTTTACGTATTTGTATGAGATTTATTATCCATAAATTACGTGAATGGATTTGTTAATATTCTTTGCCGATTTGAAGGTCTCCGCTACGCTTCGATCGTCCAAATGGCTTCCTGTAACGTAAAATTATTTTGCGTCTTGGCGTCTTGGCGTGAGGCTTTTATCCGCTAATTAACGTGAATTACCTGACTGCAGCAGGTCTACCTGGCGATTAGACAGGCAGGCACAAATTAATGTTTCGGTGCTCTGCACCTCTGTATTTTCATTTTTTGTGTTCTACAAATGTTGCGTGGCTCTACCTCTTGTTTTTTTAAGCGTATGAGTGAAAAGGTTCAGGTGCATCGCACCGGTAACCTTTGTAGAAAAGGATATCCCAATGCCGGGTCAGGTGCGTAGCACCACAACATTAAACCACCTTTATCTTTGAGAACCTGCCGGTAATGTATTTCTCCAACGCTGATGGAATATTGACGAGTAAGGTTAAATACTTAGGAACGCAACGATGAAAGACAGTACCGACGTTATGATCCCGAACATAAAAGTGTTGTAGGCCAACCTGAGGAGTTTGTATTTTTTTGCCAATACTTTGCCGAGGGAATGTTGATCGTGTATCATGGCTGAATAAAGGTATTCTTCATCTTTCATCAGTTCATTTAATGCCCACTCATACTCTTCAAGTTCCATATTGTAAAAGTTGCCAAAAAACAGGAGGTTGACTTTTTTCTGTTCAAAATCCTGTCGGGTGAATTTTCCTGATGAGATATGCGGCCGGGTTGACAGAATGGACAATACTATTGTTGCCAGACTGAAAAACAGAAAGATAAGCGTTGGCAGGATAATGTTCGGGGTTTCTTCAAAACGGGATACAAGAACTGTTGTCGCAATTGAAATAATGATGGTATTAACCGAGATAAGAATGTTTGATTTCTTGTCGGCAATGGCACTCAGGTTTATTTGCATCCTGGCTGTATTCCTGAACATGGACTCAACTCCGCGAGAATACTTTTTAGACTTCTTTTTCTGATCCTTTTTTTTCATTTCCGTTTTCCGTTTTTCTTCCAATAATTTCAAATTTTTCTCTTTTCCCGATAAAAACTCTTTTTGCGCATATTCTGTAAAATAGTTGTGCTGCTCAAAAAATTCTTTCGACATTTTCAGATACTTGAGCTTGTTTATTTTTTCACCTCTTGTGTTGTTACGCTCCTTGCGTGATCTCTCAAACCATTCGAAATAGTTTTCATCCGCCATATGTGCCATATCGGCATCACACAATATTTGTGACAACAGGTCTTCAGGGCTTTGCGGAACTTTTGTTGCAAGGATACAGCTTTTAACTGTATCAATGGTTTCAGTATCGATGTTCTCCGCCCTTAAAAACTCCTCAGCCATTTTTGCACTTCTCTCTTCATGGTCTTCAAAACCGTTAATGTAACCGGTATCGTGAAACCAGGCACTAAGTACTACTGTATTCAAGTCATCTTCGTTCAGGCCGGAATTCCTGCCGATAACCCCGGCTTTTTCGGCAACATAACCGGTGTGTTCAATGTTGTGAAAAACATATCCTCCAGGCAGCTTTTCACTGAAAAGACGTGTAACATATTCAGTTACTTTTTTTAAAATATCGCTATCTATTGATTTCATAATCTTTGTTAATATTTTATTTAAAACAAATAACTGAACGAAAATGTTATGAGGTTTTCTTCTTCTGATCGATTGTAATTTAAAGTAACCACTGTTAAGTTGAACGGGGTAAGCCAGAGACCGGCACCGTAACCGTCATGCCACTTTTCAGAGTCTTCATTATCAACCCATACCCTTCCTATATCGTTAAAAAGCAGTATGCCGAAATTCCCTGTCATAAAATAAGAGTTCACATTGGTTATTTTGTAACGAATTTCCGTATTCTGGTAAAATGACCTGTCACCAGCAAACCGGTTACTTCTGTAACCTCTGAGGTTCGATTTGCCTCCAATGAAGTTGGCATAGTAAAATTCGTAATCACCTAAGTTAACAGCCCCTCCGGCCCGAAAGGCAAAAACAACACGAGGATCTTTTCTGAAACTCAAATAAAAACTTAGTTCCGAACGAAGTTTCATGAAATTCTTTCCATCCTCTTTTACACTGTAATACCCCAATAGCTCTGTCTTCCAGTGAACACCTTTTTGAGGAATTAATCGGTTATCTCTGGTATCAATATCAACCAGAAGATTAGCGCCCAGATAATGATGTGACCCATAAGCTGCAGAGTCAAGTATGTCGGGATACAATGAGCCTATAAATCTGTCAGCCGTGTCGGTAACCTGAAAATACTGGTACAATGGGCCAAAACCGTAATAAATATTTTTATTGAATGAATGTTTCAGCATTGGATTAAATGTGGCATATTTGTACCTGACCCTGTAATATTTCTTATCATCAGTGATTTTTTCCGTAGTATTGCCCAGTCCATAAAAGTTGTCAACATTCCGGGGAAAACTGATCCCGGAGTTGATGTAGAGGTCAAAAGATTTAAAGACACCCGAAAACAGAGCTTCATAATTTATTGCAAAAGCACCTGTTCTGAAAGACAAAACTCCGGTGATCTTCTGGATGGTTGAATCCCTGAAATTGAAATGTTTTAGCTTGACCCCTCCACCTATGAAAACTCCGTCGTCAATGTTGTATCCTCCTGTTATTAACGGAATAGTTTTGTCGTATCTGAACTGCTTGCGGTCGTAATCGTTCACATTTTTGTCCTTCGACAATTTCAGCTTTGTTTCCCCACTTTTTACAATTATGTTCTTTTTATCTTTCCGGTCGTAAACCACTGTTTTTTTCGAGATACCTGAAACCTTTGAACTGTCAGAGTATACATCTTTACCTTTACCGCCGATCATCCTTATTTTTATACCCATATCTCCGCTACCCGTAATTCTGAAGGTGTCATCATCTTTCAGACCGTACAATCTGATCTCTTTTGTTTCATCAGGTTTGAATTTACGATGATATAACCGTGTTTTTGTTTTGCCTGTCTTACCGCTTATCGCATAAACATCCACTTCTGTATTTCCGTTCTTTTTACGGTTAACCTCAAAAAGTTCTTTTTTATCTGTACCTACAACATCAACAGCTTTAGCCAGAAAACGATAATAATCTTCTGCGTAACCGGGAAGCAAATCGCGTCGTGCTCTTAGCCTGGCCTCAATGTCGGTACCAATCGAATCGTAAATCTCGGAAGGGAATCGTTTTATGGCTGTATGAATAACAGAGTCTGTCAGGTTATTTTTAATATCGTTTGCAATCTGCAACCAGTCGTTCAGGTCCGGTTCGGTCATAAATGTTCTGTCAAAAAAACGTGCATTGAACCCTAATCCTTCAACGTTTTTAATGGTGTAATCAAATCCCTGGAATTTGGGCATAAGCCATTTTCTGCTGGCAAGCCACATTATGAAACCTTCGTTAACGAAATAAACCTGGTCACGGTCGCGGGGAATAGGTTTGTAGGTGGTTACACCATTGCGTTTGAACGAAGCCCAGCGCCACTGGTCGTCATGTCTGTCCCAGTCGTTCAGGAGCATATCGAGCAGCCGTGCACGGACGACCTCCTTCTGATCCACTTTGTGATGATGATCTTCATGTATCTTTTTTATGGCTTTATCGGTGCTTACAATCTTTTTTGAACGCCCGAAGCTCTTTACATCTTTACGATTTCCTGCCGGCCTCTCTTCAAAAAGAAAGACCTCGTTTTTCAGGTCATCACGATAGACACCGAACCGGGGATCGTCGGGGATCCAGAACAATTCAGGGTTGGTGTGATATACCCCTATTGCATCGGCAAGCGGCGGAACAGTTATGGCACCGTACGGGTTTGATGCTGATATCGCATCCTGAACAGGCTTTTCGGCAATAGTGTTTCGCAAGTCTTCGGGAAGGGCTTTATCGACGTATTTGTTTACCGAACGTAAAACATACTGCTTCTTATTTGCATTCTCCAAGCGGACAGAGTGTGTCTGCATACCACCGCCCCGTTGGAGTATTGTCAGTCCTCCTTGTTCAGCCCCTATGTCAAAAACAGGGAATTCAACAGGAGTGTTCCATATACTTCGGTAGTTATTACCGAGCAAAGCTCTGCGAAGTTTTCCGGCTTCTGAGTACATGCCGTTTATTTTTGCGGTAACTGTACTGTCAGTGTAATCAGGGTGTTTAATTTCCTTCTCTTTTTTTGAAGGATCGAAAACAGGTTTATTGAAGAGTTTTTTACGAAAAACGACTTTAACAGCCGTATCAGGAAATGATTTTATAAACTCTGTTATGACATTACCGTCAGCATAGAAATACAACTTATTGAAACCGCTGCACTGACAGGCAAAATCAGCTTTGTCTTTTTTCTTTGCTATATATGATGCTTTACCACCTCCTCCGCTGATTATATGATGAAGAGAGCCTTTCTGCACATACTCCATGTTGTGTTCATGACCTGCCGCATAAATGACATCCTGATATTTGTCGAGAATATTGAGCATTGTTTTCCGAAACAATTTGTATTCAGGATGGGCAAAATCCTGTATACTGCCGAAATACTTACGGTATCCGGTATAGATAAATCCCGGTAGCGGTATATAAAGCTGCTCATTCATATCGAGCAAAGGGAAAAGCATGTATGAAGCAGGAAAGTAGCCACCGTGTTTGCCCACGCTGAACAGAGGGTGATGTGTGGCAAAGATGACCTTCTTGTCATGGTTCCGGCGAAGCACATCTTCAAGATGGATAAAAATCTCACCATTCCTTGAGAAGCCACAATCATCATCGCCTTCGGGTTTCTTGTACTTTTGGAACCACCACTGCGAATCAAAAATTATCAGTGTGATATCCGAAGTCAGCTCAACTTCTACCGGCCCGGGACAACCTTCGTCGGGCAGGAACACATTGCCCCTGTTCAGATATTTTTCAATGAATTGCTCTTCGTTCAGTACCGATTCTTCACCCTGCTTTCTGCCGTTAGCCCAGTCGTGATTGCCGGGAATGAAATAGACTTTGCCTTTGTATTCTTTAAATATGTTAAGCAGTCGTTCAAGGTCATCCACAGCGACATTAAAATTCTTATCCGCAGAATCGGGCAAGCCAAGATGGTAGGCCAGATCACCAAGAATAACCACAGCACTGTTACTCCCTTCTTTTTCGATATAGTTTCGCAAAACTATCAGGTTCTGTTGTCCTTCGACAGAGCTTTTGATATCGCCCACAAGAAAAACGGAATACAAAAGCTCAGAGGTATCAACAACAGCAGATATCTGAGGATTCTCGCAGTCAGTGGCATAAAATATCTTTTGTGCTTTTAGTGGCAGCGATAAAACCACTATAAACACAAGGACGGTTATGATACCGGGTTTGTATGTTATTGTTCTTTTCATTTCTAATGAAACTCCATTATTGAACCTTTACCACCTTTTCCTTCATTTGAGATATATAGGGTTCCCCCGGGACTAAAACAAATACCTTCAGGTTGTTTATGAATTTTACGATCGAGACGAATAAGTGCCAGCATGTTGCCATCAGAATCAAATACAGCAAGTGCCTTTCCCACTGATGCAAGAACGTATATGTTCCCTGATAAAGGATGAACTGCTATGCCCGACGGTTTGAAGGAAACTTCTCCTTCGGCATTGTCAAAATAAGAATCCAACTCAACCCCTATCTGTGTCATGGTATTGTAATTTTTGTAATACCTGATGCTGTCTAGCGATATTAAAAGTACCGGCTTTTTTTTAAGCTTATCAGTTTTTAAGTCAAATTCGTATACTGCCCTGTATTTTTTCGCTTTCTTTTTATGCTTGTTTCCGATGAACGGATACCCTTTACATGCTATCAGAAGAGAATGTTTTATAGGACAATAAGCCATTCCTTCAATGTTGTTCCTACTGTCAAAAGCGGTTTTATATTCATGCACGATAAACTTTTTCTTTTTCTGATAATTCTTCACATGGTAAAGGTTACCATTACTTTTGATGATCCAGATATCGTCACCTACGGATTCTATTGCTTCGTAGTCACCGGGACCGTTAAATTTTATTATTTTTTCTAATTCCCCGTTTTTTGTGTTGAACAGGTAAATGTTGCCCTTTTCATCCTGATTACAGGCAAGATGTTCGTTGTCGATATAACTTAATCCGGAAATCTCCGCAAGTCCGGATGGAAGGGACCATAACCTGTCAGGGTTGTTAAGGTTGTATTTGAAGACATACCCCGGCCGTTTAAAAAAGATGTAAGATTTGTTCTTTTTCGAAAATGTACAGGCCGATAACAGCATACCCATCAATAATATGACTCCCGGATTAGTTTTCATTTTTAGCTTTTTCATTATCCTGTATTCGTTTCCTGTTTGATGTGTAATTGTAAATCGAGATAGGTCTTTCACTTCCTTTAACTCTGATGTCGTCGAGCCATTCAAAATATTTTCTGATACTGTGAGTAAGCTGTTCGTACACCTCTTTTGAAATCAGCAGATCCGTGCTGTATTTTTTATTCAACTGCTCGATACGCGATGCCATTATCACAACTCTTCCCGTAATGGAATACTGCTTTCGTGCCGATGACCCGATATTACCTGTTACAGCTTCGTCGTAATGGAGGCCTATTCCTATCCTCGTTCCCGGAATACTGCCTTCTTTATTCTTCCTTTCGAGTGTTCTGATTATTTTGATGGCAGCTTTGGTTGCATGCATACTGCTGTTACCCGTCTTTACAGGAGCACCGAAAGTTGCCATGAAACCATCTCCAAGGAACTGATTGATCACTCCGTTATGCGACTGTACAATGTCTATCATAAACCCGAACAGTGTGTTGAGATAGTTGACCACCTCTTCCGGTTGATGGTGTTCAACAAAAGGCGTAAATTGCCGTATGTCGAGGAACATGATGCACACATTCTGACGGGTACCTGATAGTTCATGGCGTTTGTCAAGGATATTCTTTACTATCTCGGGTGATATCTGCTGACCAAAAAGGTCGATTATTTCATTTTTCTCCTGAATACTTTTCCATGAAGCTATCATCTTCTTTTTAATCAGATTTGAGACAAAAGCTGCAGCTACTCCTGTGATTATCATTATCAACCCCTGTCCGAGATACTGCATTTCGGTAAGAGCAGGATAGGTTATTTCCGCAATTTCAGGTGCGTAATTGGTATAGAAATATGATATGAAAATGTATTCAGCGGCAGCCAGTGTTCCTGTAAATACTGATAATTTATAATTCAGGCGGAAAGTTGATAAGACTATGAAAATGAAGTAGGTCAGTGCGGCTGGTGCCTTTAAAATGAGTATCTGCCCCGAATGTTCTACAATCACTACAAGAAGAACTGTTAGCAGTGTTATTTCGGAAAAACTGTTGAAAAAACCGAAAAGCCGCGGATTAAAAAAAAACGGTTTATTGTTCCTGCCCATAAAATAATGAATCAGTGACTCGTAAATGATGATCACCACGGTAAACATCAAAATAGAAAATATGGCAATATTGCTTTTGAACAAATTGAGGTAATCTTCTATGAAGAACAGATATATCACAAGCAGCAGAACAGCTTCGGCAGCAAGCAGACCTATAAGAATGACAGAACGCAGACGTTCTATCTTTGTTATCTCTTTGTCGAAAAGCTCTTCCGTAGACAGTTTGTTGTTTTTGTCTTTATCCATTGCTTTTCATGTTTTGTTGGTTTTTTTATTGCATAGGATGACACAATACAAAGTTAGTAAACATTAACTAACTCTCAAAAGATTTGTTTGATTAAATTGGGGAAGAAGAATAAGTAACCAGGGATGGGTCGGATTGTTTTATCCGCGAATTTCCTGCCTGCTGCAGGCAGCCGCGAATGAAATATTTCGGTGCTCTGCACCTCTGTGTTTTTGTTCTTTGATTTTCTTCAAATGTTACGCGGCTCTGCCGCTTGCATAAGGTGCGTTAGCACCGGTAATATCTGTAGAAAAAAGGATCATAGATCTAATTAGGTGCGTAGCACCATAACATTAATGACCGGCATTTACAATGTTGGCAAGATACAAAAGTGTCCAAAAAACCGTTAATTTTAATAACATTTACTATTTACTTTGGACACCCTCAAGTATTCAAGACTTCCTAAATCTTATCCTTATCAAACTTATACCCCTTAAAGTTTATTTTGAAAAGGAGTGAATAAAGCACA
>Ga0256913_10000657_pt1 | contig 18093 bp, 11 predicted proteins | sample Axial_MatmetaG_FD_185970 | JGI IMG/M metagenome (GOLD analysis project Ga0256913, IMG submission 185970) | Deep-sea worm associated microbial mat communities from Axial Seamount, Juan de Fuca Ridge, Pacific Ocean - Axial_Mat | ecosystem: Environmental > Aquatic > Marine > Oceanic > Microbial... | reverse complement strand
TACCAAGAGAGCCATTATACTTATTAAAATAAGAACGAACATTTGAAACTGTTCTCTGCAAATTATCAGTTGCACATTCCACAAATACTCCTATTCCATGTGCAGCATACCCTTCATAATTTACCTCAGTAAAATTACCCCCACCTTTTTCACTTGCTTTCTTAATTGCTCTTGCGACATTATCCTTTGGCATATTAACACCTTTGGCATTTGAAACCGCTAAACGCAATCTTGGGTTCGATTCTATATCAGAGCCTCCCTCTTTTACTGCAACTGTTATTTCTTTAATTACTTTAGAAAACATCTTTGAGCGTTTAGCATCTAATGCTCCTTTTTTACGCTTTATTGTTGACCATTTACTATGTCCTGACATATTATTTGTTCTTTGTTTATTGTTTATTATTAGCCTTTACTTTTATACATTTTGCTCAGTTTCACTTCACAAAACACTCAAGCTGACAACTAGTTTTTTACTTTATTATTCTACTAAACTACGTTTATTTTATTAAAAAGTTCTTTTCTGTACAATCCCCCTATTTGAATTGTTTTCATTTTATGCTCAATAAGTATATCTGGATACTTAATAGAAAATATCTTATCTAAATTTACTATATAACTTCTGTGAGTACGAATAAATAACTCTGATGGTAAAATTCGCTCCATCTCCTTCATAGTAGCATGTACTGTATATACATTATCAGAAGTATGGATTGTTACGTAGTCTTTTTTTGCTTCTAAATAGTAAATATCACTAACTCTTATCTTATTCAACCTATAATCTGCTCTAACAAAAATATATAATTTAGATTTATCATTAGTCGTTTTTTGCTTAGTTTCAGCATCAATATCAACTAAGCATGCAGCATTAATTGTATAGGCTAGGTCAATATCTTTCAACGGCTTAATAAACATAGCATAAGCAGATGCATTCTTAAGAACTGAGCTTTCAATATTATCTTCACCATTAACAAGTATTACAGGAATATTATACTTCTGCATCACTTCGTTAGCCATCTTTATACCAGAATAAGATTTAGAAATGAATAAATCAGTAATTACAATATCGGCTTTATTGGACTCAAGAAAACCTTTAACTAGTTCTGGTTGTGGAAGTATCCCTACAACATCAAATCCCAAATCATTTAATCGTTCTTTCAATGCTATTTCAACATAGGACAGATCTTCAACCAATAAAACTTTAATTTTTCCCATACTATTATTATTTAAAATTACATCGACAAATATACGCATTTTATCGATGATATTATGAATCAAAAAATAAATAATAAAGAGAATAAGTCTAGAAAAAGCACTGCTAATTCATAGTTTATAACTATAAATCAATCATTGGTCTAAATACTTTAGTACCTGGAATTATGAAATTAATACCAAAGTGAAAATTAGTATATCTAGTATCATCTGGAAAAATAACACCATATAAGTTGTCAGTAGAAAAATAAACTTGAACAGGTTCGAATGTAGCGACAACTCCTACACCAATATTTGAATAACTTCTATTAGTAATAGTATAGTTTGCGGTAACTCCAATATTCTTATTTAATTGGCGAAAGTAAGACAATGAGAATGCAGGGATAATCTTACCCTTGTAGATTGCCATTCTCAGTAATGCACCAACATTATCTACATCGCTCATATTATAATTTGCACCTAAATATACTTTAGCAGTTAGAGGGACAATAAATTTCTTAGCATCATCTTCAAGCTCAAATAAATCAAGAATTGAATCTTTTACCTCTTGAATCTTTTTTTCTCTTTGATCATCATCTAATCCTTTAAACTGATTAAAATCAATTCCTTCAAAATGGATTTTACTATCTGAGTAGTAATTATCAATCCATCTATCAAATTGAATATATCCCAAATCAAGTACCGAAGCAGAGAAACTAAACTTATCGTCTAATCTATATGTTGCTCCTACATCAAATCCCACACCCATATTCCAAGCAGAGAAACTATATTCACCAAAAGTTACAGGATTAAGAGTATCTTTTTTCCCTGTTGGAAGAGAGGAGTTTATTCTAAAATCAGTTTCCATATCCAAATAATAGTAATCCTCTGAAGTAGTAAGATTAAAATTCATTTGCTCTGTATTAATGGCAGATTTACCATAAAGCAACTTTGCTTTTATTCCGAAGTTCCATTTTTCATTTAAGTCGTAAGCAGCACCAAAAGCATACTCTCTATAGTGAAGAGCTTTTATAGATAATGGGTCAAGCGTTACTGTTTCTCCAATAAATATTACATTACCTTCAACCACAAGACTTACTAAGCTTTTGGGGTAATATTGATTCACACTACTAACATCTGCCAAAGAGAATGAAAAGTAAAATTTACGCCATTTCACACCGAAGTTTAACCATTCTTGGCGTGCACTTGCTGATATTCTATTCTCATCTTTAATATTACTAAGTACTCCATCGAAATCAAAATGCAAAGAGTCATCAGGCATTTTTTTAAAGAACTGATTATATTTTGCACCATTTGTACCAAAACCAGTATACACCGATGATAAAGCAGGAAATCCAAAATGCATATTATAATCAGGAATAAGTGCTGGATTATACAAATTTGTTTGAGGAACTGCTTTAAGATTATAAACCCCCATATCGTATTGTGCGACACTCCTATTTGATGATAAGATAATAACGCCAAAAATAAATAAAGCAAATACTTTTTGGATGATATTTTTATTCAACAATCCTATCATTAGAAATCCAATTTATATTTTCCCTTAGCTGACATTTCTAGAGAAAGTTTATAATCACTATATATTTTTATCAACTTCGTACCTTCATCATAAGTAGACATTTTAGCAGATAGAATAATCTTTCTAGCTTCCTTCATATTATCTAACTTAGAACCTGTAAGTTGAACTGTTGTCATACTATGCACGGGCTCGGTTACTTTATACTCTGGTGCTGGACCCGGAATTGCACCCTTAAGTACAACCTGCATTCCATCAAACAATGAATCTAAAACTACATTATTTGTATCAGTAAAATAAAGCTGAAGACTAGCATCAAATGGAAAATAACTTAGAGAGTTAACATTAAAGTCTATACTTTCTAAGCCATCTAAATCATAAGTATCTTCTATTACAAAGTCATTAGTATCTTGAAGGGTAAAAGTCAACGCTCTACCAAATAAAGGCACTTCAAGTTCTAATCTGACACCAACTTTACTTGTATCAAGAATATAATTATCAACTACGGTAGAAGTTGGATTAGATAGTACACTACCTTTATAAATAAGCTTCTTTGGATTAAAATCTAAAATATCTTTTATATTAGAGTTTGATTTATTAAATGCAATTATAGTAGTATCATAACTTCCAATATTACCAAAATCCGGATAATTAATAGCTACTGTCGGTAAAGAGGGACTAGTGATATCTAATTTCACACCATCTCTTTCAACATACAAATCATCGAAGGTAACATTCATTGGTATACCAATACTATTTGCAAAAATCATTCTCAATTCAGGGTCTTCAACAAATATTTGTGAATAGTGTGAATTGTCAAACATACTAATAGGAATCTTCGTTTTATCAATACTAAATGTCTTCTGATGAAAGTAGCCATACACCTCATAGTAATTAATATTACTTATGGTTTGCTTTATATTAAAATAATACGGAGAGTTATCAGAGCCATTACCTCTATATACAATTATCTTTACGTATTGATCTACTTGATTATCAGCTGAACCATTTTGATATAAATTAATAAAATAATCTTGTAATGAAATATTTCTAGTAACTGTGTGAGTCCCTCCGCTTGTATATGGAATATTTATTTGCTGATAAAAGCTAGAACCATACTTTGTAATTTGTGGTATAACAATAATAATTGAGCTAGAATGATTAAGATCAGTTGTAATTTCAATTTTCAGATTTCCATTCTTTAGTAGAATACTATCTATACGCTCATTATTACTACCTTCAAAATTGCTATTAATAGTTAGATATGGTGTTGAAATAGTATCTCCAGGAAAAGAATTTGGAGGCATTGAAAAAAATATATTAGTATCACTAATCTGGTCAGGGAAAGAAATAATGTCAGATGCCAAATCTGATAATGTATCACCAACATAAACAAGACTAAGTAGACCATCTGGGTCTTCAATCCAAATTTCACTGCTTCTTTCTATTATATCTGACATTGTTAAGTCCCCAAAAGCTACAGGAACTGCAACCGTTGGGCTCAAACTGCCTCCAGAAATCTTATCAAAACCTAGTCTTTCTTTATAGCATGAACTAATAGTAACCAAGCCTATTAAAGTAATAACCAAAGATTTAAAAAAGAAACTATTGTATTTATGTTGCATGTGTGCTTTTCAATTATTATTTCAGAATAACATCCCTTAAAAAGATGCTAAAATTAATGATTTCATCATCATAAACAAATTATTTTAATAAATAGTTGCTTACAATTCTACCTTTTGCGCTAACTAGACGTATATTATCAGTTTTAGTTGTCTTATATACCATATAATTTTTACTTGCAGAATACTCGTCTTTAACTCCTATATAGCCATTGGGAGTACCAAACATAAATTGCTGATTATCCTCCTCATACATCACAAAAGAGCTACTATCATCGAGCATATGATATAAAGAAGTAAAGTTTGGACTAATAGTATTTATCAGCTTTTTATGCCACAATAATTCTCTTTTCTGATTGTAGACAAATAATTCATTATTATCGTAAAACAAGAATTCTTTACGGCCATCCATATCTACATCAAGTAGTGTAAAATAATGTGCTTTGGAGAAATCACGAATAAGAAACTTCTCTACTAATCCTTTATCATCAATAATAATAAGGCGACCCAAACGATCTGTTGTAACAAGTTTTTGCCCTAATTTATAAAATGCCGTATTAGAATTATTAGTAAAGGCTAATTTTGCTTCAATTCTTGCTTCTCCTCTTCTATTACTAAAAATAATATTCCCCATAGTGTCAGCTATTAAAAGAAAATCTTTTGAGCCTAATTTAAAATACTGAATTGGCGACACAACAACATTCTTAATACTTGGCTTCTTCCATCCTTTAGTTTCACTTCCTTCTATTGTAAAATTATGTATTACCCCATCCGATAGTGGGATTATGATTCTGTATTTAGCATTCTTATCATAATCAATGGCATTTAGCGGTGCTGTTGCTTCCGGAATAATTTGAATAGGATAATCTTCCACTCTATTTCCATTCAAATCGTACATATACATATATTTGGCAGAATTAAATAGAATCTGATATTTCCCATTTCTATAAAAATCAACTGATTGCACATCACCTAGAGGAAGCTCTGCAATAGGTATAGCCCATAATAGTTCTCCTAAATGATTTATCCTATACATCATATTATGGCTATCGAATACGATGATATCTTTTTTATTTGTACGGTGGTTAGGAACAACAAATGGTCCTTTTACAAAATTATAATCCAGAGCTATTTGCCAAGAAACGGCGTCTTCATCTTCAGGAATTTCTGTTTTATTGAGATTAACAGCTGTATATACACCATTTTCACTAGCAATAAACTGAATACTTGCATCTCCAAAATCATTCAAATTCATTGAGGAATTCTGCAAATATGCTCTCGTATTACTCGAAACAAATTTATTAAATATTTTATCAAATGCATGCATATTAGCATACATCATAACATTTGCTTCAGGGCTAATTTTATTATAAAATTCACTGAAACCATCACGTGATGCCAAAGTTTTCTTAATTAGAATATTATCAATATACTTTTTTAAAGTTGCTGCTTTTGATGCAAATACTACATAATCATCGACAATAATGAAGTAAGTATTCTGTAATGGATTAAATACATCACCAAACAAATTTGATAATAAATATGGCAACGGTATATTACTAATTCTAAATGTTCTATAATCGATAGTGTCAGGTGTAATTCCTTTAAAATCACATGCAATTTTCATTAATTTATTTAATGATTGCAAACTCTCTTTGGAATCGTAAGTATTCATGATAGCAAAAGACTCTGCACTATTCTTATTGGCCTTTTCTTTTAGAATACAGAATGCAAGTTCACTTTTAATCCAAGGATAGAAATACTGTCTTACATCTGTCATCAAATCAGCTTTATACTGCTTCATTGACCTTTCATCCTCTACCGCAAATTTACTTTTAGAACGATACTCTAGGAACTCATTTAACTTAGAAGCTCCCTCGTAATAAACAAATGCTGTTTGCGCAGGAATATGGTTAAATATATCAATTTCAGGAGCTTCATAATCTTGATATTGAGAAAGTCGACTTAACACAGAATCAGCTGAAAAGCTGAATCCATTTAACGACATACTCAAATTATCACCATTCAGATCAAGCACTGAATAACCACTTAAGGAACTAATATGCTTTACATTACTAATATACTCCTTACTAGCAAAACTACCAATAAGTCGATATAAATATCTATAATTAATAAAGACAGAAGCTTTTGAGTCTTTACCAACTATTTTAAGCATTCTACTAACATTTGCAATTTTTGATTTCTTTTTCAGCTTGGCTTCAAGAATAGTTTTCTCAATCAATTGCATATTTTCACTTATACTTAGCGTACCATGCTGATACACAAAATTTAGGCTCTTCTTAGATGCATTTAGTCTTATACTATAAATTATTTTACCTTCAAATTCTCTCGATTCTACTTTTCCAATTAAAGCCAATTGCTTTTCAATTTGTTTAGGGTCAATAGATCTATTAAAGTAAAAACTTATCTCACTTTGAAACTTATTATTACCAGCAAAGTGAATTGAATAATAAGACTTTATTGGAATATTATCTATCTCAATACTTTTTTTCAAATCACTATATAAGGAATCAAAATCTTGCAACCAATTTTGAAGTTTAACATCTTTCTCAAATAAAGGCCAAATCTCAGACTTTGATAGCAAATCATTTTTCAAGGCATCGTAATCTGATGAATAGAATACTATAGCCGCATTTTCAGGAATTAGGTATAATGCGTCTAATGGTTCATCCTTTGCGTCATCGTACAGAATGTAAGTATAATAACTTACAACACCTACGCCTAGAAATAGAATTATGTAGAGTAAATATTTTAAAATCTTCATTAAATCAATATTTTATAAAACAACAAATAAGAAACAAAATATGTAAAGAAGTACTTGCTTTATACATCTGTATATCAACAATATACAATATTTCTTTATTTTAATATTAAAAATCAAAAATACATAAAAAAATGTTTTAATTTCAAATTAATTAATCACTATCTTTGACCAAATAAAACGAACAATAATGGATGATTCAAACTCGAGGAATAAAATTATTAATTTACTGGCGACTAAGTCTGTAAATAAGTACAAAGTGTATGATAATACTTTAGATACTTTTAAAAGGATAAAAGTAATTTTAAGAGAATTTGCAGATGATATTAAGGAGGAATTACAAGACGATCTTAATAAAATACCTATTGAGTATACCGAGAGAAATAAGTATGAAGTTGAATTAAAAGTTGCTGGAGATTTACTTGTGTTTACAATGCACTCTAATGTTTTTCAGTTTCCAAAAGCCCATGCAGTAATGCAATCAGGTTATATTAAGAGTGACAACTTAAAATCATATTGTGGTACAATAAGTATATATAACTTTTTGGCAGATTCATTTAAATACAATAGAGTAAATGATATTGGCTACCTTGTTGGCAGAATATTTATTAATAATGAGAATCATTTTATAGTTGAAGGCAAAAAGCAATTAGGTTTTCTATTTAACAACTTTGCCAATCAAAAAACTGAAAATAAAAACCTAATAAAGATAATAGAATCAGCACTCCAATATGCCATTGAATTTGACTTATTGATACCTCCATACGAACAAGTGAAATTTGTAAGTGTGCAAGAAATGAATCAGATAACATCTAGCATAAGCTTAAAGACGGGTAAACGACTGGGTTTCAGGTATAAAGCAGGTGATATAAATATAGAATGAAAAAAAAACCATTTTTTTCAAAAAAAGTTTGGAGGATTTAAAATAAGCTATATCTTTGCAGTCCGAAAATTGATAAAACAAATTTCAATAATGGTCCGTTCGTCTAGGGGTTAGGACGCCAGGTTTTCATCCTGGTAACAGGGGTTCGATTCCCCTACGGACTACTTTTTTTATTTAACCAAAATACAAATAATATAATGGCGAATCATAAGTCAGCATTAAAGAGAATTAAAACTAGCGAAAAGAAAAGATTACATAATCGTTTTTACGCTCGTACAATGCGTAGTAGCATTCGTAAATTTCGTGAATTAACAAATAAAGATGACGCAACAAAAGGCCTTCCTAAAGTTGTTTCTTTAATTGACAAAAATGCTAAACGTGGAATTATTCATAAGAATAAGGCTGCCAACTTAAAATCTAAGTTAACTAGAATGATTGCTCAGTTATAATTACTGTAGTCTACAATATTTTATTAAGGCTGTTTCGAAAGAAATGGTCTTTTTTTGTTTTATGTGAGTTTATCTGGATCAACGCAAAAAGTGGGGGGATTTAAATAAATAAGTATCTTTAAATATGGCTTATTTAGAATAGTGTTGTCTTCAATATTTAAGATTTGTAATCATATCTATAGCTTTAAAATCCATTTTAGAAAAAGCAAACCATTTTTTGCCCAAATCCTTTAGACTTGCTCCAAAATGATAAATAATAGAATCATCAATAATTAGAAACCTATCATGAGCTTTTGTAAACTTTTTAATACTAATAGCAGGATATTGACTATTATATTTTTCTAGGTCCTGTTTTAATATTTTAGAAAAGTTTTTGGTGTAAATGTTTACTATTACATCTTTGTTGCGTTTGGTAAACAGCTGTAGTACACTTTCATCAATATAATTATCTATCAATAATATTGACTTTTTTGCTGATTTAACAAGGTCAGACACAAAAACATAGGCATCAAATTCTTGTCCATTGTAGAAGACACCTTGTTTTAGCGGCAAACTTGTATTGATTTGCAAATCAATACTATCTATCTTCTTCTCAAGATTATTCACAGTATCTTCTATCCTATTCATTCTTTGATTTAGCGAATATCCTTTTAATAAATAATCTTTTAGGATTTGATTTGCCCAAATACGAAATTGAATTCCTCTTCGCGATTTTACTCGATAACCAACTGAGATTATCATATCAAGATTATAATACTCTACCTGATAAGTTTTCCCATCTTCAGCAGTTGTCGCAAATTTTGCGACAACTGGAAAATCTGCAAGCTCTTCCTTCAATACATTTCTAATATGCTTTCCTATGGTTTTAATATCACGACCAAATAAAGAAGCTAATTGTTGTCGGTTTAACCAAACTGTTTCACTTTCAACTTTTACTTCTAATCGTTCTGAAAAACTATCCGTTTGATAAACAATAATTTCATTCTTCATATTAATCTTTAATTAAATGTGAAACATAAAACTCAATAAGTACATATCTTTACAATCTACATATTCTATTTTTATGCTGTAAATTTAATAAAATTTCAATAATAAAAACTATTTTTGCAGCATACTAAAGCATAATTTATGAAATATATATATATAATAGTATCTCTTACTTTACTTCCTTTTGTCCTAAATGCACAAAACGTAAGAGCATACCTTAATTATAATGAATTTTATTCTCCACAAGATGGTTCGTATATAGAAACATATACTTCTATTAAAGGAAACAGTTTGAAATGGAAAAAGACGGCAGAGAACAACAAACTTAAAGCTCAAGTTGAACTCACTATGATATTTAAGATTGATTCACAGATAGTAAGTTTCTCGAAAGATATCATTAACTCTCCCTTGATTTCAGATTCTTCTGAGATGAACCAAGTGTTTATGCATTCTCACAGATATATTCTAAAAAATGGAAAGTATAATGTAAGTATTAAACTTGATGACCTAAATGATACTCTAGATGCTTTTTTCACTAATACTAAGATTGATGTTTCAAAAAACAATGATAGTATTTTCATTTCTTCAATAGAAGTATTTAAAGATTATATGCTGAGCAATGATAAAGGAATTAATAATAAAGGAGGCTATCGTATAACTCCAAATATATACAATTATCTACCTGAAAGCGATAGTAGCCTCAACTACTATGCTGAAATTTACAATACTGAGAAGATTCTTGGTAAGGATGAAGCATATTTATTAAATTACTATATAAAAAACTTGGAAAACAATACTACCCTTTCTAAATACACAAAGTTTAAAAGGCTAGAAACTAATAATGTGAAGATAATAATGAATCATATTGACATTAGTAATTTACCATCAGGAAATTTCTCATTTGTAATGGAAGTTAGAGATAAGCAAAACAAAAAACTAGCTGAATCTTCATATTTCTTTCAACGGCAGAATGACAAGGTAGTTCTTAAGAAAGAAGATATTGAATCTGTAAGTATTACTTCTACATTTGCAGAACTTATTACAGGGGAAGACACTTTAGCAGACATTATAAAAAGTATGTCGCCAATATCGTCGGATATGGATAGGAGTTTTGCAAAATTGATTATAAAAAATGGAGATGAATATGTGATGCAACAATATTTGTATAGCTTCTGGGAAAATAGAAATATTAATGATCCTTTTGGCAGTTTTAAGAAATATATGAAAAGAGTACGTGAAGCTAATAAAGCATACGGAAGTAGAGTTAATAAAGGATATGAAACAGAAAGAGGTAGAGTATTTTTACAATATGGAACACCTAATTCAATTATGAGAGAATATAATGATCCTTCAGCCTACCCATTTGAGATATGGCATTATTACCAAGCTCAATCTCAAAATAACATTAAGTTTATCTTCTTTAATACAGATTTATCTAGTAATGAATTTCAGCTATTACATTCCAATGCTGTTGGGGAACCAAACGACTATCAGTGGAGACTTCATCTAAGAAAAAGAGATTCAGGATTTAAATCTATTGATGATATGGGGAACCCTATTGATGACTGGGGAAGTAATATGAATAAGTATTATCAGAATCCTAGATAGGAGAGAGAGGTTGAGGTTGAGGTTGAGGTTGAGGTTGAGGTTGAGGAAAAATTTAAAGTAAAATAAGACTTCTATTTCCATATATTTGCGAGCTAAATAATACAAGATTGAATAAAGAAGACAAGATAAAAGTAGCGGTAGTAATACTAAATTGGAATGGAAGGAAATTTCTTGAGAAATTCTTACCTTCTGTTACACAAAATAGTATTGGAGCTGAAGTTATTATTGCTGATAATGACTCTACTGACGACTCTGTTGAATTTATGAAGAAAAATTATCCTGAACTTAGATTAATAATAAACTCAAGCAATTCAGGCTATGCTGGTGGCTATAATGAAGCTTTAGCTCAAATAAATGCTGAGTATTACGTGCTTCTGAATAGTGATATTGAAGTTGGCAAAAACTGGGTGATGCCAATAATAGAAGAGATGGATAAGAATCCAAACATTGGAGCAGCTCAACCAAAGCTTATTGCATATTACCAAAAAGATGAATTTGAATATGCAGGAGCAGCAGGTGGCTTTATTGACAAATATGGATATCCATTCTGTAGAGGTCGCATATTTAATAAGCTAGAAAAAGATAATGAGCAATATAACGATAATACCGAGATATTCTGGGCAAGTGGTGCTGCAATGTTTGTAAGAGCAGATGCATATCATAAAGTTGGTGGTTTGGATAATGATTTTTTTGCTCATATGGAAGAAATAGACCTTTGTTGGAGATTACAGCTTGCTAATTATAAAGTAATGGCTATTCCCAAGTCAATAGTCTACCATGTTGGAGGAGGAACTTTACCAAAGAATTCATCTAGAAAAACATATCTAAATTTTAGAAATAATTTTGCTTTATTATTTAAGAATTTGCCTAAAAATAGACTTTGGAAAGTATTTATTGCAAGGCTTGTATTGGATGGGGTTGCAGCAATAAGATTCCTCACTGAAGGTAAATATCATGATACTATTGCTGTATTTAGAGCACATATGTACTTCTATGCACATATGCCAGAGCTTATCAGAAAACGAAAAGGGAAAAATCTAGTTGCGGTAAGTAGTATTTATCAAAAAAATATTGTATTTCAGCATTTCTTATATGGAAAATCAAAGTTTAGCGACTTGGATAAATCTGATTTCTCTTAATTTCCCACTTCTAATCTTTAATAATTAGTATTATTATAAGGGATATCTTTTTATAATGTATAATTATAATCATTTTTTCTTATATTTGTTAAATCTATTGAGAATAATTATTATTCTGATAAATTGAAAACCTAACTAACAAATCTTTAATAAATTAAATATCCATATTTATTCTGTATACTTATAGTATTTATTATTAGACATATTTAATAATCATGAGAACATCCAAGATTTTTGGTATTATTCTATTCTTTAGCCTAAGTATTATATTAGGGCATTCTAATGCTCAAACACATATTATAGATAGCTTAAAGTTGGAGTTGGATAATCCGCAGTTATCAGAGATTGAGCAAGTGGAAACACTTAATTTACTTGCTTCAAAACTTCTCAGAATAAACAATCAACAAGCGTTTAAGTATCTTGATGATGCACTTATTAGGGCCAATAAATTAGGATATAAAAAAGGAATAATCGAAACCAAAAGATTAATTGGAATAAATAATTATTATTGTTCAAATTTTGACACAGCACTTACATATATATTTGAAGCATATAGATATTATATCACTGAAAATGACTCTGTTAATATAGCAAAATCTTTAGTTAATATTGGCAATGTATATATGGTAATGAATATTTTGGACTCAGCTTTAATTTATTATAAAGAGTCACTTACACTAAACCAAAAAATACAATCTGATAGAGGAATTGCAACTTCGCTTGGAAACATAGGTCTAGTATACAAACATCAAGATAGATTTCCTGAGGCCTTGGAGTATTATAAAGAATCTCTTAAAGCCCATGAGAAAGTTGGAAATATAAGAGCGGCAGCAAGTATTATTAATAAAATTGGGATTATTTATCTAAGTTTAGATAGACTAGAAGAAGCACTGAAATACAATAAACGAGCTCTAGAAATTAGTAAACAAATAAATGACAAACTTGGTGAAGCTTTATATTTAAATAATTTAGGTGTAATTTATTCAAAATATGAAAAGAATGATTCTGCATTACTTTATTACCAACAATCATTAAAACTAAAGCTTGAATTACAAAACAAGACTAATCTTTCAGCAATGTATATTAACATTGGTGAAATATATTCTAGAAAAGGGGATAATAAAAAAGCAATAAAATATTATTTTAAGGCTTTAGAAATTGAACGAAAAATATCAAATGAATATAATCTTAGTAAAATACTTAACACTATAGGATCGGCATATTTCGAAGAAAAAGATATCAAAAAAGCTGAACAATATATTCTTGAAAGCTTAAGACTAGCAGAAACCACAAATTCACTTCAATTGCAAGCTATCAATAGAAAACTACTATCTAGAATATATACTAAAACAAAAGATTTTGAAAAAGCCTTAGTTAATTACAAACTCTATAGCAAATTTATAGATAGCATAGAGCAAAAACAGAATATTAAAAAGATTACAGAGCTAGAATTAGAATATAAATTCAAAGAACAGAATAAAATTGTTGAGCTTGACCAAGAGACTAAAAGAGCAAAATTATCAAAAGAAATTCATAGTCAAAAGAAAACAAAAAACACATTTATTATTCTATTTGTTGTAGCAACTATAGCAATAATTCTATTTATTAGATTACTAATTATTAGAATAAGGACTAATAAACTACTTCATATAAAGAACAATGAAATAAGAGAACAATCTCATGAGCTTGAACGAAAAAGCAAGGAACTTACACAACAAAAGACTCTTCTCGAAGAGACAGTTAAAAAACGCACAAATGAATTATTGATTGAAAAAGAGAAAGCAGAAGAAAGTGATAATCTAAAATCTGCAATATTAAATAATATATCGCATGAATTTAGAACTCCAATGAATGGAATTATTGGATTTACATCTTTACTAATTAAACCTGATAATTCGGAGGAAGAGAAAGAATCATATTCAAAAATAATTATTAACAGTTGCAACCAACTATTAAATGTTGTTACTGATACAGTTGATATTTCTAAGATAAATAGTAAGCAATGTAAACTACTTATCACTAAATCTAATATCGAAAGTATTATCACTTCTGTAATTAATGAATTAAAGAGTAATTATGAAGAAAAAGGACTAATAATTGAAACAAATATTGATATTGAAGATAATAACTTAGATATAGAAACAGATAAAAATAAATTAGAAAGAATTCTTTGGCATATAATAAGTAATGCAATAAAATTCACTCAAGAAGGTAAAATAAGCATTACTGTATCAATCATTAATAATAGTATTAATTTTGAAATAAAAGATACAGGAAAAGGTATTCCTAAATCTATGCAAGAAGATATTTTCAAACCATTTACTCAATTAAACAGTTCTCCTTCTGAAACTATAACTGGGAATGGTTTCGGCCTTCCAATCGCAAAAGCGTATATTGAACTTCTTGGAGGGGAAATAAAAATAGATTCAGTAGTTGATGTTGGTACAAATATAAAATTTTATGTAAATTTCAAGAAAGCACTTAAAACTATTAATACAGATGAAATAACAAAAAGTGCTAATACTCAGAAAACAATACTTCTAGCCGAAGATGACGAGATAAATGCATTTCTAATAGATAGGATATTTTCAAAATACAGCATAAAACTAATAAAAGCAGTTAATGGAAAAGAGGCTACAGATATATATAGAGAACAGTATTCTAGTATTGACATGGTATTATTAGACCTTCGTATGCCTGTAATGAATGGGTTTGAAGCAATATCAATCATAAAGGAGATAAACCCTAATATACCTGTTATTGCCTATACTGCATATTGTTCAAAATCAGAGATATCAGCTATAATGGATGCTGGTTTTGATGATTATATCAGTAAACCTATTCAAAAAGAAAAGCTTTTAAAAATTGTTTTTCCAGATTAATTAATTCTAGCTTCTACCAAATTTACCCTTTATAATATTAAAGAAATCTTCTTTAACACCAGAAACTCTAAAAAAGAAATAGAACCCAACAAATAGAGAACAAACCGCAATAAACCCAAAAATAACAAGACTATCATTACCTGTAAACCTATTAAAAAACTCGAAAAGACCCGCTGATAATAGAATAAAAATAAATACCATAATATTCAGATATCCAAGTACGTCACCAAGTATTCTACCTTTAACTTTATCCTGTATATATGCATTGAGTGGCACTTTATAGAAGCCTGCAAAGAAAGTAGTGATGTATACTAATACCATAAACATATTTGTTGTAGGATTTAATAATACTATTGCTATCTGACTCAATCCTAACCCAATAGAACCAACTACAACATAGCCAAGATGAACATGCTTTCCAGAAAGGTAACCCGTAAGTATAGCACCTGAAGCTATACCAATAGCTGCAACAGACATTATTAATCCAGTAATAGTATCAGACTCATGAAGCACATTAGGGCTATGCATTGAAATATTCATTTGAACCATTGAGCCAATTAGCCAAAACATAGACAAACCAAAGATGGCATGATTAACACCAGGAAAGTTCTTGGAAAGACGATATTGTTTTGAAATAAAGCTTACAAAATTAAGAGCATGTTGTTTAGTTTCCATTACAGGAGATTCTTTAGCCTTAATTAGCTTTGCAGTAATCCAACCAACGAAAGCAACAACTAATAAGATTGGAGCCACCCACTCCATTGCATAATTATCTGATAATACTCCTGCTAAAACAGTACCCAACAAAACTCCTACAAAAGTCAACATTTCCATCATTCCTGTACCAAACGAAATACCATCAGAGCCACGAATATCACGTATTAATCCGTACTTAGCAGGTGAGAAAAGTGCACTTTGCAATCCCATTAAAAGAACAGCGGTCATGACCATATAAAGATTATGAAAATAAAATCCAGCAATAGCAACTAGCATAATTGGAATCTCTGCTAACTTACCCCATACCATTATACTTTTCTTTTTATAAATCTTAGATAGTTTTCCTGCATATGGTGAGAATAGAATAAAAGGAATAACTAGCATAGCAGAAGCTATAGATATTACTGTGGATGAATTCTCACTAGACACCCAGTGAATTCCAACAAAAATAACTAACCATTTAATAAGGTTATCGTTAAAAACACTAAGAAAATTTGTAATAAATAATGGCCACCAAGGATGTTTTTCGTTTGTCATAGTATTGGTTTTAAAAGCCAAAGTTAATCAAATATTGGAATAATTGATTTTTTTCTATTAATATAGAATCAATTTGTTAATAATAATGAGCTATTACCTTAATAAAACAATCTTTCTACTATCAAAAGAATTAGACTTTTGACTTAATACATTTAAATAATACAGCCCAGATTTAGAGTTAAATATTGGAATAGAATAATTATGAACCCCTTTCGATAATTCTTCTTTTTCTTGTATAATTATTTTTCCAGAAGCATCATACAAACTAAAAAGAACAGTTTCTTGGCAATAACTATTAACATATATAATGAGGTTATTCCCTGATTGATAAGAATTCTCTATTTTAAGTGCTTCTGTACTTTTATTAACTGCTATAATATTACTTAGAGTGTATTTCCCATCATAATCTATTTGTTTAAGTCTATAATATAAAGTATTATACTCTGAAACATCAATATCTTCAAAATTGTAATCAATCAGAATATTAGAGTTGCCAGCTCCTGGTATTATTGCAATATCATTAAAATCTTTAGCATTCTCGGACCTTTGTATTTCAAATTTTTCATTATTTTCTTCTGTTGCTGTTTGCCAAAATATTAAGTTTGATCTATTCTGCGATTTAACAAAAAATGACACTAAGTTAACGGGTAGTTCACTATTATTGTTTCTAGCTCCAGGAGTAGCATCTGAGCCCGAATCATAATCAGTCCAACTACCTTTCTCCAACTGATTAGAAGTGTTACCACTTCCCCCTCTTACATCCTGAGTATCATCAATAGTAGTTACTGTTTTAGAACCATCATCATAAGTTATCTTCCATCTATATTTTGTTGTACCTCCAAAGTATAAGTTATTATTTCCCTCAATAAAACCACTTGAAGCAGGAAAGCTAGCCCAAGTAGATTCAAAAGTAGTTCTATCATCTCCCCTTGAAATCACAACATATCCTTCAGATAGGATTGTCATATCTCCAGTCAATTCGTTAAATGCTTTTGTATATTGAACAGTTCCATCAGCAGCCATTCTATGAATACTAACATTAGCAAGATCAATAGGAGAGCTACTAACATTATATAACTCTAAAAATTCTGAAGCAGTAGATGAAGCATCCGATACTTCACTAATAAAAAGACTATCAACATGTGGATTTTCAGGTGTTTCTGTAATGCTAAAAATAGTACTATTAACAGAGCTAAAAGAACCATCAGCAGATGTTGCCGTTAGTTTAATACCATCATCAACATCAGAATGAATTATATTTGAGAATGTACATATACCAGAAGTAGGGTCAACAGAGGTAGTAGCAGATCCTTCAAAAGTCCCCTCAGTTGTAAGACTAATTGTATAGGATGATCCTGAAATATCTTCATCAATATTTTCATTTGCATCCACATATTTCAAGGTAGGACTTGGACTCATAACTGCATTTTGTTCTGTACTACTTGGCTGTTGAGAATAGTATATTTTTGATGCAGTAACAGTAATTGTTATTATACTAGAATTTACATCTGTACCAAAATCAGAACTAAATGCAGAGCTTAAAGTATCAGAAGTAAAGTTATTGTCATCAGCATCAATAAAAAAGGAGAAAGAGGAGTTATCTACAACAGTTGATTCAAGATAAACTCCAACAGTTAATTCTTTTGAATCACCATCATCTATAATTAAATCACCAGAATTAATATTTAAATCAAAATAAGCAGCAGTACCTGGCCCTGTTATACTTTCAATAGGTATAGAAGTAGTACCATCTTTAAGCACA
>Ga0256913_10000656_pt1 | contig 18095 bp, 13 predicted proteins | sample Axial_MatmetaG_FD_185970 | JGI IMG/M metagenome (GOLD analysis project Ga0256913, IMG submission 185970) | Deep-sea worm associated microbial mat communities from Axial Seamount, Juan de Fuca Ridge, Pacific Ocean - Axial_Mat | ecosystem: Environmental > Aquatic > Marine > Oceanic > Microbial... | reverse complement strand
GTTTCGTAGCCGAAATCCAGGAAATTCCGCGTAATGAGATTGATGACAGACTTTTGAATGTCATCCAGTCCTGCGGCCTCGAAAAAGAAAAACATAAAAAGATCAGCGAGTTGTCGAAAGGATACAGGCAGCGGGTCGGCCTGGCTCAGGCACTTATTCATAGTCCTGAGGTATTAATTCTGGATGAGCCCACCGTCGGTCTCGACCCTAACCAGATCAAAGAGATAAGGGAACTGATCAAACAAATCGGAAAAGAAAAAACAGTCATCCTGAGTTCACATATCCTGGCAGAGGTGGAAGCCACCTGCGACAGAATCCTCATCATTAACAAAGGAAAAATCGTGGCCGATGGCAGTACGGAAGAGCTCCGGAAGCAGGCCAGCGGTAAAGAGATCTACAAAGTAACGGTGGAAGGTGGTGAGGTGAATATTGTTTACGAAGCCCTGAAAAATATGGAAGGTGCGGATCTGGTGGATATTCTGGATGCCGAAAAGAAAACATTTGAAGTTCAGGGGGCTCCGGGCAGCCATTTGGCGAAAGCCATTTTTAAAGTTTGTGTTGATAACAACTGGGTGCTTACACAGCTGACACCTGTGGAAACCAAACTTGAGGACATTTTCATGGAATTAACGACAGCTTAAAAATGAACAGCTATGAAACAAACGTGGATCATTACCAAACGTGAGCTGCAGGCCTATTTTGATTCGCTGATGGCCTATATCCTTCTGATACTTTTTCTGGGCTTCAGCGGGTTTTTTACCTGGCTTTACGGCAGCGACATTTTTTATATCAAGCAGGCAACCTTAATGCCTTTTTTCAATATTGCCTACTGGACCTTGTTTTTCTTCATTCCGGCCCTCACCATGCGGCTTATTTCGGAGGAAAACAGGATGGGCACCATGGAATTGCTCCTGACCAAGCCGGTCAGCAACTGGCAGGTTGTGGCAGGCAAATTCCTGGCTTCACTGATTTTGATAGCGCTGGCTCTCATATTAACTATCCCTTACGTGATAACGGTTTCAACATTGGGAAACCTTGATGGGGGAGAAGTGTTTTCAGGCTATTTCGCCCTGATACTTTTCAGTGCCATGTATATCAGTGTCGGGTTATTTACTAGTAGCATATCCAACAATCAGATCGTCAGTTATTTGCTGGCATTGTTTATCGGTATATTTTTTCAGGTGATCTTTAATATGTTGGCGGAGAATTCATCCGGTATAATAGGGCATGTTCTGGATTATCTGAGCGTTTCCACACACTTTAACTCTATGACCAGAGGGGTGATGGATTCAAGGGATTTGATCTATTTCCTCGGCATAAGTTTTATTGGTCTGGTGCTTACGGAATCAATGCTGATGAAAAAAAGATATGCTTAAAGTTCAACATAAAAGCAGGAAAAAATGAAAAAGAAATCATACATAACATCAGTCCTGTTGCTTATAGCCATCTTTGTGGTGGTGGCTGCCATATCCGAAAGTTATTTCTTCCGCTGGGATCTTACCGAAGGGAAACAATATTCATTGAGCAAAGCAACAGAGGATATATTAAAAAATCTGGACGAGCCTGTAACCATTACGGCTTATTTCACCAAAGACCTGGCGCCAAATCTGGCCAAGGTAAAAAGGAACTTCCAGGATATGCTAGTGGAATATAACAGCCTGTCGGGAGGGAAAGTAGTTTATAAATTCGTTAATCCGAACAAAGATTCGGAAACGGAAAACAAAGCGCTGAAAGATGGTATTCAACCGGTGTTGTTCAATGCCCGTGAAAAAGATGAGGTGACACAAAAGAAAGTTTTTATGGGTGCTGTGGTCAGGTTAGGACAGGAAAAGGAAGTGATTCCGTTCATAGATCCGCAGGGAAGTATTGAGTATATGTTGAGTACGGCGATCAAAAAACTGAGTGTACAGCATAAACCCAAGGTTGGATTTGTCGAGGGACAGGGTGAACCCCCTATGGAAGCTTTTCAGCAGGTACTTACCGAACTCGAGGTTTTGTATCAGGTGAAACCGGTTACTTTGACAGATACGGCTGTAAATCTTGAAGATTACAAGGCGCTGGTTATTGCCATGCCGAAAGACACATTTAATGTGCAGCAGTTGATGGCTTTGGATGAATATCTGAACCGGGGGGGCAGGTTGTTTGTGGCTTTCAATCATGTGAATGGTGATTTGCAGACTTTGCAGGGGAAAGTTGCAAATACTGCATTGGCCGACTGGCTCAAACAAAAAGGGATTGAAGTTGACGATGCTTTTGTGGTTGATGCCGACTGCGGAACAGTCGGCGTGTCGCAGCGTACCAATTTCGGTATGATGACGACCCAGGTGAGGTTCCCTTATCTGCCGATCATCAAAAAATTTGCCGATCATCCGGCAACGAAAGGACTGGAACAGGTAGTTATGCCGTTTTGCAGCCCGTTACATTTTTCGGGCGATTCCACACAAAAGTTTGTCCCGCTGGCTTTTACTTCCGAAAATTCGGGCATACAAAAGGTGCCGGTTTATTTCGATATCAATAAAAAGTGGACACAATCTGATTTCACTGCCGGAGAACAGGTGGTGGCCGGAGTGCTGGTGGGGGTAAACGGTAACAGCACGGCAAGGATCGCTTTAGTTACCAACGGCGACTTTGCTTACAACGGCACAGGGCAACGTCCGCGCCAGCTGAGCAGCGACAATGTCAGTCTGATGGCTAACCTGATTGACTGGCTGTCCGATGATACCGGACTAATTGAACTGAGAACGAAAACCATTACATCACGACCGATAGACCAGATAAGCGACGGGAAAAAGTTGCTACTGAAATGGCTCAATTTCCTGTTACCGGTATTACTGGTGCTGCTATATGGTTTAATCAGAATGCAATACAGAAAAAATCAACGTTTAAAAAGAATGCAGGAAGGCTATGTTAAGTAAAAACAGAACACTTGTATTAGGAATTATCCTGGTGGTAGTGCTGGTCATCTATTTCGCCTTGCAACACCGGGAGCATGAGGAAAACTTCAGAACCAAATTGCCGGCTGTTGATACGGCGACAATCGACAGGATTGTAATCAGGCCTGCCGGTGGAGAAACATCAATTTCGTTTGTCAAAGAAAACAAACAATGGATGGTAGAAGATAACGACCGGAAATATGCTGCCAATGAAAACCAGCTTAACTCATTGATGTTAAGCCTGAACGGCGCGGAAGTTATCAGGGTGGCAGCCACTAGTCCGGAAAAATGGAAGGATTTTAAAACTACAAAAGACCTGGGAACGGAAATCGAATTTAAGCAGGACGGTAAAAATGCCACAGATGTCCTGATCGGTAAATTCGATTATATACCTTCAAAAAATCAAAGTCCTTACGGGCAGCAGGGTGAAATGTTTTCGTACGTCAGGGTAAACAATGAAGATGAAGTGTATGCCATTGAGGGTTCCATTGCTTTGGGGATGGGTAAAACGGCAGATGACTTCCGGTTAAAGCAGTTGTTGCACCTGGATAAAAAAGCGGTGAACAAATTACAGTTTTCCTATACGGACGGAGATAGATTTTCGCTGACCAAAGAGGGAGATAAATGGACCTTTGACGACGGTACCGAACCCGACTCGGCAACGATGGTCCGATACCTGAACTCGTTGCGGTATCTTAACGGAAGAAAACTGGCTAAAGAAGACCCTGAAGGGAACCCCGTATGTGCCAGCATGACGATCATTAGCAATCAGGAAGATACGACACAACTGACGGCCTATATGGTTGATACCGCAGCCTGTGTCATCCGGTCATCTTACAATCCGACAAATCCCATCCTGGACGAACAGAAAAAGCTGATGGAAAGGGCCTTTGTCAGCAGGGATTACCTGAAAGGAGAGAAATAAACAACTGTTTCACATTTAAATTTAAAATGGATAATTAGCCCCGTTTTGGAAGTCGCAAAGACTTCGGCGGGGCAATTTTTTCATGCTAAAAACAAGGGGGATATGGCAATCTTTAATAATTTATTTTAACTTCGCCCCCTTACTTATTCCATTTAAAAAATTTGTTATGACAGAAGCAATAAAAAAATCATTAAGAGAGTCTACAACTGCCCGCTGGACGGCACTGGTTCTGGCTTCATTATCCATTTTCGGGGCCTATTATTTTAACTATGCCCTTTCGTCCATTAAACCGATGCTGGAAAGTGTCCTCGGCTGGAACAGTGAAGATTTCGGCACCTACACTTCGGCATATGCCTGGTTTAATGTGTTCCTGTTTATGCTGATAATCAGTGGTTTTATTTTAGATAAACTGGGGATCAGGAAAACAGGACTTGGAGCTACTATAGTGATGTTTTTGGGAACAGCATTAAACTATTGGGCTGTATCTCATCACTTTCCGGAAGGGTCGGTAGTGCATATTCCGATTTTAGGAGATATGAAAACACAGGTGTTACTTTCCTCATTGGGATTTGCCATCTTTGGGGTAGGTACGGAAGCGATCGGTATCACTATTTCAAAAGCTGTAGTACGTTGGTTTAAAGGAAAAGAAATGGCGCTGGCCATGGGGATGCAGATGTCCATTGCCCGTTTGGGAACCATGCTTGCCCTTGTTATTTCACTTCCGTTGGCTATTAATTTTACGGTGACGGCACCTATCCTCTTTGCTTTGATCGTTATGTTGATAGGCGTTGGATCTTTTATTGCTTTTTCATTGCTGGATATCAAACTGGATAAATCGGAAGACACACAGGAGCAGGAAGAGGCTAATGAAGAAGATGAGTTTAAGATCAGTGACATTAAATTGATCATAAGCAATCTTGGTTTCTGGTACATTGCCATTTTATGTGTGTTGTTCTATTCTGCTGTATTCCCCTTCCTTTTTTATGCCACCGACCTGATGATCAATAAATACAATGTGGATCCGTACCTGGCAGGAACCATACCGGGGCTGCTGCCCTTAGGGACCATGTTCCTTACACCTTTATTCGGTGGGATTTATGACAAATACGGAAAAGGAGCTACCATTATGATGATTGGTTCTATAATCCTGATTTTTGTTCACGGTATTCTGTCTATTCCTTCGTTAAATGTATGGTGGATCGCTACGGTTATGGTTATCATTTTGGGAATTGGTTTCTCATTGGTTCCTTCAGCTATGTGGCCTTCGGTTCCGAAAATCATTCCTGAAAAACAACTGGGAACAGCTTATGCTGTTATTTTCTGGATACAGAATATCGGCCTCTTATTTATCCCGCTGATCCTGGGTATCGTACTCAACGCCACGAATCCTGATGTTTCACCTAATAAAGTGGTTGTTAAAACAGCTATAGAAAAGGCGTTCCAGGAAAAACTGGCCGATCAGGACTTTACCAAAAGAGAAATATTCAAAGCTGTTGAAAAAGCTACCGGTAGTGCTGTAGACTCGATTGTACAATACACAGCTTATGAGCCGGTATCTATCGAAGAGGTGGACACCAAAAATGTTGAGAATGAAATTTACATGGGGATTGTTCAGAATCTTGAAAATGTTAACCTGACAGGGGATAAAAAAGAAGTATTGAAAGAAGTGATCAAAATTGGAAAACAGAGCGCCTATACGACTATTGAAAAAGAGCGCCTGAATATCAGGTACGATTATCTGTATGATATGTTGATTTTCCTCGGACTTTCCATATCATCACTGTTATTTGCCTTCCTGCTTAAAGTGGAAGACAGGAAGAAAGGATACGGCCTTGAATTGCCGAATATTGAGAAATAATTTAAATTTATAAAACAATGAGTAAAGACATATTAAAACTGAAACCCGAAAGTTTGTGGAAAAGTTTCTATGAACTGACACAGATACCACGTCCTTCCAAAAAGGAAGAAAAAGTCAGGGCTTTCCTGAAAAAATTCGGTGAAGACCTCGGCCTGGAAACCATCGTGGACGAGATCGGTAACGTAATCATCAAAAAACCGGCCACGGAAGGTATGGAAAACCGTAAGGGAATTATCCTGCAGGGACATATGGACATGGTGCCGCAGAAAAATGCCGATACGGAACATGATTTTGAAAAAGACCCCATTGATGCCTATGTTGATGGTGAATGGGTGACTGCCAGAGGAACTACTCTGGGAGCTGATAACGGAATGGGAGTAGCTGCTGCCATGGCAATACTGGAAGCTACGGATATTGAACACGGACCCATTGAAGCTTTAATGACGATGGACGAGGAAACGGGAATGACAGGTGCCGAAAACCTGAAGCCCGGACTGCTTGACGGCGATATTCTGCTGAACCTAGATTCGGAAGATGAAGGTGAACTGTATATCGGTTGTGCCGGTGGTATTGATACTGTCGGTGAATTTGAATATACCGAAGAAGACACACCTGAAGGTTCGGTAGCTTACAAAGTAACTGTCAAAGGCCTGAAAGGCGGTCACTCCGGTTTGGATATACACCTGGGTCGCGGCAATGCCAACAAGATTATGAACGTGCTGCTGATGAAAGCTGCCGAGAAGTACGGAGTACGGGTAGCTGATATCAACGGAGGCAGCCTGAGAAATGCCATTCCGCGCGAATCATTTGTGACAGTAGTTCTTCCTGAAGCTGAAAAAGAAAATTTTGAAGCTTATATCAAAGAATTCGAAGCCATTGCCAAAGACGAATTTGAAGAAGCTGACCCGGGGCTGACAATAACAGCAGAGCCGACAGATCTTCCCGCCAAAGTAATGGACGAGAAAACACAGAAGAATCTGTTTGACGCCGTTGCCGGCTGCCCGAACGGAATGATAAAAATGAGCGAAAGTGTTGAAGGCGTGGTGGAAACTTCCACAAACCTGGCGATCGTTAAATCGGACGGAAAGAAAATTGAGATCTATTCGCTGAGCAGGAGCCTGGTAGATGAAGACCGCGACAAGATTGCCAACGAAATCAAATCGGTATTTGAAGCCGCCGGAGCCAAAGCCCGTAACGAAGGAGCTTATCCGGGATGGAAACCAAACCCGGATTCGGTGATCCTGAAAGAAATGAAGGAGATTTACAACAACAAATTCGGCAAAGTGCCTGAGGTGAAAGTAATTCATGCCGGACTGGAATGTGGTATTTTAGGTGCTACTTACACGAATTGGGATATGATCTCTTTCGGTCCGACCATTCGCAATCCGCACTCACCGGACGAGAAAGTGAAGATTGATACGGTTGAGAAATTTTACGATTTCCTGTTGGAAACCCTAAAACATGTTCCTGAGAAATAAACAGATCTTTTTATAAATACAGATATCCCGGTAGTTTTGAATTGCCGGGATGTTTTATATTTTATTAAAATTTTTCGCAAAGATTTTTGTGATAAAAGAAAAAAGTCTATTTTTGCACTCCCAAAATAAGATACCATGACGAAGAGAACATTTCAGCCATCGAATAGAAAAAGAAGAAATAAACATGGCTTTCGCGAAAGAATGGCAACGGTAAATGGCCGTAAGGTTTTGAAAAGAAGAAGGTCAAAAGGAAGAAAAAGATTAACCGTTTCCGACGAGATCAAAAGATAAAACACTGGTCCCGCCCGGTTGGGTTATGGAAAATATACAAAGGAGGTATGCTACATACCTCCTTTTTTATTTACTGCCGATAATTTCTCAAAAAACAATAACTTCGCACAAGTTTTAATGACGGATCAATATGCTGGAAGTTTTTTTAACAATTGTCTTCGTTTTTATCTTGTTATATTATGGTTTCCGCTTGTTTCTCCGCTATGGTTTGCCCTGGCTGCTGGCACGGCATATAAGAAAGCAACAACAGAAATTTTACGGTGCTAATGACCAGACGCAAGAAAATGCCCGGAAGAGAAAAGAAGGAGAAGTGAAGATAAAAAATCCCGGAAATGATAAAAAGAAAAAAAAGGATGAAGAATTCGGAGAGTATGTTGATTTTGAAGAGGTGGACGAATAAAGATCCGTTTAAACCTATGCAACACAAAAAAGAGCATGAATAAGGAATTATTGAACAAATCGTTACCCTATGTAGTGGCCATACTCGTTTTTCTGGCCATTACACTGGTCTATTTTTCACCCGTACTTGAAGGCAAGAAACTGAAACAGCATGATATTGCCATGTTCAAAGGGATGTCGAAAGAAATTTCGGATTTCAGAGACAAAACCGGAGAGGAACCCCTTTGGACCAACTCAATGTTTGGCGGGATGCCTGCCTGGCAGATATCGGTACAGTACAAAGCCAATCTGATCCGGTATGTTGATAAAATACTTGGCCTGGGGCTTCCTACACCGGCCAATCTGGTCTTTTTGTATTTCCTCGGTTTTTTTGTTTTGATGCTGGTGTTGAAAAACGATCCGTGGGTTAGCTTGCTCGGGGCCATAGCTTTTGCCCTTTCTTCCTATTTTCTGATCATATTGGGGGCCGGGCATAATTCAAAAGCTCATGCCATAGGTTATATGGCGCCCGTGCTGGCAGGAATTATCCTGTCGTTCCGAAAAGGAAAGATGTGGCAGGGTGCGCTATTGTTCACGCTGGCGCTGGCGCTGGAAATAAATGCCGGACACCTGCAGATTACTTATTATCTCCTTATAGTAGTCGTCCTGTATGGAATTTATGAATTGATCAGAGCAGCGTCAGAGAAACAGTTAGCTCAATTTGCTAAAGTTGTTGGCGTGTTGTTTGTCGGTGCATTGCTGGCTGCTTCCACACACATCACAAACCTGTGGGCGACATACGAATACGGTAAAGAAACCATGCGTGGTAAACCTGAGTTGACAAAAGACCTTGAAAACAAGTCCGGAGGCCTCGACCGCGATTACATAACCCAGTGGAGTTATGGAATAGGGGAGACCTGGTCGCTGATGATCCCTTCGGTAAAAGGGGGCGCCTCGGAAGTGATAGGACACAGGAAAGAACTGAAACATGCCGATAGAAATTATCGGGATGTGGTGGCTCAGCAAAGTGCTTACTGGGGGAACCAGCCATTTACATCGGGGCCGGTTTATGTGGGGGCTTTTGTGGTGTTCCTGTTTGTACTCGGACTGTTTATCGTAAGGAGTAAGTTCAAATGGGTGTTGCTGGCTGCAACGGTATTATCCATTTTGCTGGCATGGGGCAAGAATTTCATGCCGTTCACAGATTTCTTTATAGACTTTATTCCCGGTTATAATAAATTCCGTGCTGTATCCATGACACTGGTGATAGCCGAACTGGCCATCCCCATCCTGGCTTTTATGGCTCTTGGTGCGGTTATCAAAAACAGGGAAGAGTTGAAGTTAAACCCCAAACCGCTCTATTATTCGCTGGGTTTGACAGGAGGTGTTGCGTTATTGTTTTATCTGTTCCCGACCATGTTTTTCAACTTCCTGAGCGACCGGGAAGTGCAACAGTTTGCCTCCATGAGAAGCAGTACGGATCCGGCACAACTGGATTTGTTTATTTCCAGCCTGGAAGCGGTCAGAATAGCTATTTTCCAAGCGGATACTTTACGGAGTTTTCTGTTTATCATACTGGCCGGGGGCTTAATCTGGGCTTTTGTGAGAGGTTTGGTTAACAAAACGGTTTTATTGCTGGTGCTGGCGGTTATGTTGATCGCTGATATAGCTACAGTGGACAAACGCTATCTGAACAACGATAATTTTGAAAGGGCAAGTCTGGCAGAGCATCCGTTTCAGCCGACTTCAGCCGATAAAGCTATATTAAAAGATACCGATCCTGATTTCAGGGTACTCGACCTGACAAAAAGTACCTTTAACGATGCCAGTTGTTCTTATTTCCATAAATCCATAGGCGGATATCACGGCGCTAAATTGCAGCGCTACCAGGATTTGATTGATGCATACATACAACCGGAAATCACTGATATTATCGGTGTGTTAAAAGCAGGAGCTTCACAAAGCAGTATAGACGGGTTGTTCACACAATTGAACGTGCTGAATATGTTGAACACGAAATATGTGATTTATAACCCTGATGCTCCGCCATTGTTCAATAAAGATGCTTATGGTCATGCCTGGCTTGCTCCGGGATATGTTTATGTTAACTCGGCAGATGAAGAAATTGATGCTTTGGGAAAATACAACCTCAAAGACACGGTTGTGGTTGACAGGAGATTTGCGGACATACTGGGAGATAGAAAATTTGAACAGGATATTTCGGCTGCAGTAACTTTGGAAAGTTATGCGCCTAATGACCTGAAATACACTTATCAGACGGGTAAAGAGCAGATGGTGGTATTTTCCGAGATCTATTACGATAAAGGATGGCACGCCTATCTGAACGGGGAAGAAGTTCCGTACTTCAGAGTTAATTATGTATTACGTGCGATGGTTGTTCCGGCGGGGAAAGGTACTATTGAATGGAGATTTGAGCCGAAAGTCTGGGCTATTGGCGAAAAAGTTTCGTTGGCTGCTTCACTGTTATTGATTTTATTGTTGGCAGTAGCTGTATGGCTCGAAATTAAAAAGAAAAAACCAGCAACCAGTAACCAGCAACCAGTAACCAGTAACCAGTAACCAGCAACCAGTAACCAGTAACCAGTAACCAGCAACCAGATTGAAAAAAGTCCTCATCATAACGTATTATTGGCCGCCGAGCGGAGGAGCGGGTGTGCAGCGGTGGCTGAAGTTTGTGAAGTATCTGAGAGAATTTGGCTGGGAACCGGTTGTTTATACGCCTGAAAATCCGGAGGCACCTGCTATAGACCATTCTCTGGAAAAAGATATACCGGAGGGGATATCAATTGTTAAAACAAAAATCAGGGAGCCTTATTCTTTATATAAAAAGGTGACGGGGCAGAAGTCCGAAGACAAGATAAAAACAGGGTTCTTATCGGAAAAGAAAAAGCCTTCGCTGGCAGAAAATATATCGGTTTGGATACGTGGTAATTTATTCATTCCGGATGCCCGTAAGTTTTGGATAAAACCCTCTGTGAAATTCCTGACAAAATACCTGAAAGATCATCCTGTTGATGCCCTTGTTTCCACGGGCCCGCCACACAGCATGCACATGATTGCCATGGGTGTCAAAAAGAAATTAAATTTACCCTGGCTGGCCGATTTCCGCGACCCCTGGACAAATATTGATTTTTATGATCAGTTGAAACTGACAAAAAGGGCAGACAGGAAACACCATGCTTTGGAAAAACAGGTGTTGACGGAGGCTGATGTGGTATGTGTTGTCAGTCCTGGAATGACAGAAGACTTTCAGGAAAAAGTGAAAAGAGAATATACCATTATTCCTAACGGCTATGATGCAGCGGATTTACAGGCCGGGATAAATGTGCCGAAATCGGAAAAATTTACCCTGTCTCATATTGGTTCGCTGACAAGAACCCGGAATGCTGGAAATTTATGGCTTGTGTTGGCAGAGTTGGTGAAAGAGGATGAAAAGTTCGCCGAAGATCTGGAGATCAGAAATGTTGGCAAGATGGACTATCATGTAGGAGAAATGATTGAAAAGGCCGGGTTAAAAGAATATCTTGTGTCTGTTGACTATATGCCGCACGAACAGGTTATTGAAGAACAGAAAAAAGCGTCATTGCTTTTATTGCTGATCAATAATACGCCGAATGCAAAAATGATTTTGACAGGAAAATTATTTGAGTATCTTGTTTCCGAAACTCCCGTGGTTTGTATCGGTCCGCCGGATGGCGATGCAGCAAATATTTTAAAACAAACAAATTGCGGAGAGGTATTTGACTTTTCTGACAGGGCCAATCTGAAATCATATATTGTTGAAGCCTATCATAGGTTTAATGCGGAAAAACTCGCTTCCGGTTGCGCCGGAGTGGAACAATATGAACGTCATAAACTGACGGAGAAAATGGCTGACGTGTTGGAACGAATTACGGTTGAAGAGAAATAATCCTGTTGACAAAATTGGCCAAGTCATAATCCGGGTCGTTGAAGACTTTATACAGCTCTTTCATCATCAGGTTTTTGGTTTTGATCTGTCGCTTTTTGGCAATTTCCTCAACAAAAACATTAACGGCAATCTTTCCTTCAAGCACCACTTTTTCGGAGATGTCCGATGTGAAAAATCCCTTACCGATCAAAAGCCCTAAAGTACGGTTCCGGCTGAGGTCGTTCAGGGCTGTCAGGCTGAAGTCGCCAAAACCGCAATAGTTAAACATTGTTTCTTCCTTACCGCCAAATTTGGTCATGATAAACCGTATCTCGTTGATTGATTTGGTGATGACCAGTGAACGCAGGTTAGGAGAATCGAAGTGAGCATCTACGATACCGATAATGATAGCATAAATATTCTTTAAAATACTGGCCAACTCCACGCCGTAAACATCTGTGGAATAATCCAGATAAATGGAAGTTTCCTTAAAAATCTCTTCAAAGACCTTAAAATATTTATCCTTTTTAGCCACAAGCGTAAAACCGGTCGGCAAATTATTGATGATTTCCCGGGCAAAAGAAGGCCCTTTCATACTGTGGATGGGGTTATCCAGCACTTTTGCCAGTCCCTGCGGAATGGTTTTATGATCCACACCAAAACCTTTAGCCAGGTTTACAATAAGCGCTTCAGGATTGATAATGTTTTTATTTTCCCGTGCATAGCCGACAACTATATTAGACGGAATGCCGAAAAAGATAATATCCGAATTTCTCAATACACCTCTGTCAAGCGTGGCTTTGAGGGAGGGATGGAGCTGGATATTTGGGAAATATTTGGGGTTTACATGGTCTTCATTAATCGATTTGACAACATCGGGTTCAACAGATAACAGCGTTACCTCGAACTTATCTTTCTTGCTGATCACATTCCCCATAGAGGTTGAGATAGCACCACTTCCGATGAAACAAATTCTAAGCTTTCTTGTCATATAGTCATACTCTTGTTTCAGAAAATATCCTGAACGTAAAATGTCATACGAAATTAATCAGATTTTGTTCTGTTAAACACTATGGAAATGATTTTATCGGCACTTTCGTTGATGTCTTCGGAAATTTTTAAGAAATAGACGGGAACGGTGAATGCAATAAAAATGACCGATGAACGGATGAGAACGTCAAGGAAGTAGTTGTCGAACCGTGGGATGAATAAGGAAACGGCATAAGCAATAATTGAGATCAGAATAAGCAAAGGAAATTTGTAATTAAAAGGTTGAAAACCAAACTTTTTATATAAAAATAATAACTTGATCGAATTAAAAATAAATTTTGAAATAAAGGAGGCTATAGCGGCGCCGACAATGCCATATTTAGGTATAAACAACAGGTTGGTCAGGATAAGGAAAAAAGCAAAAATAAACAGGAAGTAAGAAATATACCGGTAGTATTTTGAGTTGACAAGTATCTGTGTATTAACACCCAACGCAGTGTCCAAAAGTGCCCCCAACCCTATAAAAAAGATTACATACTTTCCTGCAAGATAGCTATCCCCGATTATATCAAAGACACTATCAATATTTCCCCAAATACCGATAAAAAGTAAAAAGCCTATAACGCTTAAACTGAGGCTGCTTTTCCTGTAAATATTTTGAATCGTTTGCGTGTCATTCACTTTCCATGCATCAGAAATAATGACAGAACTGATTTTCCCCATAGTACGCAAAGAGACGAGAATGATGGAGCCGAAAAAGAAAGTAACAGTATAAACTCCTGCAGCGCTAAGTCCCAGCATCCTGTCAACCATAATAACATCGATATTGAGAACCAGGGCGCCTGAAAAAGTAGAAATAATTCCAAAAAGACTTACATCCAGAAACTGCTTTTTAAGTTTGTTATCAATAAATGAGAAGTCAGGTTTGATAAAGAACTTTTTGTTTCTAATTAATGAAAGGAAGAACAAAAATGTAGGGGTTACAATCGCCAGAACATATAAAGAGACAGTTAGTTTGAAATCAATTAATTGAAAAGCGTAAGAGATGATAACTGCCAGAATAAGAAGTCTTTGTATAACTTCTTTATACATGATGCCTTTAACAGCATTGTAAAGCACGCGGTAATAAGTATCAAATACATTGAATATTACCGTAAAAATGATCAGGGGGACTACATAATAAAAATAGGTAATAAAAAGAGTTGATTTTTCTTTACTGTGTTCGATAAAGTACGGCCGGAGCAGGAGATATATCGTAATCGAAATGATTAATCCGATAAGTGCAATTAATAAAGCCATGCCAAGGTACCCGTGATGTTTCTTCTCCTGATTTCTGAAGTAAGGGAATAGTTTAACAGTGGCCGTATTGATACCCAGGCTGGAAAACTGGGCAAATAAAACAGAATAAGAGACAAGAAGGCGAAGCAACCCAACCTGTTCCGTAGAGAATATCCTTGGAAACAGCAACCCCGTTGTTATAAAACCAAGAACAACACCTACATATGAATAGATGGTTCCGTAAATACTTTGATTTTTTATAATGCCCAATGGTTATCTTTTATTTATTATATCTGCTACTTGTCTGATAAAGTCCTTATGTTTAATATGTAATGGAATGTTTATAATAAATGTTTCTGAATTTGAAAGGGATTGTAAGAAATTGGCTTCAATCTTATTTATCAAATCCTCATATTTCAGTTTTGTTTTGTCTTTGGCAACTATACTGTTAAATTCGTCCCAAAGTAAGTGCTTATAAAATATATGATATTCTGTTTCTAAGACCAGTCTGTTCAGTTTTGTTGCTTCTTCATGTGAAATCTTATTGATTGTCACCGTATCAGTTGTACCATCTTTAACCAAAAAGTATACGCTTTTTAATTTACTTGGTTGCTGAGCAACATTGTTGTACAATACAGATGGATTAACTCTTCTGCGAACTATGGCAGGACTGATCAACTTTCTGGAATGCCAGTGTAGCATGTTTAATATTCCCGCTTTGTGAAATATTCTCTTTTTAATATCATCGTTATTAACCAGGTTATAAGCATATATTTTAGGATATGCCAGGTTAGGGAATGCTACACCTGCATTATTTAGAACAACAATGTCATCGGCAAAGAAACTTTTACCCTCGTGATAACATAATTCCAGTTCCAGAGAAGTTTTTCCTACACCACCTGTTCCGCCAAATAAAATGACACCATTATCATCAATGGCAGAAGCGTGGGCTATGGTTAAATCAGGGAAAAAGAAAGCAGAAGGTATTAAAACAAGCTCGTGAAATATAAAACCAATCGACTCTTTTCTGTTGGTAAATTGATAGCTTAACCATTTATTTGCCGTTGCCCTTAATGTGTTTCCCTGTTTGATACAAAAATCAATTCGTACAAGTTTGTTTTCATTGAAATGAAATTCTATTGATGCATTTTTTAATTCTATTCTGAAACTTTGTGAGTTGTAGTAATGAATTGACGGGTTTCTCAGTGTCGTTTTTTCATAATCCAGTTTTTCAAGATAATTTATCACCAGATCGGCAGGTTGATTGCTGTCAGCAGGCGGGTAAATATCTAATTCCTTATGAAGAAGATCCCCCTCATAATTATCAATCGTATTTATTTGATAAACTTTTCCGAAGATTGTATAATTCTTTTTCACTTCCTTAATATCAGCTTAATGTTTTGTTTTATTAAATATAGTATCGATTATCTGTAAGAAGGACTTTTCCCGCATTTCTTCAGCATAATTATTTTTAATATAATCTCTGTTTTTTATACCAACAGTGTCATCTGTTTTTAAAGCCTTTAAAATAATATTTTTGGCCTTATTAACATCTTTTTTGTTTAAAATAAACTCAGGATCCCTGATAACAGTTGGTATGCCGTTTACATTAGATCCTACGGCAATACATTTACATAACATCGCTTCACACAAAGTGTTTGGCAGTCCTTCTGTAAGAGAGAACTGAGCATAAACTTTTGATGAACAATAATATTTCTTAAGGTCCTCCTGGGCCATCTTGTCTAGTAATATTAAGTTCTTCTTTTCTTTATAATTATCACTAACAATGTTTTTGTCTATGCCTATAAAAATAAAATTTACGTCAGGTAATTTATCGGCTAGCCGGACTATCAGATCAAGTCCTTTCAAAACAGCACGCCGTTCTGAGTCCACAACTCCGACTGTTAACACCTGATTGATCTTTTTTTCATCATTACAGCTCCATTTTTCAGAATTATAACCTGTAGGAACCACAAAACATTTTCGACTAATACCCGGAATGAAGTTTTCTAAACCAACTTTGTTTTCACCATCTACATAATGGTTGCTTCCTTTAATTAATGACTTGTCAACACACAAAATCGCATCGGCAAGTTTATATGAGATACTAATCAGTTTGCTTCTTAAATCTTTCCTGGCATAAACGCCATAATTTATTTCCGGAATAGAAACAGCGTCATTCCCGCCAACAATAATAAAATGTTTAATGAAAAATAGTTTTGATAATAACCCGGCGTTAAATGCATGATAATCTCCAAACCATGTTATAATCAGATCATATTTTCTGACATGAAACAAAATGTAGAAGAAAAAGCGAAGATGATAATATAAAAAAAGGTGTATTTTTTTTGAGGGATTTAAAAAATACAGATCAACAGAAAAGTGTTTTTTTAATATTTCGTAATCAGCTCTGACAAAAGAGGAATAACCTTTATGCAGAAGAAGAATCTTAATGCTTTTCATGTGCACCAAAATTACGATTAATATTACTTTCGTAATTAAAAAAGTTGTTAAGGAAACGTTTTGTGGAAGACAAATTGAAATTTTCTCAATTTTAAGACAGGACTAAATTAACTTTTTGTATTTAGATTAATCTCCGGAGTTTATTATAAACAGCAGTTTGTTTTATAAATAATAATTTGGCATAATCAAATCAATAAATAACCGTAACGCTCCCTTTTAATATCTGTTTATCAGGAGCTCCGTAACAGTAATACTCAACAACCCAGTAATAAACACCTTCTGGAACCAGTGTTCCTTTATACTTTCCGTCCCAGTGCCGGTTGATATCATTTGCTTCAAAAATTGTCTGCCCCCAACGGTTAAAAACAGACATCTTAAAGGGGCCAACCTGTTCGTCATATGAAGCGAAGAATTCATCATTATACCCGTCAACATTTGGGGTAAAGACATTTGGTATGAATACTTTACAATCACCATAAAACTCAATGTTGATTGTGTCTGAAGCTGAGCATTCACCGTTAGAAACATTTACCCAGTATGTACCATCCTCTTTTACAGTGAACCACTGATCAGAAGATCCATCCTGCCATGTGTATTCCTGCCCCTCTGATCCTGCATTAAGTATGAGGCTGTCTCCGTAAAGCAATGTAGTATCATTACCCAGAAAAACATATGGTGTGTTATTAATAATGTTGACGGTATCACTTCCTTCACAACCATCCTGATTGGTTACACTGACCCAATATGTACCCCCTTTAGTTATCTGGTACACATTATTTGTAGTTCCATCCTGCCAAATGTATGAGACATATCCTTCGTCAACTTCAAGTGTTAATGTGTCCCCTTCACAAAGTCCCATATCGGGGCCAAGGTCAACAACGGGAGATTCAAGAAAATCAATATGAACAGTATCACTGTTCTCGCAACCTGCCTGGCTGGTTACTCTTACCCAGTAAGTCCCGCTTTCCGTAACCTGATAAGTATTATTTGTTGAACTGTCCTGCCATAAATATGAAGCATATCCTTCGTTTATTCTAAGTGTCAGCGTATCCAAATCACATAATTCCTGATCAGGTCCGAGATCAACGACAGGGATATCATTATAAATATAAACGGTATCACTATTCTCACATCCATCTTGGCTGGTCACTGTAACCCAGTATGTTCCTTCTTCCGTAACCTGATAAGTGTTATTTGTTGAACTATCCTGCCATAAATATGAAGCATATCCTTCGTCAACTTCAAGCATTAAAGTGTCTCCTTCACAAAATCCCTGGTCAGGGCCAAGATCAACAACCGGAGTTTCAAGAAAAGAAACATTAATAGTGTCACTATTTTCGCATCCCTCTTGGCTGGTCACCGTGACCCAGTAAGTTCCACTTTCTGTTACCTGAAAAGTATTATTCGTTGATCCATCCTGCCATAAATATAAGGCGTATCCTTCGTTAACTTCTAATGTCAATGAGTTTCCGCATAATGTCGTGTCATTACCAAGTTCAATGTCAGGTAATGGGTAAACAGTAATCTGCTTATAGGTTGTGACAGTACTGTCAGAAAAATAAGAAATAAGCTGAACAGTAAAATCACCCGG
>Ga0256913_10000655_pt1 | contig 18105 bp, 20 predicted proteins | sample Axial_MatmetaG_FD_185970 | JGI IMG/M metagenome (GOLD analysis project Ga0256913, IMG submission 185970) | Deep-sea worm associated microbial mat communities from Axial Seamount, Juan de Fuca Ridge, Pacific Ocean - Axial_Mat | ecosystem: Environmental > Aquatic > Marine > Oceanic > Microbial... | reverse complement strand
CTCTTCTCTTAAAAGTGCTATAAAGATAACTTGCTCTTTTTCATTTAATTTTTTTTGTTTAAAAAACTTATCTAAAACTAAAGAGTCTTTATCTTCGGTTTTCTCAACTCTCTCAGCTATCCTTTTTTCAAGAAGTTCAAGTTTTTTATGGATTCTATCTATCCCTAAAGAGTGTTCATGAACATTTTGGCGAATAACACTCATCTTTTGATAAAGTTCTATCCTAAAAAACTGGTCTTGCAAATACTCCAAATGGTCTATATATGGTTTTATATCAGGCAGTTCGTAATCAAAACTACCCTCTTGTAAAAGCTTTAAAAAAGACGGTGTTGGTGCTATAGACATATTTAATAACTCAAGTGGAGTAATATCTGCAATTTTTACAGGATTAAAACTTTGGTATGTTAACCACCCAAGTTCAAGCAATGTTTTTATCTCTTGAAGATGATTTAAATAAGCATACTCTTTTTCTCCAAAAAGTTCTTGAAGTATATCGATAGTATAAACATCTTCTCTTCCACTTACATACTTACTTATAACTTTTTGTAAAATTTTTGCTTCATCTTCACTACATTTCAAATGAGGATAAACCTCACTTTTTTTTATATCTTCTTGGTTTAAAAAATCTTTTAATACTTTCAAATTACCCCTTAAAATTTATATTCTATGCTACCACTAGCTAAATAACTTTGAGAATTACTAAACTCTCCATTTAAAACTCTGTTTGATACTTTTCTATCTTTATATATTGATGTTAAAGCTGATATAGCAATTTCAATATTTTGATTTACTCTATACTTTCCACCAATTGAATAGATATTAGCTGGAGATGATGGAAGTTCATAGCTAAGTGTCTCATCAGGCACTGGTGATTCATCATATCCATATCCTAACATTACAGTAAAATCATTTAACTTATGGGTCAAACCTAGTCTAAAAACAGTGGTATCTTTCCAGTTTTTAGGAATTGGATTACCTAAATTGGCTTCATTTAAAGCATTATCAAAATTAAAATCAAGTGTTTTATATTTACTCCAAAAATCTTTCTCAATAACACCCTCTAAAGTTGTTGTTTCGTTCCAAGTATAAGCTAACGCCATGCTAAATACAGCAGGTATTGGAAGCGAAACATCTACCAAACTATTTATGCTCGTTGCAGTTGTAGAAGTATCACCACTAATATCTAAATCAACTTTAGATTTATAAGTTAGAGCAACTGTCGTTTTTTTATCTGGTTTTATAGATATGGCTACATTATATCCAAAATCAAAACCATCTCCAGTCATCTCATATTTTGCATTTTTCACCTCTCCATCACTATATATAGCTCTTATTCCACCACCTATGGCTATTTTATCAGTTAGTTTATATGAAAATGTTGGATTTATTTCAACTGTTGTAAGTGTAAATTCTTGTGAATATAATGATGCAGGTTGTTCTTTCCATCTTTTTGAAAGTCCACCCGGACTAACTATAGATAATCCAACTCTAAACTTTCCAAATTTAGGTGAAACATAATGCAAAGTTGGAACTATAAAATCTTCAGATTCTGAAGATGTATCGGTAGGGATTAAAATACCTTTAACAGCTGTTGTTCCTTTATAATCAACTTTAGATAAACCAATATATGTTACATCTATCTCTATATCATTTTTAGCATTATCACTAAAAGCCATATTTGCAGGATTATAGTAACTTGCATCTGCTCCATTTGCATTTGCTATACATGCAGCACTTAATGCTACTGCATCTGTTGAACTCTCAGGAATCCTATAACCACCGGCAAAAACTATACTACTTAACAATACACTACTTAATATAATCTTTTTCATAAATTATCCCCAAAAAACTTTCTAATGGAGTGTATCATATTTTTTTTGATTTTTTTCTAAAATTGCAATAAATTGGAGTAAGTTATATTATTTTAAAAATTTATACTATATAATTGAACAAACTATCATACAAGCAAGGAGAAAGGAAGAAAACAATTTGTCCTTCCAAGTATTATGAAAATATTTTTAATAATTTCAATAATTATAGCTATTAATACAAGTTTATTTGCTAAACCTAAAGGGTATCCACCTATTTTTAGTAACGAATCAAATGCTTCTGAATATGATTGGAATGCTATTGATTCAAAATGGATAAATACAAGAGCCTTATTGATGGCTGCTTTTGACTCAACTTACTATAAAGATAACGAAACGATACCAAATATTGACCATTATTCAAAAACTGATGTAAGAGGGGTAAGAGTAGGTGTTGGAGGAACTGTAAATTTTAAAAAACCATGGCTATATCTTATAAGTGGTTCTATTAACTCTTTTGCAAAAGATTTCAACTCATCAACTGATGATAGTGCTACACTTTATGATGCTCTTTTAGATATACCAATACACGATAAATATGGAAGAATGCAAATTGGTAGAATGAAAGAACCAATCTCTATGGAAAGACTTATGGGTATGGTTTTTGAACAAGTTATGGAAAGACCTATGCACCTTGATACTTTTACAACAACAAGAAATGATGGTATAGCCTATAGCAATTTGTATTTTAATGAAAGAGTATCTTTTAGAAGTGGACTTTTTAAAGATAAAAATTTAGATTGGACATCAAGACTAAGTGCTATAGCATATTATAATTCAAAACAACATAGACTTTTACATCTTGCAGTAAGCTACAGATATGAAAAGATAAAAGATAATACCATTGATTTTACCGTAAAACCAGAACAATATTTTGTATCACCTATTATAGATACTGGAGATATAAAAGCTTCAAAAGATGATACTCTAAACTTAGAATTTTCATATCTTGATAACTCACTTTGGATAGCTAGTGAATATACAGGAAAATATATCCATAGAACCGATGGCTCAAATTTGTATTTTTATGGATTTCATTCATCATTTAGTTATTTCGTTAGTGGCGAAAAACGGGGATACAATAAAAAATGGGGAATTGTTAGAAGAATAAGACCAAAAATTGATTTTGATGAAGGTGGCCTTGGTGCCTTAGAACTTGCTTATAGATACTCATATATAAACCTAAACAGTAACGATATAAATAGTGGAACTATGTATATAAATTCAATAGGAGCAATTTGGCATGCAACTTATGAAACACAGTTTCACCTGCAATTTACAAGAGCAGTGCCAAATCTACCAACCCAAGAGATAAAACCTCTTGATTCAATTCAAATGAGATTTGTTTTAGTTATTGACTAAATATTAATCTATAAAAGAATATAAAAGTGCTATTTCATCTTTCCAAATACTAGGGTCAATCGTTTCTAAAATAAGTGGTATATCATCCATTCTACCATCATTCATAATAAACCTAAAAGCATCAAGCCCAATTTCCCCTTTACCTAAAGAGTGATGTCTATCTACTTTACTTCCAAGAGGCGGTTTTGAGTCGTTTATATGCATCCCTTTTAAATACTTAAACCCTACGATATCTTCAAACTCTTGCCAAGTTTTATCATAAGCCTCTTTTGTTCTTATATCATAACCGGCTGTAAACATATGACAAGTATCAATGCAAACTCCAATTCTGCTTTTATCTTCAACTCCAGCTATTATATGAGCTAAATGCTCAAACTTATATCCTAAGTTACTTCCCTGTCCTGCTGTGTTTTCTATAACGGCACATACATTTTTAGTTCTATCTAGTGCTATATTTATAGACTCAACTATTACATCGAGACATTTTTTCTCTATCTCTTCAACTAAAGCTTTATCTTCTTTTTGTTTTTTAGTTAGTTTTACAAGGTGGCTTCCGGGATGAAAGTTTAATCTATCAAGTCCTAGCACATCACATCTCTCAAGTTCATCTATAAAAGCCATTCTACTTTTTATAAGTTTTGCTTCTTCGGGATGTCCTAAATTTATAAGATAACTATCATGAGGAAGGATATGTTTTGGTTTTATGCCACTTTCATCTAACTTTTTAAACCATTTATCTAAAGTTTTACCATCAAAAGGTTTTGCATCCCATCTTTTTTGGTTTTTAGTAAAAAGTGCAAAAGCTTTTGCTCCAATTTCTAAAGCATTATCTATAGCATTATAAACTCCACCACTAGCACTCACATGAGCTCCTACAAACTTAGCCATCTATATCCTTTATTTTTAGTATTATTTTATTTTTTCTATCTTTAAAAAAGACCTCTTTTGGAGTAACTTTATATTTTATATTATAATCTTTTGATTTTATATTTTGGATAAATCCACTGCTTAATTTTTTAAGATTTTCCCCACCAAATATCGGCTTTTTTAATAAAATATTTCGTAATATATCATTTGGATAGGAAGGATGTAGATATTCTTTATTGAATTTTGATTTTGTTATACATCCTTGTTTTGTGCAAACTAAATGTTTTATGTCAATACTCTCAATGGCAACTCCAGCACTATATAATTCAAGTCTTACATAACTGCCATCATCTTTTATATAACCTATATCATTAAATTTTAGTTTAGGAGATTTTATAACAACTATCTTACTCTCTTTAGATGAGAAGTTTTTAACACTACATCCACTAAAGAGTAAGAAAAAAATTAAATATAAATATTTCATTATTACATGTAAAACTTAGTTAAACAATGCTTCTAGTGCATCCACACCATCTTTTTGTTCCTCTTTTGTAGTTGAACCATCTTGAGAGTCTATCTCATTTAGCTCAATCTCAACACCACAAAGCATAGAAGCAAGTCTTACATTTATACCACTTTTTCCAATTGCCTTAGATTTTTGGTCACTAGGAAGTGTAATAATCGCTTTTGTCGCTTTACCCTCTTCATCTTTTTCAATCTCAACTGAAGTTATAATAGCCGGACTCATAGCACGAGATACAAAAAGTTCTAATATATCAGTATATTCTATACAGTCGATATTTTCCCCATTTAACTCTTGACTAACAGCATTAATTCTAACACCTTTAACACCAACAGTAGAACCAACTGCATCAACTTGAGGATGAAGAGAACTTAGTGCTACTTTTGCTCTTTGTCCTGGTATTCTTGCACTTCTTTCTATAACTACACTTCCCTCTTGAATCTCTGGAACTTCAAGTCTTAAAAGAGCTTCTAAAAATTTAGGAGAAGTTCTTGAAAGTTCTATATAAATCCCTTGCTCTTTATCCATATGAACTCTTCTAACAACAGCTCTTAAAACATCTCCAACACTAAAGCTCTCCCCTTTTATACGACTTTTAAATGGAAGAACTGCTTTTACTTCATCAACTTCTATATATGTAGCATTACTAGCATCAACTCTTGTTACTCTACCTGAAACTAATTGATTTATTTTTGATTTGTATTTATTATAAAGCTCATTTTCTATAAGTCTTTGGATGTGATACTCCAGCTCTCTATTTAGATTAGCTGCTGCTGTTCTTCCATAATCTTCCAAATCATACTCTTGTTGAAGTTCATCACCTAATTCAAGTTGGTCATCATACTCTCTTCTAGCTTCACTAATAGCGATAACTTCTTTACTTAAATGCTCATCTTGAAGTCTTTCATCATTATCATCAACTACTGTTATAGTTCTTACAACTTTTATACTTTTATTTGCTTCATCTATTGTTGCTTCAAAAGCATAATCAGCATCGATTACTCTTTTTGCTGTTTGAACAAATGCAGTTTTTATAGCTTCTTTTACAGCTTCTGAAGTTAATCCTTTTTCGTTTGCTATAGCTTCTACAATATCTAATATTTTTTCCATTATTATTTCCTTAAAAATCTTCACTGTTTCATAAAAAGTTTATCATGGGAATTGTTTTTATGAAGAACGATATTATACCATTAATCAAAACTTTAGTCAATTTTTAGTATAATGTCCTAAAAAACAAAAGGAATTTTAATTATGGAACTAAAACTAGCTAGAACAGATATAACTTCAAAGCCTAAAAAAATCGATTTATCAAAAATCGAACAGTTAGCACAAAAAGAAGATAGTATTATAATCTACTTCGATAGAGAAAACTCTCATAAAGATTTACTTGAGCTTCAAGACCATTTTGAAGAGATGGGCAAAAGTTTTTATATGAAAGAAGTAAAATACGGACTTGCTGATAACGAGTATATGTATCAAGTTCATATAATCAACTAAAGAGTAATAATGAGTAAAAAACTTTTTATAGAAACACTTGGTTGTGCTATGAATGAAAGAGATAGTGAGCATATAATTGCTGAATTATCTCAAAAAGAAAACTACACACTAACAAATAGATTAGAAGATGCTGACTTAATTCTTATAAACACTTGTTCTGTTAGAGAAAGACCTGTTCATAAACTTTTTTCAGAGCTTGGAACTTTTAACAAAAAGAAAAAAGAAGGTGCAAAAATTGGAGTTTGTGGATGCACTGCTAGTCATTTAGGCAAAGAGATTATAAAAAAAGCTCCTTATGTAGATTTTGTGCTTGGTGCTAGAAATGTATCTAAAATTACAAAAGTACTGCACACTCCAAAAGCAGTGGAAGTTGATATAAATTATGATGAAAGTCAATTTGCTTTTAATGATTTTAGAAGCTCTCCATACAAAGCATACATCAACATCTCTATTGGTTGTGATAAAAGTTGCACATACTGCATTGTTCCAAAGACTAGAGGTGAAGAAGTTTCAATACCAGCAGACTTAATCATCCAAGAAGCTACAAAAGCAGTAAAAAATGGTGCTAAAGAGATTTTTTTACTGGGTCAAAATGTAAATAACTACGGTAGAAGATTTAGCTCTGAGCATGAAAAAATCAACTTTACCGAACTTCTTAGAAGAGTTAGCAAAATTGAAGGTTTAGAGCGAATCAGATTTACTTCACCGCATCCGTTTCATATGGATGATGAATTTTTAGAAGAGTTTGCTTCAAACCCTAAAATCTGTAAATCGATGCATATGCCACTTCAATCAGGTTCTACAAAAGTTTTAAAAGCGATGAAAAGAGGCTACACAAAAGAGTGGTTTTTAAACCGTGTTGAAAAACTAAAAGCCATTTGTCCAGAAGCTACCATTTCAACAGATATCATAGTTGCATTTCCTGGTGAGAGCGATGAGGATTTTGAAGAAACTTTAGATGTTATGAGAAAAGTGGAGTTTGACCAAATCTTTTCTTTTAAATATTCTCCAAGACCACTAACTGAAGCTGAAAATTTTCCTCCAGTAGATGCGGAAGTTGCAAAACAACGACTTATAACTTTACAAAACTTGCATCAAGAGATAGTAGATAAAAAAATCCAAAACTTAAAAGGTAAAACTTTTGAGGTTTATTTTGAAGAATTAAGTAAAGATTTACATGTAAGTGGTAGAACTCATAATAACATAATAGTAAAAGCAAAAGGTAGCGAAGAGTTACTAGGGAAATTTAAAAAGGTTTACATAACAGAAGTTGCAAGAACAATTATGACAGGTGAAATTATTGACTAAAAAAATAAGTAGGACTTTAGCACTATGGTTTTTACCTCCTATTGGAGCTTTTATCATTAAAGCTTTATATCATCTAAATAAGATAGAATATCATACAGATGATAGTGTAAGCAATCAACCTACTATCTTTGCAGTATGGCATGGAGATTTGCTTATGCTCTCTTATATCTATAAATACTATAGAAAAACTCCTCATGCTAAAGTTCTTATTTCAGACCATTTTGATGGTCTTTTAATCTCAAAAACAATAAAATATTTTGGATACGAAACAATAGCTGGTTCAACAAATCGAAAAGCTATAAAAGCATTACTAGAATCAATCAAGGCCTTAAAAGAAGGATACGATATAGGAATAACTCCTGATGGGCCAAAAGGTCCAAGACATGAAGTAAGCGATGGTGTTATTGTAATGGCACAAAAAACAAAATCAGATATCGTTACTGTTGAGATAAAACCTACTAAATATTGGCAATTTAATTCATGGGACAAATTTAAAGTTCCTAAACCGTTTGGCACTATAAAATATTATTCAAAAAGATATGATGTAAGTAATATGGAGCTAGAAGAAGCAAAAAAACTAATAAAAAAAGGGCTACTTGAACATGATGAATGTTAAGAGTTTTTTTCTTATTGGTTTTTTATTTTTATCAAGCATGGTTCTTTATTTTATCATAAACCCCTCATACGAAAAATCACTTGAAGCAAAATACTACTACGAAATAGGTTCATTTAAAGAAGCTTATGATTTAGCAAAAGAAGCTTTTGAGCTAGATAGCTATAACAAAATGGCTTCGACTATTATGACTCAATCTCAAATGTCTCTTAAATATGTAAACTATATAAATGATGCTAAAAAATATATAAAAGAGATACGAAGCATAGTTGTAAAATCAGAAATAACAGATAGCGATAGAGCAAAGATTAGAGTTATCTCAGAAATAATGATAGATTCTTATAAAAAACTTACACCATCAGTAGTTGTAAGTAAGCAACTTATAAAGGAGGCGGAGGAATACTATGAAAAGTTCCAAAACATCCTACAAAAAGCTCATAAATAAAAGCAGACTTGATTTTATTGATTATCTTATCGACTTTAAAGGTTACAGCCAGTTAACAGTTAAAACATACAATGAAGCTATAATAGAAGCTTTTGAATATATAGAAATTGAAGAGGAAAACGGTATATATATATTTAATCTTATGCCTTATAGACTTTATATTTCACAAAAAAGTCCAAAGACTATATCTAAAAAATTAAGTGCTATAAGAAGTTTTTGTAAATTTTTAGATGATAAAGGGATAAAAAATAAACTAAAAGCTGATGATAGTATAAAGGTTCCAAAAACACTACCAAAACCGATATCTCATAAACATATAAAAGAGGCTCTACAAAATGCAGATGATTTAAGCAAATTTATAATCACAATGGTTTATACACTTGGTCTTCGTATATCGGAACTTGAAAATATAAAACTATCAGATATAAGCTATCAATGGATAAGAATTACAGGTAAAGGAAACAAACAAAGAGATATACCTCTTTTAAAAACAACAAAACAATATATTGATGATTTTATAACTAAAACCAATCCAAAAATCTATCTTTTTGAAAAAAACGGGGAAAAATTAAGCCAAAATAGTTTAAGATACTTAATTAGTAAAACTTTTGCAAAAATAGGATTAAAAGTGACACCACATCAGTTAAGACACTCTTTTGCTACTGAATTATTAAATAATGGAGCACCTATAGCCGATGTTAGTGAATTATTGGGTCATTCTTCAATGGCGACTACCCAAATATATACAAAATTGGGAAGTTCAATAAAAATGGAAAATTATTTAAAAACACATCCAATATCAAATGGAGATTTATAATTGCTTAAAAAAATATATGACTTTTTATATGATACAATTCTTATCAATATCATAAAAACATCACAAGAAATAGTTATATATATTGAAATATACAGTGGCAAGAAATTAAAAGACTCAATAGAAAAAATTTTTACACTAAATAGTTCATTTAAAAAAAAATTACTTTATGAGTATCTAAAACCATTTATGGAAGAAACTCCATTTTATTATATCTCTTTACTTGATAATAGTTGCGAACAAGGAATTATACCTACATGTAAACAAAATAAAATGGATGATTTTATAGACACAGCAATTATAAAATATGTTTGCGATAAAGAATGGGCCTATTATACAGCAAAATTTGAACTTGATGATGAGATAGATTTTTTTGAAGATATTGATATTGATTTTGTGTTTTCTCCATTTATTATAATTAAAAACTTTTTTAAAGATAAAATATTTTCTTCTACTTCAATGTATGTAATTATTGAGGAAAATTTTATAGCTTTAGCGATATTTAAAGAAGGTAAAATTCTTTATGGAGACTATATATGTATAGAAATTCATGAAGATATCCCTGCAATGGTATATGAAGATGTTTCTGAAAATCAAAATGATGAAGAAGAGATAGACAGTATTGACCTTGATGATATTGATGTAGATGATGGACTTGATGATATTGATGATACTCTTGGTGAGATTGATGATTTAGATTCTATAGATGATTTAGATTCTATAGATAATTTTTCAGATACGGAAGCTCTTGAAGAAAAACTTGAAGAAAATTTAGAAGAGATTTCTTCTGATAAAAAAGAGCAAAAACAAAACGAAGATACAGAATTTAATGATGACTATCAAAGATATTTACTTATTCAAAGCTCACTAAAAGAATACTATAATAACGAAAAATATGAAAACGAATTTGTAGAAAATATCTATGTAGCAAATGCTACAAATCTATCTGGTGATTTTAAAAGATATATGGAAGAAGAATTATTTTTAAGCACATATATAAGAAGTATAGAGCTTAGTTTAGAACTTTGTGAAATTACAAAACAAGAGATTGAAAAAAATGTATAGTTATATAAAACCAAAGAAAAAAACTCCCTTAACACAAGAAGTTATCTTAATTGTTTCATTTTTTTCTATATCTTTTTTGATGCTTTTTACAACTTATGGATTTTTAGCCTATAAAGATTATAAATTTGAAAAAGATATGAACCATATAGAAAATAAAAAACAAGAACTAAAAATTTCTATAAATAATCTTCAAAATAGGATAAAATTTATAGAACAAGAATCAAATCTTGCAAATAAAATCTATACAACAAACAGTGTATTAAAAGATAGTATCTCAAATCTTTTTGACTTAGTTCCAGAAAGAATAACCCTATCTAAAGCACAAATCTTAAAAAATGGACTTATTTTATTTGGCATAACACCAAATAAAGAGATATACGAATATATGCTTGAAGCACCACTAAAGTCTATTTTTGCAAAAAACCATACAAGTTTTTATCAACTTGAAAATGGGTGGTTAAGATTTGTTTCTACAAACTATCTGGATAATAATTTTGAGGATTTAGCAAATGAAAATTAATTTTCCAAGACATATTATATATTCAATAATTTTTGCTATATCTTTGATAATTTTTGCTGTATGGTTTTCTACAGCAAAGCTTATACCTATGGGAAAAGAGTATAGAAAAAATAAGATAGAATTAAAAAAACAAAGAGCTGACTTAAAAAGATATGAAGATTATCATGATGAAACTTTAAAAATGTATAATGAAACAAGAAGTAAAAACAGACATATTATAGAAGCTTTTGATACAAAATTTGATATAGAACAATTTAAAAAAGATAATAAAAAATATTTTATAAATCTTGCTGTAACAAAATCAGATAAATTTAAAAAAGAAGATTGGTATGAAATTTATGATGTAAATACAACTTCAAAAATAAAATCTCCAGTAAATTTTTATGATTTTTTAGATGCTCTTAATAAAAGCAAATGGATTATAGGGATAACATTTCCTATAAATTTTACAAAAGATGGAGAGCTAATTCATTCAAATTTTAAAATGAAAGTTTATAAAAAGAAATCATCTGATATCAATAGCACCACAGATAAATAAATCTTTTTTAAATAGTTAAAACTATATTATTTCCTAGCATCAGCTAATGTTAGACAAAATAAAACCTCTTTATCATATTTTTTTAAAGTTGTTATGGCTTGAGTTAATGTTGCTCCAGTAGTTATAATATCATCAACCAATATCAAACTACCCTCTTTAAAACTTTTACATGTAAAATTTCTAGGATGAGTTAATCTATACTCTTTTGACTTACCAGAATAACTTATATCATTTGTTGCTATTAGTTTTTTAAATTTTGGAGTTATATATTTTGATTTTAGGTGAGAATTTAGTATAGCAGTATGGGAATAGTTTTCTTTTATCCTATCATCTACTGCTATAGAAGCGATAATCTCATTATATTCAAACTCTTTAGCAAATCTAAAAAAAGAATTTTTAGCCAAAATATTAAAAATATAATATCCCAAATCGGTATGTTTGGTATGCAAAAAATCTTTTATCTCATCATATTTATAAAACGAGATAACATCAACATCTAAAACTTTTCTTTTATATATCGAAGGAGCTAAAAAAAGCTCCTGACAATTTTTACATATATGGAAAAAAGTATAATCTCCACAAAGCAAACATTTCATTTAAAAAACTATCTAATCCATTTTTAAAACGGACATAAAAGCTTCTTGTGGAAGTTGAACTTTTCCTATAGCCTTCATCCTTTTTTTACCCGCTTTTTGTTTTTCAAGAAGTTTTCTTTTTCTAGTTATATCTCCACCGTAACATTTTGCAGTAACATTTTTACCCATTGATTTTACAGTTTCTCTAGCAATAATTTTATTGCCAAGACTAGCTTGGATAGCTACTTCAAAAAGTTGTCTAGGAACTATCTCTTTCATATTTTTAACTAAAGCTCTACCTCTGCTTTGAGCTTGTTCTCTTGGCACTATAACACTTAGAGCATCCACAACTTCTCCAGCAACTCTAACATCTAATTTTACCAAATCCCCTTCTCTATATCCGATAGGCTCATAATCAAAACTAGCATACCCTTTTGAGATAGATTTTAAACTATCGTAAAAATCAACTACGATTTCATTCATAGGGATTGCATACTCAAGCATAACTCTTTCTTCATTTAAGTATGTCATTTTTTCTTGAATCCCTCGCTTACTAACAAGCAAGTTCATTATATTTCCTAAAAACTCGCTAGGAGTTATAACGGTTGCTTTTACATAAGGCTCTTCTATATGGTCTATCTTGGATACATCCGGAAGTTCACTAGGATTTTGAACTTCAACCATAGTTCCATCATTTAGATAAACATGATAAACAACACTAGGAGCAGTAGCGATTAAATCAAGACCAAATTCTCTCTCAAGTCTTTCTTTTACAACCTCCATATGAAGCATACCTAAAAATCCAACTCTAAAACCAAACCCAAGTGCCACTGAGGTTTCTGGCTCAAAGCTAAGTGAACTATCATTTAGTTTTAGTTTTTCAAGAGCATCTCTTAAATCTTCAAATTTATCTGTATCTATTGGATAGAGTCCGGCAAATACAAAAGGTTTCGCTGGCTCATACGGTTCTACTGGCACAGTTGTTGGATTTTTAGCATCTGTTATAGTATCACCTACATTAATGATACTTACATCTTTTATCCCAAGCACTACTATACCAATTTCTCCGGTTTTTATACTTTTAGTTTTTAATTTTTTAAGTGGATGAGGATAAAACAAATCAAGAACTTGATGATGTTCTTTTGAACTCATAAGCTCAATAGTTTGCCCTTTACTTATCTCTCCATCAAACACCCTAACAAGTGCTAAAGCTCCAAGGTAGCTATCAAACCAGCTATCATAAATGATAGCTCTAGTTGGTGCTTCTTTATCTCCAGTAGGTGCTGGAATCCTATCTACTATGGCATCTAAAAGCTCTTTTATACCAATACCGGTTTTTGCTGAAACTAATACTGCATCTGTTGCATCAATTCCTATAGCTTCCTCTATCTCTTGGGCTACTCTTTCTGGTTCAGCAGCTGGAAGGTCGATTTTGTTGATAACAGGGATGAGTTCTAAGTCATTATCAAGAGCCATATAAACATTTGCTATAGTTTGAGCTTCAACCCCTTGAGCCGCATCAACTATCAATAATGCTCCATCACTTGAGGCCAAAGATTTACTAACTTCATAACTAAAATCAACATGCCCCGGAGTGTCTATAAGATTTAGTATATAATGTTTACCATCTTTTGCATAATCAAGTCTAACAGATTGAGCTTTTATGGTTATACCTCGCTCTTGCTCTATATCCATAGTATCCATCATTTGAGAGCTTAACTCTCTCTCACTAACAGCTCCACACTCTTGTATAATTCTATCGGCCAAAGTTGACTTACCATGGTCAATATGGGCAATGATTGAGAAGTTTCTTATATTTTCCATTTGTTTCCTATGAGAAAAGTGAATTTACACTTTCATTATGATAAACTCTTCTAATAACTTCTGCAAAAAGTGGTGCAACACTTAAAACTGAGATTTTTTTAGATTCTTTTGAAACTAAAGTATTTGCAACTATTAGTTCATCAAGTTCACCGTTTTCTATATTATCATAAGCTTTTCCACTTAAAACTGGGTGTGTAGCACATGCCATAACACTAGCGGCACCTTTATTTTTAAGAGCAGTTGCGGCTTTTACCATAGTTCCAGCAGTATCTACCATATCGTCTATCATGATAACATCTTTGCCCTCAACATCACCTATGATATTCATAACTTCCGCTACATTTGCTTTTTCTCTTCTTTTATCAACTATAACCATATCAAGACCAAGTCTTGCTGCAAAATATCTAGCTCTTGCAACTCCTCCGATGTCTGGAGAAGCGATTACAGGGTTTTTAAGATTTTTAGATTTTATATAATTTTCAAAAGCGATACTTCCATAAAGATTATCAACAGGGATATCAAAAAATCCTTGAATTTGTCCTGCATGTAAATCCATAGTTACAACTCTATCAACACCAGCAGTTTCTATCATATCTGCTACAAGCTTAGCAGTAATTGGCACTCTAGGAGCTGCTTTTCTATCTTGTCTTGCATATCCAAAATACGGCACAACAGCAGTTATACTTGAAGCTGACGAGCGACGAAGAGCATCTGTCATTATTAGAAGCTCCATAAGATTATCGTTTGAAGGAGCTCCAGTAGATTGGATTATAAACACATCCCTTCCACGAACAGATTCACTTATTTGAACACTTATCTCTCCGTCACTAAACCTTTTTATATCAGCTTTAGCCACAGGGACATCCAATATTTTACAAACCTCTTTGGCAAACTCAGTACTTGCTGTTCCAGCAAATATTTTATAACCTCTCATAAAAAATCCTTGGTAAATTTCAGATGAGAGATTATACCAAATTGGTGCTGATTAGAAGTTAAAATTTGCAGATAATATATAGCTAGTTGATTTTGCTGATTTTAAAAAATTTTCTAAAAGAGGGTCATATTCATCAAAATCTCTTTGAACATACATTAATTGCATAGAAGTTTTTTTATTGAAATTATATCCTACTGAAGCTGTAAGTGATTTTTTTTGTATCTCGTTATTATTATATACTGTAAATGCTTTATCTTCAACTAGATTTATACAATCGCCAAAACCAAAAGAGATAGTATTTACAAAATTACCTACATTTTGAAGGATATTAAATTTATAAAAATTATTTGTTTTGGATAAGTCATCAACATTTTGACTTGAAACAGAGGTATAATAATATCTAAATTCAGTTTTTATAACACCAAAATTTAAAGCATCAAACCAATAATAAATATATGGATTTAACTCCAAAACACCATCTGCTAACGATTTATAGTTATAAATAGAAAATGCACTATCTAACCCTAGATAAATTTTATCGTAGTTATAATTAAATCCAAAAAAATAAACTTGATTTTTATCTGATTGATACAAATCTGAAAGAATTAGATTTAAAGTAGCATATATTTTAGTATTATAAGCAATCTTTCTTTCAAAAGATGCTATTAAATCTACCTGATATTTCTTCTGAATATTTTCATATTCTATATCTTTATATTCAAAACCAAATCTATAAAAATTACTTTGACTTTTTTTAGAAGCATAAGCCCCACCTGATATCTCTCTTGATTTAAAACTATCGCTATATGATGTATATGATAAAAATGGGAAAAAAGATTTATCGTAAGCTTCTAAAGAAGATATTAAAAAAACACTTAGTAGCAGTTTTGTTTTTAAGCTTTGCATTTAGGGCATATTCCTGTAAAAACTAAATTTAATTTTTCTATTTCATAAGCCGATTTGCTTTTTGCTTCCATAATGACTTCAGACAAATCAACAGCTATATCTTCAACATAGCCACACTTGCTACAAGCTAAATGAGAATGTGCTTCTTTTGTAAGCTCATATACAGTTTTTTGTTCTGGTATCTTAACTTCAGTAACAAAAGCATTTTCTATCATTATATGAATATTTTTGTAGATAGTAGCTAGCGATAAAGAACTAAATTTTTGTTTTAATTTTTCATATAGTTCTTCTATACTAAGATGCCCATTTTTATCTAAAGCTTGTGATATAGCAATCCTTTGAGGAGTTGCTTTTAAATTATGTTGTCTGAGTATATTTATATAATAAGTATCCATAACGAAATTATACTTATAAAACCTTATTTAAGCTTTATTACATGTAGAATTACAAAAGTGTAAAAGTATATTTAAGGAACTAGGATTATATCCTAGGTCCTGCAGCAGAAAAATCAAACTCACTATCTACTGTTTGGTATTTTTTAAAGTTATCTATAAACATTTGAGCTAGTTTATCTCTAGTTTTATCAAACTCTTCTTTATCTTCCCAAGCATTTCTTGGATTTAAAACATTAGGGTTAATATCACCTAAAGTTTTTGGAACTTGAAGTCTAAAAGTTTTTGTTGTATCAAATTCACAATCTTCAATAGTTCCATCAAGAATTGCATTGATACATGCACGAGTATCTTTTATGCTCATTCTTTTTCCGACCCCATATCTTCCACCGGTCCATCCGGTATTTACAAGATATACATTTACATTATGCTTATCTATTTTTTCACCAAGAAGTTTAGCATAAACTGTCGGATGAAGTGGTAAAAAAGCCTCTCCAAAACATGCACTAAATGTAGCAACTGGCTCAGTTATACCCCTTTCAGTTCCTGCTACTTTAGCAGTATATCCACTTAAAAAATAATACATAGCCTGCTCACGGCTAAGCTTTGAAACAGGAGGAAGAACACCAAAAGCATCAGCAGTTAAAAAGATAATATTTTTAGGATGTCCAGCCATAAGAGATGGTTGATGATTTGCTATATGTTCTATAGGGTAAGAAACACGGGTATTTTCAGTTTTACTTCCATCTTCATAATCAACACTCCCCTCATCATCTAAAACAACATTTTCTAAAAGAGCATTTCTTTTAATAGCACCGTAAATTTCAGGTTCACTTTTAGGGTCAAGATTTATAACTTTTGCATAACATCCACCTTCAAAGTTAAATACACCTTCATCATCCCAACCATGTTCATCATCACCTATAAGTTTTCTGTTAGGGTCAGTCGAAAGTGTAGTTTTTCCAGTCCCACTTAAACCAAAGAAAAGTGCAGTATCACCATCGTTTCCAACATTTGCAGAACAGTGCATAGAAAGTTTACCCTCTAGTGGAAGCCAGTAGTTCATCATAGAAAAGATACCCTTTTTCATTTCACCACCATAATATGTTCCACCAATTATTGCTATATTTTCTTCTACATCAAAAGCAACAAATACTTCAGAATGAAGCCCATGCTCTTTCCATTTTTCATCAACAGCTTTACAAGCATTTAAAAGTGTAAAATCAGCTTTAAAACTTGCTAATTCCTCAGCTTTAGGTCTTATAAACATATTTTTTACAAAATGAGCTTGCCAAGCAATTTCTGAAACAAATCTTACATTTCTCTTTGAAGCTTCACTAGCACCAGCATAAGCATCAACCACATATAGGTTTTTATTTGAAAGCTCTTCTTTTGCTATTTCAAAAAGCTCCTTAAATATCTCAGGTGAAACTTTTTGATTTACATCCCCCCACGAAATATATCTATTTGAAGGTTCGCGATTTACAAAATACTTATCTTTTGGACTTCTTCCTGTAAATATCCCAGTATCAACTGCAGTCGCACCACTATCTGTTAATTTACACTCACCATTTTTTAACTCATGCTCAATTAACTCATCATAATCAAGGTTATGATATACCTCACCAATATTTGACAGCCCTAAATTTTCTAACTCATTAACTATGCTCATAAAATTACCTATAGTAAAAATTTTAACTTATGAAATTATACTACTACTAAACCTAAATTAAAAGTAAAACAGAAGAAAAATTTGAAAATTTAATAAAATCTTTCTATTTAAAAGAATTTTGTTACAATTTTTCAACTATATAATCTCCATCTATTACTACACTTCCTCCAAAACAACCATCAGCTTGGATATCACTTGATTGGATTTTTGCTATTTGAGTTATATCTGTATCAGAATTTCTTTTAAATATATAAACACTTCCTGCATCAGTTGCACTTATAATAGACTTACCAAACAATTTTCAAAAATCTTTTAGTAAACCTACTTTAGAAAGTAACTAACTATGATAGTTCCTATATTCGTATAGCAATAGCTTTACTAT
>Ga0256913_10000654_pt1 | contig 18126 bp, 19 predicted proteins | sample Axial_MatmetaG_FD_185970 | JGI IMG/M metagenome (GOLD analysis project Ga0256913, IMG submission 185970) | Deep-sea worm associated microbial mat communities from Axial Seamount, Juan de Fuca Ridge, Pacific Ocean - Axial_Mat | ecosystem: Environmental > Aquatic > Marine > Oceanic > Microbial... | reverse complement strand
CCAAAAATAAAATATTCACATCTTAATATACCGTTTTTACAAGAAAATACCTATATGGGTAAGCAACTCTTCACATAAAACTTTCTCTTGCAATTTTATTTGTATTTTGAACATATAGAAGATTACCATGCACACCTGATCTTGATAATGAGTATATAGTATGTAATAATCAAAACCAGCCCGAGTGGTGAAATTGGTAGACACGCCAGGTTCAGGATCTGGTGGGATTACCCATGGAGGTTCGAGTCCTCTCTCGGGCACTTAGTTATCTGGAAAAAACTGATATATTAACTTTTTAAGTTATACTATGGAGATAAAATACGAATACCATATAATGATTGTTAAATACAAATATAAGATTAGGAATAAAACCAATTATCTGACCTGCTTAGAAAGCCAGGCAATGGAGTTTGCCTTTACTACCATGAGCTAATAACTCTTACAAAAAAAGAAAGAATATATGAATTACATAGTAGTTTTCATTGGCGGTGGACTAGGATCAATATGCCGATACTTTATTTCATTGATAATTAACAAATATAGTAATATAATTTTCCCATTAGGAACTTTTTCTGTTAATCTGTTTGGTTCTTTTCTCATTGGTTTATTTTTTCAGATCTTCCAAAATATTATTGTTCCCCTAGAACTAAGGATATTAATTACTATTGGATTTCTGGGTGGTTTTACAACATTCTCATCATTCTCTTTAGAGTCAATTAATTTATTAAGAGCCAGCGAGAATAAATATTTCTTAATAAACATCTTTATACACAATATAGCCTGTTTTCTCTTTACAATAGTAGGTATCTATTGTGGTAAAATACTTATAAAATCATTTAGGTAGGTGCATCGTAAAATGACCAAGAAAACGACTCCAACTAGTTCTCAATGATAAATTGAAGACATTAATGCATACTATAGTCACCATGCTTAAACGAGAAAAACATAAAGTACCACTATTTATAACATCTGCAATCGAGAAAAATAATCTCATGAAAGAGTATAAAAATAGACCGCCTTACCAACAGAATGATTATATCGGATGGATTACTAGAGCAAAAAAAGAGCCCACAAAACAAAAAAGATTACAACAAATGTTGAATGAATTAAAGAAGGGCAATGTATATATGAAAATGCGTTGGACTTCCAAATAGCTTTATAGCAGACAGAGATAAAGCGTATAACGCTTCCTTTTTTCAGTTTTTATTGAAAATGTAAAAATAACTACAAGTAATAATAGTAAATGCATTTTTTATGCTACATTATTTAATATATTGTTGATATTTAATTTATTATATCGCATAATAGGCATATGACTAAGGAATCCCCGCCCTCACAGGCAAAGAAAGGAAAAAAGAAATACTTATCTTTTCAGAAAAAAATTATTTTCTTCTTTATATTGGCTTTTTTGCTTTCTGAAGGCATATACTTCAGTATACAGTATTACCTCAGTACTAATGATTACCTCATACACCTGAAAGAGTCGCTCGATCTTATTGCAGATACCATGCAAAAAAAGCTCTTAAAAAATAGTATTTATCAAGAAGAAACTGTTACACAATTATCCTCATATGGTATTATAAACATCCATCCTTTAACAAAGAAATCCACCTCACCAATCATTTCGGAAAATGAAAAATTCATAACCTATCAAGGAAAAGACATAGAAATAATACTAACAAAGCATTGGGCAGAGTCTCTTAAACAACAGTACAACAAACAGCTATGGGTGTCATTTATAAAACAAATGAGCATTTCATTCTTATTACTTTTTACTACCTTCTTATTACTCATCGTGTGGCCTTTGCAAAAATCATATACCGCCATTAAGAAAATTCTTAAATATCCTTCATCTAGATCACGAGAAGGACAAAAGAAATTGTATATGATGGAATTTCTCACCGATTTAGCTACTCTTACAGATTCTTGGAACAAAAAAGCAAAACAATTGAATAGTATAGTACAAGATAGTTTTGATCTTGGGCAAGAAATACAAAACATCTTTCATCATCAAAAAGAAGAAGAAATAAAAATCACAACTCTAGTAACATCATGCAAACAAAAAATCGAATATATCAAAGATACTCTTAAAAACTATTATGATAGTTATTTTTCTCTTGTACAAATACTAAAACATTTTCACCACGGCAACGATGCATACAAAATAAATATAGACAATCTTTTGGAAAACACTGAGCATATACATCAGTCACTGTTACAAACCGAAGCACTATTGGAAAACTATCAAAAAGAAAAAGATAAAATCGTCTTACCTCTTCAATCACTTGTAAAAAAAACAGATGGACTTTCAGATACCATGAAGCAAATCTACAGCAGTACTGAAAATATAACTGAAACAATTAATATTGTTAAAAACACTGTTAACCAAATCAGCATCTTAGCGATGAACGCAACTATAGAAGCTGCTCATCTTGGCGAATCACACCAAGGTCTTTCAGTGGTGGCAAATGAAATTCAAAATCTTGCCAAGATTGTATTTCAAAATACCAGTATTATATTTGAAGAAGCCCACAAGAATAAAGAATTGATTTATACGGTGAGTGAAGAATATAATATATTACAATCACTGGCTCAAAACGTACACCTTACTTCAGAAAAAATTAATCCTTATATCAAAGATGCATTTGCAGCAGTAAAAAAGAACCCTTCTTCTCAAGCTATTCTGTATATTAAGGAAATAAAGGCCAAAATGAGAGAACAAGAAAAACATACCCAAAAAATAAACACCATCACACAATCTGCAATGAAGATAGAACATAACTTTCTGCACCCTGAATTAGAATTGAAAAAAAATATAGCAGATTGGGAAAAGGAAAACAAGTTTATTAATGATCAACATAAAATGCTTGCAACATATTTTAGGGAACTACTAGATGTCTTGAACAAATTACAAGAGTTTTCGGCAAAGACTAAAGAAACACCATTATCTACACCCAATGAAAAAGAAAAAACTCCACACACATCGCACACAGCACCTTTGCAATCCCCTACGTGTAAACCCCATACACCTCCACAAAAACCAATATAGATCACTTATTTATGCGCATGCTTTGCCCATGCGGGTATTTAGTTTATATAAAACAATAAAGAAGCCAATCAGTGCAAAAGTCCAATTGATACTCAGTATTCCCCACCATACACCCCTTTCACCATAAAATGCAGTTAGAAGAAGTGGAAACACTATCAAAGGTGCTACAAGTTGACGTAGAGGACCAGAAATAAGTAACCAATTAGGTTTCTTGATTCCTTGAAGCACCGCACTACTTTGCCGCATAAGTATATAAGAATAATTTGTGATTGCTTGTATAAAAATATACACTCTCGTATAACGAACAACTAATTCATCTTTAGTAAATAATCTAATTAAGGGATAACTGTATATTAAAGCAAACCCCACAATGATAATCATAAAAATAAATGTGATAAACAGTGAAATTCCATATGCCTTTTTTATTCGCTCTATATTTCCTGCTCCATTGTTCTGCCCCGTAATAGCTGCTAGTGCGATGCTAAATCCAAAGGTGGGAAGAAGAGAAAGCTGCTCTATACGAATGCCAACTCCATATGCAGCTACTTGGAGAGTACCAAATTGCGATATGAATTTAAGAATAATAAAAAAACCAATTGAAATCATCATAAAATCTATCGCAGGAGGTATGGCTAATCTAATAATAGATTTTACATATTTCCAGCGAGGAAAAAAATCATTGCACGTTCTATGCATGAAACAAGCAATTCGCCGGGTCTTCCATGCAAAATACATACTACCCATAGCTTGAATAAACACAGTAGCTATCGCTATTCCTGGAACCCCCCAGGCAGGAAATATTACAAAATCACGAATACGTAAACCATACATAAAAAGAGGATTCAGTCCTATATTAAGGAAAAACCCTATTATTGTCACATTACGAAAATACTGTGTTAAGCCCCGAGCACTTAAACCTGCATTGAAAGCAAACCCAAGCACCATAAAAATACTGCCACCAATAAGTATATTGACATACATCAGTGCATATTGTAGTACTTGTTTATCTGTTGTCCCCACAAATCGAAAAACAGCGGGAAGAAAGGGTATCAACAGCAACGGTAACAAGATTGATGTGATAACACTCATCCCTACTGCTTGCGCATGATACATACTCGCTTCATCCTTATCTCCCGTTCCCAAGGCATTTGAAATAAGAACATTTGCAGCAGAGGTAATTCCTCGCCCAACCGCCATTATAATGATAAAAAAAGGAAAAGATAATGAAATAGCAGCCAAAGCAATTGTGGACACTCTTCCTGCATAAAATGTGTCAACCACATTGTACATTGTGTTAAAAAACATCCCTATACTAGAAGGAATGGCTATTCTCACCAAGAGTCGTGAGACAGGATCCGTAAGTAAGTTCATTTGAGATTGATGCATATATAACCTTAATATAACTTGCAAGTGTTAACAATCATTTTCTTCCACCGCAAGAAGAGATCCTGTATAAAATACAGTCGATCCTTGAGAATGTTCAATATGAACCCCTCCATCCTTGCAAATTTTGCGACATACCCCATAATGTGTTACCTTACCTGCATGTAGACATACCTGTTTATCTTTCCATAACAAGAAATTATTTATCTCAGTAGGAAACGCACAACAACATATAGACCAAAGTGTTTTTACAAAAGATATAGCAAGTGACAATGGATGCATATACGCCACATCGGAAAAAGCTGTACTTGCAAATGTATGACAATCAGGAGGCAACGCATACATATTAAGACCGACCCCAATAGCAAGCCAATCGCTCTTATGCTCCAACAAAATACCAGCAACTTTCTTGTAGGTTGCCCCACTCTTGATGAGTACATCGTTTGGCCATTTTATCAAAAACTGTTTTTTGGTAATATGCTGCAATAAACGTACCACCGCATATGCACTACGTGCTGAATAGTGTCCCACTCCATAAGTACAATCTAATTGTGAAGTATGGAAAAAAACAGTCATAAGCATACTTTTCCCGCTAATATCATCCCATTGCCTTGATAAACGCCCTCTCCCCTTGGTCTGATGAGCTGCAACAATAGTCAGTCCATGTACCAATGCGTCGTGCATTCGCCACCCGATATCCATGGTAGAATCCACAGTAGAAAAATACCAAATAGGGTGGTATAACTTGAAATCTCCATACATTTCTGATACAATATTCCCTTGACATGTTCTTATGCGCATAACAGTTCTTGGCATTACGGGATACACGGGAAGCACTCTCTTATCCATACTAGCTCAACATCCAGAAGTAAGACATATTATTCCAGTGTCCCAATCCTGTCCAAATCAGCCTTTAGAACATATTTTACCGCAAACAGGGAAATTAATATACCAAAAACTTTCACTAACTGATGGGAAAAGCATTTCAGCTCAACAAGCATACAATATAGCATGCGATGTGGTGTTTTCTTGTCTACCTCATACCCTCTCCGCCCCCGCTTGTCTGCCTTACCTTGATCACTGTCCTGTAATAGATCTTTCCGCAGACTTTCGGTTTCAAAAAAACTCACACTATGAACAAGCTTATCAACATACTGCTTTCTCAGCACCATGTGCTCATGCTTATGGCCTTGCAGAATGGTATCGAGACAAAATAAGAATCGCACAACTCATTGCCATACCTGGATGTTATGCCACTGCATGCCTTATTCCCTTATTACCACTAGTACAGCATGATTTAATTACATCTTCTGTAGTTATTCACGCAATGTCTGGTATTTCAGGGGCAGGAAAATCTATGCAAGAACATCTTATGTTTTGTGAAAGAACTGAAAGTGCACGTGCATATTTACCAGGCAGACAACACCGGCATTATTCAGAAATAAACGAAAAACTCTCGCTAGCCCATCCCAAAAAACACCATCCTAGGATAGTGTTTAATCCTCATCTCATCCCCATGCGCTCGGGAATTCTTACCAGTATCACTGTTACACTTCGTGACTCAGCATCTGAAGCAATAAAGCTTATTAACGAGCGTTATCATGATGAACTATTTGTACGCATATGGGAAGATTTGTTTCCCGAAACTTCCTGGGTCACAGGAAGTAATCGAATTGATATTGGGCTACATGCAGAAAATAATATGCTTTTTATTTCAACAGCTATTGACAACCTCATAAAAGGCGCTGCTGGACATGCTGTGCAAAACATGAATATCTTGTTTAAAATAACTGAACATACAGGACTAAGATTTTAAAATATGGTAATCAAGATTGGAGGATCATTTCTTAAAGAGCCAAGCAACCTTTATTTACTATGTAACGAATTAAAATTGCTTGCCTCACCATACGTAATAATACATGGAGGAGGAGAACGTATTACAGACTTTTCAAAGAAACTAGGATATACCACACAGTTCAACCAAGGGGTCCGACTCACAACTGCAGAACTTATGCCCCTTATTGATATGATACTTTCAGGAGAAATAAATACGTCTTTGGTACGTATTTTTCGAAAAAATAAGATCCCTGCAGTAGGACTCACAGGAGCAGATGGCCTTATCACAGGCACCCCCTTACATGAGCAATCACGCACTGGTTATGCAACAACGTGCAACACAACTCTCATTCACGTATTATGGCAGAAAGGTTACATACCCATCATAGCATCTGTAGCATCCGATACACAGTATCATGCACTCAACATCAATGCTGACACCATGGCACAAGCCTGCGCACTTGCTTTGCAAAGTAATGTATTAGTATCTCTGAGTGATGTTTCTGGTATATATAATAACAATACTTTACTTCGAACCCTTCATGCGAAAGACATAGAAACACTGATTGATCGCAAGACAATACGAGGAGGTATGATTGTTAAACTAAGATCAATGAAAGAGCTTGTACTAAAAGGAATTAATTCAATTCATATAGGAACAATCAAAAAAAAGGGAGACCTACATTTATTATTGCAAGGAGAAATCGGAACCCGTGTTCACTAAGTTTCACTCCTGCGTACCTCATTATGTATATTGCACAGCATTTCCCGCTCAATATGCTGTTAAACGAATTCTATTTGTCAAAGGGAAAGGGGTATACCTTTTTGATAAAAGTAGAAATCGTTATCTTGATTTCTCCTCAGGTATTGCAGTAAACGCAATAGGATACGGACGCAAAGATCTTAGCGATATTATTTCCATACAAATGAGAAAACTTATCCATATATCAAATCTATATCTCACAGAACCAGCAATGGAATTAGCTCATGTATTATTATCTATTCCATTCTCTAGTAAAAAATACCAAGTTGTACATTTTGGGAACAGTGGAACTGAAGCAAATGAAGCTGCCATAAAATATGCGCGTACATACGCTAAAACAATAAAAGGACCCGATTCATATCAAATAATATCCTTTCATCACTCCTTCCATGGACGTACAATGGGAGCTCTCTCTACGTCTAACAGAGAAAAGGACGAAGAAAAGTTCGGCCCCCTGCTTCCTGGCTGTATTTCCATTCCCTACAATGATATACAACAGCTATACGACCACGCAAATAACACAACCGCAGCTATCATCGTAGAAGGCATACAAGGAGAAGGAGGGCTGCGCACAATGACAAAGAAATTCGCACACGCATTGAATACTGTTGCACAAAGACATAACATTATTCTCATTGCAGATGAAGTACAAACAGGTCTGGGTAGGTGTGCTGCGGTATCTGCTTCTTCCTTGTTGGACTTAGCTCCTGATATTATCACACTAGCTAAGCCGCTTGCTGCGGGCTTACCCCTCTCTGCCACACTACTAACAGGAAAAATTAATGCCATCCTTGAACAAGGGGACCATGGCAGTACCTTCGGGGGGGGGCCTGCTATTACAGCAGTAGCATTAGCTGTTGTTCATAAGATATACAATAAAAGATTTTTGCAAACATTGAAAAAAAAGTCCCGTATCCTCGACGAACAATTACAAAAATTATTGTCATCTCCTGGAGTAAAAGAACTAAGAGGAATAGGCTTTTTACGTGGTATCGTGTTGCACGATGCAATACCTGTTTCTCGTATTATTCAACGTGCATTAGAACACGGTCTTGTTGTATTACAATCTGGTAAAAATGTTGTCAGAATAGCCCCTCCTCTTGTCATTTCACCAAAGCTATTGGCACAAGGCGTCGCAATACTTCACCGAGTCATCGGACTCTGTACAAAAGAATATTTAAAAGAGAAAATATAAATCACGTTTGCTCTGACTACAACTCTCACAAAGATAGATAGAACACAGACATCAGTGTTCACAAGCCATCTATCCTATTCACTTGCAGGTTGCCAGCGAAACGAAAAGACCGAATCAGATTCCAGTAAATTGAGGGGATACAGCCGAAACACCACTGTAGTATCATCAATGCGGGTTCCTCCTTTCTGCACAACAAGAGTCCCATTCAGATGTACCTTGAGCACTATAAGAAAATTATCCAACATATGATATACCTCGGTTTTACTCGCATATTCCTCAAAAGCCCATGCTAACTGTGTATAGTACTCATTTTTATGCATAGATTCATCGGGAACAAGATAGCCTACTATTGAATTAACACCAAGATATTGCTGTAGCAAAGAAATAAATGATTTTTTGGTAAAAACCATAAGAACCGCACGATCGCCATTGGGCTCTTTCTGGAGAAATATACCTGAATTACGTTCATTATCAACAATACGAAATAGGTCTTTAAAAGAAAAAGACAACACAATAGTATTTTTTTCTCTTGTCATTGTAGCATCAGTAATGTCTTCTCTCGCACTTAATGTAGTTTCCACTGCTTTACTATCCACTAAGTTGCCTGCCACTTCTTCAAAATCATTGAGATATTGTACAAATATTGAGTGAAGCTTTATCTGAATTGAAAAAACACCTGCGTCATTAGACAAGAGAGTAAGATTACTATGAGCAGTGCAAGAAGAAATAAAAATAAGAAATATTAAGATAGGTATAAAAAAAATATATTTCATGTTGCTTTTTTACAATACTATGATATTATAGTTAATATGAAAACAATACCTTTATATGCTCTTATGCTTCTTCTTATATCATCTTGTACAAGTATTTCATATAGCATTAAATGGAATAACATTGACAAGATTAAGCTTGCATTGGAAAAAAAGAACACTGATCCCAATGCGAGAACATCTTCTGGAGATACATTTTTAATGTTAGCAGTAAAAGAAAACAACATCGAGGCAGCCAAACTGCTTATTCAGCATGGTGCCGATGTAAACGCAACCAAAGATCCCGGTAGTGTGACTGCACTACGCATCGCTATTCAAGAAAACTTGATGCCTTTTATAAAGTATTTGTTAGATAATGGAGCAGATATAAACCAAAAGAACATATATGGATGGACTCCTTTGATGTCAGGGGCAAAATATGCTTCGCAAGAAGTTATAAATCTCCTTATAGAACGAGGAGCGGATATCTTTTCGGAAACAAAGATAGGTCGTACTGCACGTAAAATAGCAGATGAAGAAAATAGAATCAGTATCATGATTCTCTTAAAAAGATATGAGGATCGTGCGAAAGAGAAAGAAAAAGCAAAAGAATCTAGCTCCATAATAGAGAATAAGGAAGAATAAATTCTAAAACGGTTTACAACGGAAGTAAATTTATACTTATAGCATAAATATTCCTATAACCCAACGCATGAAGCCTGCGTATCATTTGCCGTGCTCGCAATGCTTGATCCGAATAGATTAATACAGGATCATTCTGTGTAGGCTGATGCTTTTGAAAATAATAAACTAGGTTTTGATAAGTCATATGTAGGGCAGTAGGGTAATGCTGTTTTTCGTATTCTTCAATGTCTCGCACATCAATAACACGTGCACCCTTATATATCAGGTGTATGATTTTCTTTTTATACAAATATCGGCCGATCCCCTTTGCTAAAAAAGCAAGTAACACCCCTCCGACACTAGCTATCACACTTATTAGCACAAAAAACGTATTCATTATAGACTTACTCGATAGTATTCCATAATAACTATCACTTAAATATAAACATTATCAAATATTTTGTCAAAAAAAGAGATTAATATTGACATTTTGTTGATAAATTATACATAAACATAAAACTATATTAGAAAGATGGTCTCAGAGTAATAATAACTCTTATTTTTCCCGCTAATAGAACGATAAACGATAATAAAACCACAAACTAATGAAAATAAAAACAAACATAACAGCACTAAAGAAGTACTTATCACTTATACCTTCAGAATGGAAAAAATTACAAATGCTTTTTATCTCATCTCTGATAGAAAAAGGACAGTGTCGTATTTCTAATATAATAGCATCAAAGCATACTGACGAATATCTTAGATACCTTAAACAAACTGGTACTCTCATAAACTACCACAACGATGAGCTTATTGTATACAAAGACTCTTTTTCGAGAACTATCCCACCCCTGAAAATAGAACCCTATGACAATCTTTTGCTCCCCTTTCTTCTAATGTCAAGAATGCTTACAAATTCTCCTATAACTCTTACTCATTTGAACAAATCGCAATGTGACAAACTTCATCTCGTTTTGGATCCCCTTACACAAATAGGATTGAAGATCCATACATCTCAAAACAAAACTTCGTGTTCTTTTCAAGGTCCGCTTCAGGGTGGAGTAATCACAATGAATTACATTTCAGGTAAATATATAGCATTAATTCTCAGTATACTGCCCCTTACAAAAAAGAATAGTACTATTACCATCAAACAAAGCAGCGATACACATTACATACACAGTATGTTAAACTTATTTCAGTACTTACATATTAACATTCATGCGAGTACAGGGTACACTCGTTTTCATATTAAAAAAGAACAGAATTTCCCCTCATTTGATTGTTTTTTGGAAAGTGACTCACCGTTAGCTTTTATCTTTCTTTGCATCAGTGCTGCAAAAAACTCAGACGTCACCATCAGCAATGTTGAAACCGGCTATAATGAAGAATTTCAAAACGCATTGAGTATACTTAAAGACATGGGATATAACATAAGGATTGAAACTAGAACACTGAGGAATAGAAGTATTCATTTTTTCTCCCCCAGTAAATTCCATGGCAATCATATATCTATTAAAAATATTTCTGCAATTTACATTATAAGTATTATCGCAGTTGCATGCCATGGTGAAAATAAAAGCGTTCTAAAAGAAATATCGTACGATACTGATTTTTATAATGCTCTTCTTATACTACAAAAAGAATTACCACTATTAGGTGTCAAGATCATCATCAACAAACATGAAATTGAGATATATCCAGTTTCTCCTTCGCAAAAGATGGAACTAAATGGGCATAATAATTCCTTAGTCAGTATTGCCTTGATAATAGTTGCGTTAGCCAGTAACCATGCACTGGTTTTAAGCAATATCACTCAAGATGATCCAATCTTGTCTGCACTTATCCTTAATCTAAAAAAACTGCATCTTATACAAGAAATATTTATTTAACATCCCTTATTTTGGCTATATTGAAGAAAATCCTTACAAATATTAGTAGGAACAGACACAAGGTTCCATATAGATCGATCATGCGTAAATGTTATATCTTGATATAATGTAGTATCTTTATTACGCCTCAATCCAAAGACAGTAAATGACAAAGATTTTAATAATTCAAGAATATCCTCTCTTTGATAGCATGCTCCCTGAGCATTCTCAACCGAATATTCCACTACTACTATAGTTTCCCCCTTTGATAAGGTATTTACAGCTCCTCGTAAAACAAATAAATCCGCTCCTTCTGTATCGATCTTTACAATATGAGGATGGGGAAAATGCTCTATAAGATCATCAAGTGGATACATATCCACCTGTTGAACGGAATCCTGGGTTAATTGATAATGTCTCATCATATTCTTGCCTCGTGGATATATGCTATTAAAAGTTCCATCATTATAGCGATAGAAAGGCACTTGTGTTCTTCTATCGCCTAACGCAAACGGATACAACTGACAACAGGAACATTGTGCAAGTTCTTTTTTCAGCATGTCAAAACTATCATTATCTGGTTCAAACGCCAATACTGCTGCACACTCAGAAGACAGTTGTTTGGAAAAAAATCCTTCGTATGCACCTATATCGTAAAATACTGGATGAACTGAAATGCATTCGCTAAAATACTGGACCGCAGCCCGAAGCCAGAATAGGATATTTTTATGGGGATCTTTATAGGGAATAGCCACTTAAAAACTATTTTCAAGCATTCTATTCATTCGTTGCACGAACACAGTACTATCAGCAGGCATAGACCCTTCCATCAACAAAGCACCTTCAAATAACAGCATACTGATATCACGAAATTTATTTTCGTCATCTATGTCATCCAACTTCTTGATGATCGGATGTGTGGGATTTATTTCCAATATTGGCTTTATTGTTTCTTCCTGTTTCTGCCCCAGAGCAGACATAATCTGTTGCATTCTTCTTGAGGGATCCTGTGCATCCCACACAGCACAACAAGGTGTATCTTTCAATAATCCAGATGCCTGAATGTCTTTTACTTGTTCTTGTAACACATCTCTCATCTTTTTTACAAGAGATGACACACTCTTTTCCTGCAATGTGTCCGACTCCTGCTTAATGTCTGCATCAACCCCTGCACGATTAATGGGTTTTAATTCATACTCTTTATACTTACCTATTGCAGGTACAATCACTTCATCTATTTCATCCACCAAAAAGAGTACTTCTATAGATCTAGACTGATACGTAGCAACCAAAGGTGATATTTTTACATGGTGTAATGAATCACCGCTAAGATAATAGATTGCCTTTTGCTGCGCAGGCATACGAGAAACATATTCCTCAAGACTCACAAAGTCCTCGGAATGACTAGAATGAAATCTAATCAACGATACAATTTTATCTTTATTGATAAAGTCTGTGTACATCCCCTCTTTTAATGGTTTATTATACAAGCGAATAAATTGAGTATATAGCTGAGGATTCGCCTTGCTAATTCTCTCAAACTCAGTAAGTATACGCTTTACCGATGCATTCCTAATAGTATGCAAGACTTTACTATCTTGAATCATTTCCCGACTGACATTTAAAGGAAGATCTTCTGAATCAATAATACCTCGCACAAAGCGAAGATACGAAGGTAACAGCTCTCGTCGTTCATCGGTAATAAACACACGTTTAATATACAATTTAACACCGGATTGGTATTCTGCATTAAACAGATCAAACGGAGCTTGAGCGGGAATATAAAATAGTGTAGTATACTCTAAGGCTCCTTCAGCTTGAGTATGCAAGTAAAAAAGCGGAGCTTCATTATCTTCGCTTAATCCTTTATAAAATTCTTCATAGTCTTCTTTTGTAAGCTCAGTTTTCTTCTTCTTCCATAAAGCAGTAGCCGCATTAAGCTGCACTGGATCCTCTTTTGCTTTCAAATCCTGAAGAAAAATAGGAAAAGAAACATGATTTGAATACTTTTTCACTAAGGTTTCTACATTCCATTTACTCGCATACTCTTCTGCCTCCTGGTTAAGATATATACGCACAGTAGTACCTTGTTCCTCACGATCAGCCTGTTCAATAGTAAAATTCCCCTCACCATGAGAAATCCATTTCCACGCTTCCGATTCTCCTACTTTCTTGCTGACAACCTCCACTTTCTTTCCAACCATAAACACACTATAAAAACCTACTCCAAACTGACCAATCAATTCTGTTCGCACTCCCTGCTCGCTGGATTTAGCTTGTTCGAGAAAATGCTTAGTGCCGGAACGGGCAATAGTACCAAGATTCTCTTGCAATTCATCGCGCGACATACCTATACCATTATCTCTGACAATTAGTAGTTTCTTTTCTTCGTATTCAATATTAATACAAAATGAACTCTTGATCGATTTAAACTGACTATCGGTTAATGTAAGATATCGCAACTTATCCAATGCGTCAGAAGCATTGGATACAAGTTCACGTAAAAATATTTCTTTATGAGAATAAAGAGAATGGATAATAAGATGTAATAATTGCGCAACTTCTGTTTTGAACTCATACTTCGCCATATGCAAACACTCCTAAAAAGTAATTGATGTATTATAACATTATAAAATATGGATCTAAAAATCTCAAGGCTTATCTTGATGTCCACCTGATTAGTGTTTCAGTAAACATATAACACAACTATTATATATGTATACTAGTCAGACCAAGAGCTACATTCATAATTCCTCTTGCCATATGAAAGACACTTCAGTATACTTTTATTGGATATGTTCCCTATATTACATAGTTATGCCTAGTAGGAAAATCTCCAAAAGAAGGAAGGAAAAGCATTTCTTTAGGCTATTCTTGAATATCGCTAAGATGTTCGTTGTGCTCTGATATGCTGCTTATGACATTGTCCCCCCTAAAAAAAAGCATGCCCGCCTTATTATTATCTTTCCTCCTTTTCTCTTCATGTTCGCATTTGTTTGTTTCCTCTGGAGAGATAACATCACATGTACAGAATATTTTGACCTTGGAAACAGTAGAACACATCTATCGTTCGATCGTATACTATGAAGGAACTGACAAGCTTCTTGGATTTATTCCTATTGATTCTCAAAAGCTTTTATTCAAAGTAAACACCAGAATTCGTGCAGGAGTAAATCTAGCAAAAGGCATCACTATTAACCGAAAAGCTCTTTCACTTCATGTTATACTCCCTGCTCCTTCTGTACTCTTGGTTGACACAGATGAAAACTCATTATTCCAATACTTTGTCAAGAACGATAAAAAACAACTGGATTGGCGCTCCGTATCACTAGAATTACAAAAAACAAAACAATATGTAAAACAACAAGCTATTGCACACGGAATTCTTCACCGTGCACGTATTAATGCGGAACATGCACTGAGGAGTTTCTTTTTTCTTTTAGGATTCTCAAAGGTAACATTTACATGGCAAGAAAAATAAAACGATGGACATTCATTATTCTTTTTCTCACAGGGACAGCAATTGCTTTACTATTCCTTCTACCCCGAAAAAAACTTCATCTTCCTTATATACTGCAAGAAGAAATTCATAACCTCGTAACACTTAATTCCATAGAACACTATTATCAATTTGTGTTTCCTTTCGATTTTCTTCCCGATAAGGACACTATGACAATTCTCTACTCAGGCCAAGAAGCCCCTCACAATACAGACCCTGCCGCCATACAAGCGTATAATATAGCACGATTGGTAGGCTTCATCCATCCATATGGCGATCCCTCGTTTGTAGTGCTTACCACCATAATACGTGCAGGTATCTCATTTAAAACACAGCCTATTATAAATATCACCGATAATTCAATTACTATTATCTTAGAAAAAGCAAAAATATTATTTGTAGAATTAAAAGATATTGAGAAAAACTATTCTTATCCGCCCATCAAACTAGACGCGCGCAGTTGGAAAGAAATATCTACTTATGTGCGAAAACAAGCTATAAACTATGCAAAAGACAAGCTCATTCTTCAACAAGCAGAAAAGCATATTGAAAAATCATTGTCTGCTATTCTTAAGCAGTTAGGTTTTTCAACTATTACTATCACATTCCGATGATTGTTCAAATTCTTTTACTTATAAGTACATTACTCCTTTCCGCTTTCTTCTCAGCCTCGGAAACCGCTTACACATCTCTCAGTCAAGCACAACTGTACTCTCTTTCCGAAAAAAAAGGACAACGTATAAGAAATCTTTTAAGTACACCAGGTAAGATGCTAGCAACCGTATTAATTGGAAACACAGTAGCAAATATTATTGCATCTGTTATCACAACAAAAATAACAATTGAGTATTTTGGTAGTACCGCATTGGCTATCTCAACTGGAATACTAACACTGTTTATTCTTTTTTTTTCCGAGCTTGTTCCCAAACAAATTGCCATCATACATAACGAACGCATTGCAATGCTCACACTCTATCCACTGATTTTTCTTTCATGGATTGTTTTTCCTTTTATAAAAATATCCAGCTTTTTCTCTCGTTTATTATCACGATCAGCGAAAGGAACACACAAGACACTTACCATACAAGGATTACTAAGCCTTGTTGCTCAAGCAGAAGAAACAGGTATTCTAAGTAGTTATCATTCCAGCATTATCAACAATTCCCTACAACTGTCAAAATTAACAGTATCCTCTATTATGACCCACCGATTATTGGTTCAGAGTCTAGAGCATTCCACCACAATTAATGAGTTTCTTCTCCAAATGGAGCATATTCCCTTCTCGAGAATCCCTCTATATGAAAAGAATGCTGAAAACATCATAGGGATAGTACATATAAAGTCCATTCTCAGGCATGCTAATAATCCCACTTTAAAGCTCGCAAAAATCATGTACCAGCCTTTATACATATCCGATCAGAAAAGTATTACTGTTGTATTAAATCGATTGCTGAGCGAAAAACAACACATGACTATAGTACTAGATGAATTCGGAGGGCTAGCAGGAATTGTGACCTTAGAAGATATTTTAGAAGAAATTATTGGTCAAGTGGACGATGAATACGAAACCCCAAGCAAGAAAAAAATAGTACCTCTCAAAGATGGCTCTTTCATTGTGCAAGCTAATATATCTTTGACTTCCTTTTCTTCCATTACTCCACAACCATTAGGACACATAAAGAAAGTGGGAACATTAGGTGGATTCCTGTTACAACACATAGGAAGAATCCCAGGAAGAAATGACCATATCCACACAAATATTGGAGATTTTGAAATTCTTTCTTTGGCAAAGAACAGAATAAGTCAGGTTATTTATCGTCCCGCAAAAACACAGTAGTTTACATCATTTTGTCCCAATCGATCTTGTCGCTTTTACACATAGTATATTACAATAATATTAACCATGAGTATAACCATCTGCATTACTGGCACTTCACGAGGTATTGGAAAAGCGTTAGCTCGGGAATGTCTCCTACAAGGATACCGTGTGTTTACATGCGCACGTAATCTTTCACAAATAAACGATTTGGAGAATGAATTTCCTAAACATTGTATTCCCATAAAGATGGATGTCACCAATGAGCAAAGTGTGCAAGAATCAAAGACTGCTATACTCCGCCATACTAGCTGTATTGATATCTTAGTAAACAATGCTGCTATTCATACTGGAGACGCTGTTCCTGAGCTTTCTGCAATAAATACACAAGAGTTGACAGACTCATTTGAGGTCAATACCACGGGTGTTCTCCGGGTAATTAAGATGCTCCACTCACTGCTTAAGAAGAGCAAACATCCTAAAATAGTAAATATATCATCGATTATGGGAAGTATTGCACAGGTAGTAGGACCTCGTAACTATGCTTATTCCGTTTCAAAAGCCGCACTTAATATGCTCACCAAAATACTAGATCATAATCTTACACCAGAAGGATTCCTTGTCTTCTGTATGCATCCTGGATGGGTGCGTACTGATATGGGAGGCCCTCATGCCCCCTATTCGCCAGAACAATCAGCACAAGGTATATTGAAACAGATTTTAAATAAAAGTGATCATAACGATCTATTTCTGGATTTTCAGGGAACCCCTCTGGACTGGTAATCATGCCTGACTACCCTTTTCGCAATATTGAAAAAAAATGGCAAAAATATTGGAAAACCCACGCAACCTTTAAATGTATAGAAGACACTTCTTATCCTAAAGAAAAGAGGATGTACGTACTTGATATGTTTCCCTATCCCTCTTCTGCAGGTTTGCATGTCGGGCACCCCCTTGGTTATACCGCCACAGACATTTATTGTCGTTATTTCCGTATGAAAGGTTATAACGTACTGCATCCCATAGGATGGGACAGCTTTGGATTACCCGCTGAAACATACGCCATTCAAACAGGAACACATCCGCGTGTTACTAGCGAAAAAAACATCCAAACCTTCCGATCTCAAATCGAATCTTTAGGATTCTCTTACGACTGGGATCGAGAAATTGCAACTCACACATCAGAATACTACCAATGGACACAATGGATTTTTCTCCAACTCTACAAAAAGAATCTCGTCTATCAAGCTGATATTCCCGTTTGGTATTGCGACCAGCTAGGAACAGTACTGGCCAATGAAGAAGTTATTCTTACCGACAAAGGGCCCCGATCCGAAC